>PPCM01000207.1_pt1 | contig 76064 bp, 60 predicted proteins | sample 1555541 | NCBI WGS metagenome assembly PPCM01 (sample SAMN05284479, study PRJNA326546) | Marine sediment metagenome, whole genome shotgun sequencing project. | isolation source: marine sediment | place: Germany: Wadden Sea | collected 2012-09-05 | reverse complement strand
CTCGTTGCTGCCGATGCAGAAAACGACGATCTGACCTACACTCTGACCGATGCTGATGGCACCCCCCTCACTGCGGCACAGATTCCGGCTGGATTCACCATTGATCCTGACACCGGCATATACACCTTTGTCGGCGATTCCTACGAATTGGCTGAAGGCAATGTGCCGCTCGGCTCCATCTACTTCACCGCCACAGATGAAAATGGTGCGACCTCTGCTCCGGCAAAGCTCGACATATCCATCGATGGCGTTAACGATGCGCCCACCACTACTGGCGGGACCATCACTGGCACGGAAGACGCCACGATCCACGGCAACCTCGTTGCTGCTGATGCAGAAAATGACGATCTGACTTACACTCTGACCGATGCTGACGGAAAGCCCCTCACAGCGGCACAGATTCCGGCTGGATTCACCATTGATCCTGACACTGGCGCGTATACCTTCGTGGGCGATTCCTACGAACTGGCTGAAGGCAACGTGCCTCTCGGCTCCATCTACTTCACCGCCACAGATGAAAACGGTGCAACCTCTGCTCCGGCAAAGCTCGACATATCCATCGATGGCGTTAACGATGCGCCCACCACTACGGAAGTATCTGAGACCGTCGCCGAAGAAAGAACATTCACCATTTCCAGCGAGGAATTGATTTCCAAGTACGTCAAGGACGTCGATAATCCTGAGGACCTCAACATCACTGAAGTGACGATTGGCGACCAGACACTGAAGCAAAATGATGACGGGGATTGGACATTCACCCCTGATCAGGATTTCAACGGCGATTTGCCTGTCACCTTCAAGGTTTCCGACCAGACTGACGGTTCCAATCCACAGACTGCGAGTGGTACAATCACCGTTACCGCGGTGAACGATGCTCCTACTCTGAGCTTCGCAGGCACAGACCACACTACACCGAACCTCATTGGTAACGGCAGCTTCGAAGACGCGCTGGCCAGCACCGCTGGCAACTGGCGAGATGCGAACTCCACCGACGAAGGCACGGTAGTAAACGAATACTCCGACAGCTACGACAGCAACGTTTCCGACGGTGACAAGGCATTCAGCATGCCCGCCTCCGATGACGGAACAGCTGGCATAGCCCAGTTTGTTGATGGACTGACACCCGGCAATTACACTTTGGAAATGGATATGAAGGATGTCGCGACCACCGATGCTGGTGATGTTAAGGCATATATATACATATATACAGACGACAATGGTGACGGCGTAGCTGATGGTGGTTACTTTACCCCCACAGTCATCGCCAATCCCGGTGATTCCTTTGAAACGCAAACCCTGCACTTCGAACTTCCCGACAACGCAACAGGAAGGGTTGATGTAATCATTCGCGGAGCCAACGGCACCACCGAAGGCAACATCATTGATAACGTTCGACTGCATGCCGACACTGAAGGCGATACTGTTGCCATCAACGAGAATCTCGCTGAAGGCGCCTACGTTGCTTCTGCCATCGGCAAGGATGTGGACAGCACAGGGCTGACATTCTCCATCGAAAACAATGACCAGTTTGAAATCAATGCAAACACTGGCATCATCACCCTCAAGGCTGGCGCGGCTCTCGATTTCGAAACTACGTCCAGCTACACTGTGAAGGTTTCCGTTTCTGACGGCGAGCACACCACAACCGAAGATCTGACCATCAACTTGCGTGACGTTAACGAAGGTCCCACGGCCAACAATGATACTGTCGACGTGACCGAAGATACGGCAACCACCTTCACTCTGGCTCAGTTACTCGGCAACGACACTGATCCAGACGCAGGCGACAGCATCTCCCTCGACTCCGTTAAGGCGGTCCAGGGAGGCACCGTAGCCATCGTAAACGGCGAAGTTGTCTTCACTCCGGACGCCAACTACACTGGCCCCGCTTCCTTCACCTACACCATCACCGATGGCGATATTAAGTCCACCGCAACGGTTGAGGTAGAGATTGATCCGGTTAACGATGTCTCCACTGTCATTGATATCACTGAGACTGTTGCCGAAGAAGGCACCTTCACCATCACCAGTGCAGAGCTCGTCTCCAAGTACGTTGATGATATCGACACGGCTGACGCGGATCTGACCATCAGCGATGTCAAGATCGGTGGTGAGACACTCTCTTACGACGAAGCTTCGGACACATGGTCCTACACCGCTCCCAAGGACTTCACTGGCGTAAAGGAGATCTCCTTCACAGTCAGTGATGAGGTCAACGACCAGAATCCGGTCACAGCAACCGGTGACTTTACTGTCACCAACATCAACGACGCCCCGGTCATCGATCTGGACGGCAACACCAACCCCGATGGCGCAGACAGCATGCAGGTTACTTTCGAGTACAACAGCGCTAGCTTCACCAACATGTTCGGCGTGTACGTTGTGAGCGATACAGACCCCACAGATGTTTCCAACCCGCAGCTTCTGATCAACAATCAGAAGGTACTGAACTCCGGTCACCCTGTCGGAACTCTGGAAACAGGCACCCATTACGAATACTTCATCATCGCCAACGGCGGAGGCCGCTACGGTGATGTATCCAACGACCAGCTCTCCTTCTCCAGAGATGGTGATGGCAAGTTGATCCTAAATGTTGACGGCCAGCCATCAGCGAATAATGTCTTCTTCTCCCAAACCAAGGAGAACCCTGATAGCCTGGACGATCCGAACGTAACAATCACGGCAACAGACGGAACTGAGGCTAACGGACACTTCATCGTAAGTGAACCCGCTGCAGACGGTTCCTACACCGTGCGTATGGAAGATTTGGCGAATGGTGGCGACAAGGACTACAAGGACCTCATCGTCAAGTTTACTCCGACAGAGAGCAGCGAAGGCACTGGCTACACTGGCACCTTCATTGAAGAAGCAGGTAGCGTATCCATCGCTTCCGGCTCCATGACCATCTCCGATGTGGACAACACAGAAATGGCCAATGCGGTCATCACGTTGACCAACACCGAAGCCGGTGATGAGCTGCAGCTCGGCGAACTGCCTGACTCCATCACGGCGGTCAGAAGCACTGATGCCGAAGGCAATGTCATCATCACTCTGACAGCAACGAACGGAGGCACCGCCCCGACCGCAGACTTTGAGTCCGCTATCAAGGCAATCTCCTTCTACAACAACTCGGACACCCCAAACACTGATGATCGTATCATCGAAGTAACCGTCTCTGACGGCGAAGATAACAGCAACACGGCAACAGCGACTATCAAGGTCGAAGCTGTCAACGACATCCCTGTTATCCGCGGCGAAAGTGATACCATCCAGGAAGATACTCCTGTCACCTACACTTTCGAAGAGCTGCTGGACAACGATACAGACGCTGACCTCGACACCCTGACCATCACAGGCGTAAAGAACGCTGAGAATGGAACGGTTGAAATTGATCATGAAGCCAAGACCGTGACCTTCACACCGGATGAAAACCACAATGGTGACGCTTCCTTCAAGTACACGGTAACCGACGGCACAACACCACGTGATGGCAAGGTCGACCTGACCGTTGAAGCTGTCAACGACGCCTCCACGGTTTCCACCATTGATGAGACCGTAGCAGAAGATGGAACATTCTCCATCACGACTGCTGAGTTGATTTCAAACTACGTCAAGGACATCGACACTGACGCTGGCGATCTCGTCATCAGTGAACTGACTATCAACGGACAGACAATCACACCAGACGGTGATACTTGGACATACAAGCCTGACGCAGACTTCAACGGAGAACTCGACTTCTCATTCAAGGTCAGCGACGAAGCAAATGACCAGAATCCGGTAACTGCTACAGGTAAGCTGAATGTCACTGCCGCTAACGATGACCCGGAACTCTCATTCGAAGGCATCAACATGTCTGAAAACTTCATATTCAACGGCAGCTTCGAGCTGGCCGATGCCCCTGGCGGCGGATACGAAGAAATCGACATCGCCAACGGAGACTGGGAGCAGGTAGCACCTGCAGGCTGGACCAAGGAAAGCGCAAACGGCCGTTGGGAAGTTCTCGACGGAGATCGTTTCGACGTCACCGGTGCAACCGACGGCGAAAACGTCCTCGACATGTCGACGACTGGCGCACCTCTGGAGATTTCTCAGAACATCTCCCTTGCACCGGGCGAATACATCCTGCAACTCGACGCTTTCGATCGCGGCGAGAAGCGTGGCACTGGTGATAGCGACGTCATCACTGTGAAGTGGGATGGTGAAGGCACTGAGAATGATGTGACCTACACCATCGACCCCAACAAGGTTGACTGGACGACTGGCGCTGTAACCATCACAGTTCCCGAAGGAGCCGATGGCGGAACTCTGACCATCGAATCCCATGGGCAAAACTCCTCTTACGCCAACGTCATCGACAATATCCGCATGTTCTCAGTAGAAACCTCTGAAAACAGCGTCAGCGTAGCTGAAAACTCCCTGGGTGGAGCCTTTGTGGCAACCGCACTCGGAACTGATGTAGATAATACCCCGGCAGAACTCTCCTTCTCCATCTCAGAGAATGACGGCTTCCCCGGAGATAACAACGCATTTGAGATCGACGCCACCACTGGTGTAATCACCGTCAAGGATGGCGCAGATCTGAACTTTGAAAGCGGCAAGACCAGCTACACCATCGACGTCACTGTAAGTGATGGCGCTGGAGGCTCTGTCACCAAGCCGTTGACCATCAACGTAACTGACGTCAACGAAATTCCCATTGCGAAGAATGACGTCCTGGACGCTGTTGAAGATACCCCTCTGGTCTTCGACGCCGCCGACTTGCACACCAATGATGGTGACACTGATGCAAATACCGACGCCACCGTCATTTCTGTTCAGGACGCACAAGGCGGCACGGTAGAACTCGTGGATGGTGAAATTACTTTCACTCCCACAGAGAACTACAGCGGCCCGGCTTCTTTCACCTATACTATCAATGACGAAGGCGGCCTCCGCGACACAGCGACCGTTAAGGTTAATGTGACTCCGGTTAACGACGCTTCCATGGTTTCCACCATCTCTGAGACTGTAGCAGAAGAGGGCACCTTCACTATCACCAGTGCTGAACTCATCAGCGAGTACGTCACTGACATCGACACCGAAAACAGCGATCTCGTAATCAGCGAAGTAACCATCGGCGGTCAGACTTTGACCGACAACGGTAACGGTACATGGTCCTACACTGCACCGAAGGACTTCAACGGCGACTTGGATGTATCTTTTAAGGTTAGCGATGAAGCAAATGATCAGAACCCGGTAACGGCTACTGGAAAGCTGACCGTCACCCCTGTTAACGACCCGCCGGTAAGTCAAGACTTTGCAGTCGATTCCGACAGCACCTCTGCAACCATCAACTTCACCGATCAGGTGGGTGGTGTGGACAAGGTAAGCGACATCGATGGCACGGTAACTGACGTAATCATCACAGATCTGCCAGACAGCGGCACTCTGCTCTACAACGGCGAAGCAGTCGTAGAAGGACAGCAGTACTCACTGGCAAACGGCACTTTCACTCTCGAAGCAGATGCAGGTCCGACTTCGGCCTTCATCGGTAACAGAGTGGATGCCACAACCGCAGAACTGGAAGCCGGATGGGGCGAACCTATCTCCATCCCGGGGACCAGCGATGCTCGCGGTATCACTCTGGACGACGGTTCCATTATCTCGGTATCCACCAAGACTGGCTCACTCATTCAGTACAATGAAGAAAATCCCAGCCACATGGGCTTCGGCATGGGCGTAGATGGCGACAACGGCATCAACGCAGGCGAACTCCTAACTGTGGACTTCGGTGGCAACCTTGTCACCTCGGCAACGGTTGGCATGGATGGTCTGGGTGGTCACTTCGTAGAGAACTCCGCAGGCAACTCTCTCGCTACCGCAGTATGGATCGCATACCGCGATGGTGAAGAAGTAGCACGAGGCGAAGTTGTCAGAGAAGGCGGAGGCCTGTTTGAAGAAGTAACCATCACTTCCGATCAGGTTGGCGTCATGTTCGACTCCATCGGCTTCACTACAGACTCCACATCCGGTTCCAACTGGGAACTGCGCTCTGTTGAAGTTGAATTCGGCGAAGACACCTCCTTCACCTACAAGCCTGTAGACAACGAAGGTCTGGTTGGTAACGAATCCACTGTCAGCGTCACAACTGACGTACCGGAACCGCCGAATGAAGCTCCAACTGCAGTTGACGATGAGTTCGGCACGATCACAGTCACACCCGGCTATGCTGTGGATGTGGATGTAACCGATCTCAGCATTGATCCCGACGCAGTCGCTGCCACTTGGGAAGATGCTGGAGTTACAGTTGAAGCTTTCAAGGGCGTTGCAAACCACGCCCCTCAATGGACCAGCAACAAGCACATCGAATTGTCTACCAAGAACGTGGACGCCGACGGTGGCGGAGCCGACTATTCAGGTCTCGGCATCAAGGCCAAGCACAACGTTGATAACGGAGAAATCGATGGCCTGAACAATGGTAAGGGCAACAGCAACCACAACGTATCAGAAGTCATGGTCGTTTCCTTCGAACAGGGAATGGAGACTGTTGACATCGAACTGGCTGCCCTCTTCGACGGCACTCTGGACGGAGCCCCGTACGATCGTGGCTACACAGAGTCCGCAGAAATCGCAATCTACGGTGGCCCCGACGACAAGCCAGTCCTGCTTGGTACCATCTCTGTAGATGGAACCCTCGACGGACTCGTTGATGTACACCTTACCTCCGAGCAGTTCGGCGCACCGATTACCAAGGTCGCCATGATGCCGCTCGATAACGGCGCAGGTCAGGGAAGCGGTAATAACTCCGACTTCCTGCTCAAGGCAGTCTCCGGTTCCACCGAGGGCTCCATTGACGCAACCTACACCGAAGGCGAAGCCATCAACCTCACCGCCGACGAATTGCTCGCCACGGATTCCGATCCTGACGGCGATGCACTCTCCGTGACTGCGGTAGGTAACGCCACTGGTGGAACTGTCAGTCTGGACGGTGAAAACATTACTTTCACTCCGGAAGATGGCTTCTTCGGCAAGGCAACCTTTGAATACACAGTAGATGACGGCAACGGCGGCACCGACACCGCAACCGTCACTTTGAATATCGCACCGGCAGCAGATAGCACCGTGGATGTCACCGGACAGGAAGTAGAGTTCGTTTCCGAAAGCGCAGGCTACTCCAACATGCTCGGTATCTACTCCGTAGTGAATGGCGAACCCACAGAACCGGAAATCATCCTGGCCAACAGCAAGGATGCTCCGATGCTCGGCGAAGTCCTCAAGGTCTTCGCAGGCGACGATCAGGTTCGTTTCTTCCTGCTCCCTGATGGTGCTGACACAAGTCTCGACCCGACTGCCAAGCTCGAATTCGTACAGGCTGGCGGAGCATGGGAACTCTCCATGGAGAGCGCCGATGGTTCCACCCAGTACGCAGATGTTGAGTTTGACGTGAAGTTCGACGATCTCCAATTCAACCCGACTGGTGAAGAAGCAACCTTCCGTGTTGACGGCCAGGATATTGCTGGACTCACCCTTGATCCGGGCGAAAGTGCTCAGGTCGAAATTGATGATCAGACCAACGGCGGAGACGATGACTTCAACGATCTCATCATTGATGTAACCGGGACCGAAGATGGCTTGTATGTCGGTACCGACGGCAATGACGCGGTACTCGGAAACAAGGGCGACGATGTCATAGACGGCGGCGCAGGCGATGACTTCATCGCTGGCGGCACCGGAGCCGACCTTCTGGTTGGTGGTGACGGCGACGACCTGATCTTCGGCGGAATCGGTGACGACACCATCGCAGCCGACACTGGCGACACCATCGTCACAGGTGGCGGCAGCGACACCATCTTCATCGATCAGTCTGTACTGGCTGATGGCGGTGGCGAGATCATAGTCCAGGACTTCGATGTCACCTCTGACACCCTCGAACTGGGCGAAGGGTTGACCATCCAGGATGTGGTTGTCGGAGACGAAAACGGCGACACCCACCTGGTCCTCAGCAATGATGATCCGAGCGCAGCTGACGATGTTGTAATCAAGCTTCTCGGTGTAGATCGAGCAGACTTTGTGGACAACACCCACATGGATAGCAGTCACAATGCAACCGACACCCTCATCGATATGATGATCAACAGTGCCGGCGACGAAAACGGCTAAACATAAGGCCCGGTTCCCCACGGAACCGGGCCTTTTTATTCAAACAGACGCTTGCCTAATTCATAAAAGACAGATAAATACCCTTTCTATACGAAACCGATAAATGGATAAGCATACGCACATGATGAAACACGTCGTCGCCATATTTCTTGCAACCCTCATCTGCGCCACACCAGTACTCGCTGAAGTGGACGGTACCACCTCGCTTAAAGAGAGTGTAGTTGCCGCGGTGAAACAGCACCCACAGATCAAATCTCTACTCTACAATCGTGAGGCGATTTCCGAGAATCTTGCTTCTGCCCTTGGCCGTTTTTTCCCTTCTTTGGATTTGGCTAGTAAGGCTGGATTCCAGCAGTACAAGAGTGAAACTGCCCGTAATGCCCGTACTCAAGACCGTCAGCGTACTGCGACGGATACAACAATGACCCTGACGCAAAATGTGTTTGACGGCATGGACCGTTACAACACGTATCAGGGCTCTCAGGACCGTTTGACATCTGCCGAACAGCGTCTCTATGACAACGTCGAGACCGTTGCACTGGATGCAATCCGCGCTCATGTGGACGTAGTCAGACAGCGCAGGCTTGTTTCTCTGGCTGGCGAAAACATCACCGCCCACCAGGAAGTTCTTGATTCCATCGCCGAACGAGTTGCTGGCGGAGCTGGCAGCCTTGCTGATGAAATGCAGGCCCGTGGCCGTGTTGCACGAGCTGAGACAACGCTCATTACCTACACAGGCCAACTGCGCACCTCCGAAGCAGACTACATTCGAACAGTCGGTGTATCTCCCGGACCACTGGGCGACCCTGAATTCATGCTAGAGGAAATCCCCGGCACCATGGAAACAGTCCTTGACCAGACCATGGACTTCAATCCCAAAATCAAAATTTTCAAAGCTGAACTGGAAGCGACCACACGAGATCAAAAAGTGACCAAGGCCGCCTTCCTCCCTACCGTGGATGTTGAGGTCAGCTCCCGCAATACTGACCAATTGGATGGCGCTGACACTCACTTGCAAGACAACCGGGCCATGCTGGCTTTCAATTGGAATATATTCAACGGAACATCTGATTACCACGACTCCAAGCGTGATACTGCTCGTATCCGTGAAGCTGAAGCCAACCTTCAGGACACTGTTGACGACTTGACCCGTCAGGTCGCCACTGCATGGGCTGAGTATGAAACCGCTGTCGGTTCCATCGAAAAGCACATGGAAGCGCTCTCCTACTCCATGGAGTCTCGCGACATGTACCTGATGCAGTTCAACGTAGGCCAGCGTTCCCTGCTTGACGTACTCGACTCCATCAACGAAGTGTTCAGCAACAGCGTGCAGCTTGAAACCGCACAGTCCAATCGTAATTTCGCCCTCTACAAGTTCCTGACCCTCGAAGGTCGCTTGATCAAGACGCTGGATGTTGCATCCAAAGATTACGATCCCGCAGCCCAATAGAGCGAACTACTCGAAAAGCAAAAGGGGCGCAGTTTTCACTGCGCCCCTTTTTTTATAGCTCACCACTCAGTGAGAACTTTGAAGAGCCACATCCCTGTCACTCTTTCTTTCCATTAGAAGCGTTCGAAGTCTTCGTCAGTCTGACTCTGTGCTCCATTGCCAATGGCTGGCTGAGGAGCCTGTCGAACTACCGTACGGTTTGGCTGACCGTAGGCATTACCAATGTTACCAAGCCTGAAGAAGCTCACGATCTGACGCAATGCGTCGCCTTGCCCTGCGAGCTCTTCACTAGTGGAAGCCATTTCCTCTGACGAAGATGAATTGGATTGGATAACGGAATCCAACTGCTGCACGGCAGCACTGATCTGTGATGCACCATTATTCTGCTGACTGCTCGCAGCGGTGATTTCATCCACAAGCTCCGCAGTCTGTTTGATGTCAGGGATAATCTTGGTCAGCATTTCACCAGCTTTCTCGGCAATGGCAACACTGGAAGCAGACAACTCACTAATATCCGCAGCAGCGTTGCCACTGTGCTCAGCAAGCTTGCGGACCTCAGCGGCAACAACGGCAAACCCCTTGCCGTGCTCGCCAGCGCGGGCGGCTTCAATCGCCGCATTCAACGCAAGCAGGTTTGTCTGTCTCGCAATGTCTTCAATGACTGTTATCTTCTCGGCAATGTCCTTCATGGCATCGACGGTTTCGGCAACGGCCGCTCCGCCTGTTTCTGCATCCCCTGCAGCCTGAATGGCGATCTGCTGTGTCCTGGTGGCATTATCTGCATTCTGGCGAATACTACCAGTCATCTCTTCCATACTGGCAGAAACTTCCTCAACGTTTGCTGCCTGAGAATTCACCCCCTCAGACAAGAGCATGGAAGCAGAGGAAAGCTCTTCACTTCCAGATGCAACTTCATCTGTAGCATCACGGATGGAGACAACGGTACGGGTAAGATTCTCCACCATACTTTGTACCGCTCGCGAGATATCGCCTATTTCGTCAAACCGCTTAACATCGTCTTCGGACAATCGAACATCAAGGTCACCCTCTGCGACCTTTGACAGTACGCCGACAGAAGTATTGACCGATTTGACTATGCGATTAACCACAAAGACAACAATCAGAGCGACAGCCAGAATAGTAAGAATTGTGCCTATGATAGAAGCATTCCGGATGGCAGACAAAGGACTCATCAACTCACCAAGTGGTGCAGTAACAGCAATAAGCCACCCCGCGTCCTTGGCTTCACCAAACGCCATTGCCTTCCACTGATTCTGCTTTTCAAAGAAATACTTATACGTGCCATCTCGTTTTGTGAGCATGACCTTTCCAAAGTCACTACCACTCACATTGAGATCCAAAATAAACTTCTTATTGGGGTGCCCAATAATCAAACCATTATGATCAATAACAAAAGCATAACCACTAGTACCGATCTTGATCGGAGCGAGAATCATATCGTAAAGATCGGTTATCCGCACGACAGCGAACAGGACACCGCGAACAGAACCACTGCTATCTTTGATCGGAGCAGACGCGACAAAAATCGGGTTACCTGTAGCACGGCTAGTCAATGCTTTTGATCGCCCATTACCGCCACTCATAGCAGTCTTAAAGTAACCACGATCAGCAACATCAAGGGATGCGTAGCTGGCGGGACTGGCGGTCACGACTTTTCCGTCAGGACCGACCAAAGCCAACCCTTCGTACCAGGGAAAATCTTTTAGAGCATTGGCAGTAAAGGCTGTCACATCTGTAATGGCTTGTGAATCACCATCCAAAGCTTGGATGAATTGCTCATCCCGACTCCAGTTGGACAAATTTCCAGCCATACTTTTGACCCAATCATTAACCGCTCGGGTTGCGCTGGTGCGATCCCGCATGATGGATTGCATTATTTGATCTTCTACTACTTCGGAGGATTTCCAGTAGCCATAGATCTGTAATGCGGCGACTCCGAGAACGACGATACAGATGACGGGAAGTAGTAGCTGCCCTTTCAATTTGAGTTTGAAAACCGCCATAGAAGCTCCTTTCCTGATTACGTTTTTTAGCAATTAGCAAAAGGAAAAGAACAGCGGAAAAATGTGCAGACAATGATTATAATAAGACTAACACAACAAGATGAACTAACTGACTTTTCCATGCTCTATTAAACACGGAATAATCATTTATTCATGAGGGCTAGCCGCCCAATTCGGATGGAGAGATTAAGACTGTTCGATGACTCGAATGTCCCGCCACGGGCCCTTACGGAAGCGGTACATGAATGTCGCCGCAAGAACAGCAACATAGATCAGCAAACAAGCCCAGGGACCGTGCACAGACATCACACCATAATAACTCATCAACGACAGCGGGATGACAATGCAACCGAATGCAGCCAGCCCCATAGTCTTCATGATGAAACGAGTATCACCCGCCCCCTTGAGGCCGCCCATGTAAACAATGGCGACAGCATCGATAAGCGTGAACGCAGCCACGTAACGCAACAGAACCGTCCCCAGTTCGATAACGCCAGAGAAATCTACTCCCGCTTCTTCACGAGTTCGGAAAAGCTCCAAGAGAGGGCCGGGGAACAGAATGAACATCAAGCCCATTGTGCCCATGTAAAGCAATGCGAGATGCAATACGGATTTAGTAGCGTAGGCAGCATCTTCCGGCCTGCCGCCGCCCATGGCCTGCCCAACCATGATGCTGGTTGCGATATGCATTCCGATGGTCGGCAAGAACGCGAGTGTATCGATGGAAATAGCAATATTGGTAGCAGCGAGTTCAACAGCACCGATACGCCCGGCCATGAAAACGAAGAAGGAAATGCCAAACATATCGAGGAAGAACTGCACTCCTCCGGGAAGGCCGAATTTCATGAAACGAGAGAAGAGTTCCGGCAGATAGCGGCACGCTGATCTGACCCGATAGCAACGCTCATTTTCCTTGGTAAAGACCATGAATGCGAAGCACACTGCAGGAAACAGGAAGCCGAATGCCGTTGCCAATCCAGCGCCAACAATACCCAACTCAGGGAATGGGCCAATGCCGTTGATCAGGCAGTAATCCAAGGGGATATTGATGATGGCAGCAATCAGATTCACCAACATGACAGGCTTGGTAAGCCCTCGTCCTGAATAAAAACAGGATAGACAAATGCCCACCAAATTGAAGCAACTGGCCACGGTAAGTATTCGAAAATAAGCTATTTCAAGCTTCTGAACTTCAGGCGAATGTCCGCCCAAAGTAAAGAGCGGCTCTGCTACGAACCAAAGGGAGGCGAGTAAAAGCGATGCAGGAATGCAGAAGAACAAGCCCTGCCACAAAGCAGCGCCGACCTTTTCATGCTGCCCAGCACCAGTATATTGGGAAACGAAAACGCTGACGTATTCGACAACGCCGATAAAGAACGAAAGAAAAAGAAATGCAGCGATACTCGCCGGGAGCGACGCCCCCAAAGCTTCCATGGAATAGTTGCCCAAAAAGATACGATCGGTGAAGGTCATCACCGTCGCAGAAAGCATACTGATCACCAGGGGCATCCCGATGATCAGCGATTCTTTGTATCCGTTTTTGGTATTCCATCGCTTGAGCATGCGCTCAAGTATCTTACATCAAGGCACTCCACAACATCTTTGTGCCCACTACATATAATAAGAGTGCAAAGATCCGCTTCAACTTATCCACGGGCAGAGAATGCGCGAGCTTGGCACCAAAGGGTGCGGTGAGCATGGAGGTAGCGATAATACCAAGGAAGGCCGGGATATAGACATATCCGACATGCGGTCCGGGGATGCCTTCTACGCCCATTCCATTGATAACAAATCCGGTTGTACCCGCCAGTGCGATGGGTAATCCGACTGCTGCAGCCGTGGCGATGGCGGTATGCATGGTCATGTTACACCAGGACAAAAACGGCACAGTCAAAGTACCGCCGCCGATACCGACCAGTGCGGAAAAAATCCCGATGCCGTTACCAACGCCGAATGTCCCAGCCTGACCAGGCAATTCGCGGGAACTCTGCGGCTTGATACCAAGCAGCATCTGAGTTGCCACGTAATAAAGGAACACGCCGAACAGCACCTTGAGAAATAGCGTGGACATGATGGAGGCAATCCATGCGCCCAGATACGTTCCGGTCACGATGCCGGGAGTCAGCCGCCAAAATGCAGCATAGTTGATTGCCCCACGTTTGTGGTGCGCACGCATACTTGAGATGGACGTGAAAATGATGGTTGCCAGCGAAGTGCCGAGCGCTACGTGCTGAATATGCACGTCCGGGAAATTCTGCAGCTCAAAGGCGATATTGAGCATGGGCACGATGACGAGGCCGCCGCCAATACCAAGTAAGCCTGCGAGTACTCCGGCAAACGCGCCGAGTACGAGATATAAAAGATAGGTTGTGAGCATAATATATCCGACCCGCCCCGTGAGGAGCGGGCCATTGTAAGTATGTTATCCGGTGAACAGGACGCGGGCGTCCACATCCTGAACCGTCTGGGAGCCAGTGAGAACCATAGCCTGAAGCAACTGCCCCTTGATGGTAGCGAAGTATTTCTCGACACCATCCTGCAAACCGCCCATGGCAGCCATGGAGACCGGGCGACCGATCATGACACAGTCCGCACCTAGGGCCAGCATCTTGAGGACATCCACGCCGTCACGGATACCACCGTCGACCAGAATGTCGATGTTACCCTTCACTGCTCTGGCAATGGCAGGCAGTACAGATGCGCTACCCGGTGCATGGTCAAGCACACGCCCACCGTGATTGGATACCACGATAGCGTCAGCGCCGACTTCTGCAGCGAGTTCAGCCTCGTCCGGAGTCATGATGCCTTTGACGATGAATTTCGCGCCCCAGCCGTGGACCTTCTCGACGATCTGAGCCAGCTCTTCCGGCTTCTTCGGAGAAACAGGGCGGCCCATCTGACGCAGAGTGATCAGTCCGGCAGCGTCAACGTCCATGCCGAAGGCCTTACAGCCAGTAGCCTTGGCCTTTTCAAACTTCTCGTCCACTTCCTCGCCTTCCCAAGGCTTGATGAACGGGATGCCGTATCCGTCATTGGCAGCGATGGAAGCATAGCCAGCTTCGTGAATAAACGGCGGCACGCCATCCCCCACACAGCCAATGATGCCTGCTGCTTTGGAGCCACCAACTACGGCGTCAGTGTATTCCTCTTCCGTGATTTTTCCGCCCATGTTGAAGGAAACACCGCCGATGGGAGCTGCCATTACGGGCATGGCGAGGTCGTACCCAAAAACAGAGCAGGAACAGTCCGGCTCAACCGCACCGTGCAGCAAGCGCATATTGAGCTTCACTTCTGCCAGTGCCGAAAGATTGTTTTTGAACGAGGATGCCGTACCAAGGCCGCCCATGCCGGGAACTTCGCCTACGCATGCCCTGCCGTCACAGACCTTGCATACACGGCAAAAGCCTTTCATCAATTCACGAGCATTATCTCTAACTTCTTTCATGATTCCTCCACGGGGTAAGTGGTTATTTATCCAGAAAATACTATCGATTCTATTTCTTCGAGATGTTCGCGCATAGCCTTCTCAGCCTGCATGACACGGCCATCTTTTACTGCATTTACAATAGCCCGGTGCGCAATAAGCGATGCCTTCTGGCGTTCTTCAGACTGCAATTCATCCGCACGACTCTCCGTAAAGTCATCGTGCAAGGCGGAAATCATGGCGCGGAGTACATCATTGCCAGAAGCTTCGCCAAGCAAACGGTGAAAACGCTGGTCAGACGAACCGCCAATACGCCCTTCGCGCAATGCGGTTTCCTGCTCTACCAGTGCCGCTTCCAAGCGGGTTACGTCGCTCGGAGATGCATTACGAGCAGCCATAGCCGCCACTTCCGGCTCTAAAATTTTGCGGACCTCGAACACATCACGCACACCAAAGTCTTCGTCTGCCATGACTCCGGCAAACCCGGAGCCGCCAGCAGAAGCTTCGCGAACATACGTCCCCGACCCCTGACGACTTTCCAGAACATCCTGTTCTGACAGGGCTTTGATTGCCTCACGCACGCTATTGCGGGATACGGAGAACATCTCGGCTAGTGTTCTTTCCGGTGGCAATCTATCGCCCGGAGAGAGCTCTCCTCGTTCCAGCATTTGCCGGATTTGGAGGACTATATCCTCATATATGGACTTTCTGCCCACTGGCTTTACATCCATTGTCACCTCACTCAGAGTTCATTTCTTTCATTGGTTGGACCAATGATCCAGTTAGACCACTCAGCCCCAAAGGTCAACAAAGAATGCTCATCCTTGACTTCCTGCCCGTGGTCGATCATTTTCATAATAGATAGAAAACCATTGAAAGGCCTTAGGATTCCATGCCGCCTGATATCATTGTCGTCTCCATAATACTTGTCATTGCCGTGATTCTACTGATCACGGAGCGTTTGCCCGTGGACGTTACCGGGCTCGGTATCATCGTTACCCTGATGCTCACCGGGCTGCTCACCCCCATGGAAGCCATGGCCGGATTTGCCAATCCCGCTCCCTTGGCCGTGGCCGCGCTCTTTGTGGTCAGCCGAGGATTAGTGCGCACTGGCGCCCTTTCTTTCGTCACCAAGCTGACCATCAACTTCACCAAGGGAAGCAGCAAACGATTGCTCTTCCTCAGTCTGCTGCTGGTAGGTACTCTCTCGGCATTTCTCAACAACACGCCTGTGGTGCTGCTCTTCATATCCATCGTCATGGCCGTCTGTGTGCGGTACGGATTCGCCCCATCCAAGTTCCTCATCCCTCTCTCCTACATCTCCATCCTTGCCGGAACCTGCACGCTCATCGGCACGTCCACCAACATTCTGGTCAGTGATGTCTCGGTTGATCTGGGACAAGGCGCCATCGGCATGTTCGAGCTATCCATTCTCGGCGTGCCCATCGCGTTGGTCGGCGGCGCGTTCATCTTCTTCTGTTCAGACTGGTTCATGCCTGAGCACGAAATCGCCACAGCGGGCAATGGCGCCGAACAGGATGCATATTTATCCGAGCTGAAAATCCCGCCCGGAAGCGCACTCATCGACGCCTTTCCCAGAGACGGCCTTGGAGAGCATTACGACAACGTAAAGGTATTCGAGCTATATCGTCATGGCCGCATAGTCGACCTCGCACGAAGCCGTGTCCGATTAAAAGAAGGCGATGCCATCCTCGCACGTGGTCCAGTGGGAGAGATAACCAGAATGCTGGAGTCAGGCGACGCCGCCCTTCCGTCATGTAGTGACGCAGAATGTTTTCTGTCTCCCCATATGAGCGGCACACAGCTAGTCGAGTTGCTCATTCCAACAGGTTCCAATGCAGTCGGGACCATGCTGCACAATCTGTATCTCGCGAACTTCAAGGGAACATCCATCATCGGGTTCATTCGCCGCCACGCCCACTATTCATGGCGCGAGGCGCGATCTCAACGGCTACGCATTGGTGATATGTTGCTCGTGCAGATGTCGGATGATGCATTGGAAGGTGTCCGTGAGAAGGACGATTTTATTATCCTGAATGATGATGTGGTCAGCGATGTAACGAACTGGAAACGCGCGCCCATCGCATTAGGTTTGTTCCTGCTCATGATCCCGGCAGTAGCAACAGGGATGACCGACATTCTCACGGCCTCATTCGCGGTCGCCTTCGGCATGATTGTCACCGGGTGTTTGACCATCCGAGAGGCTTACAAGGCGGTCGATGTAAAGATACTCATGTTGATTATCGGGACGCTCGCCCTCGGTACTGCCATGCAGAAGTCGGGTGCCGACACCCATTACGCAGGCCTGTTTCTTGCGCTTTTCAAGGGAGACAGCCCACAGGTTATTCTGGCCGGGTTTATCGTGTTGACGAGTTTGCTTTCGCATTTGTTGTCGAACAATTCCACAGCGGTGTTGCTTGTGCCTGTGGCGATTGCAACGGCGCATACTTTGGGTGTGGATGCGCGGCCTTTCATCATAGGCGTGGCGTTTGGAGCGTCGGCGTGTTTTGCGACTCCTATTGGGTATAAGACGAATTTGATTGTTTATGGTCCGGGTGGGTATTCGTTTTCTGATTTCTTGAGGATGGGGTTGCCGATGGCGGCCATATCCTGTGGTGGGGCGGCTTTGTTTATTCCTTATTTCTGGCCCTTCTAGCGGGGATGCGCCTTGGCGCGGTTGAAGAGATGAGGAGGTCGGCCTGCGGCCTTTATGAAGAATGATGAAACTGCCGTTGGCCGCCCTGCGCGGGCGGGGCGGTCCATTTCTTTTGCTGGGCCCAAAAGAAATAGACGAAAGAAAAGGGCCTGTTGCTAGCTTGGCCGCCTCGATGCTGCGGGCTAAGAATCTGATCCAAGCTGACAGCTTTCAATCTGCGATGCAGCGCGAAGCGCGCCGCCGCAGAATGAACAAGACGCTGTCTTATCGCTTGGTCAGCTTCTAAGACCGCGGCATAAGGGCTAGAACTACAAAAATAGTATCACCTAATTAATTTGTGCAATAATAAGCGATCTAAATGGAGCAACATTAAATCAAATGTTGATTGGAGTACAATCAATCCTACCCTTAGATATCTACCTAGATTAAAGATTAATAAAAATCGTTTTTTATGAACGTTTTCACAATACCTGTATTAGTTGTGATGATTAGCTTCCCAGATTTATCTTTGTAACTAATAATATCGTCTGCAGGATGTGTTCTCCAACGCCCATCTCGTGTTCCCCAAATAACGCGAGTTCCATCAATTTTGCATTTATATGTCCATATTGATCCATCATCGGATCTAGAATATTTTACATAAAAAATATCACCATCATCGCTTTTTACATTCATAATACTAACAGCCCTTCCCATCATTGCAGAAATCACAGCTGCGCTTATTTCATATTCATTGTAGGTATTTCCATTGGAATACCCCCTAACTGGCTGATATTCGCCACCTGCAAATGCCATAGGAATGAACACAACAATGGACAATAAGACACATAAGAAATATTTACTCTTCACAATAATACCCTTTTCAAAAAGAAATTTTAGTATGCTATTCGAACACTCGCATTTTCAAGAATCGCTATTCTAAAATAGGTTAGGTCAACCGCCCTACACAAAACAAGAGAATTTATATCTAAAATTGAAATATTTAAAAACTGAAATCAAGAAACAATTTTCTTAAAAGGCCTTGTTATACTCAAAAAAATAACAGTAAGAAAATCCCACTAGCCCTTACCGCCTCGGACTTAGAAGCTGACCAAGCACAACGGATGCTCCATTCTTGCCCGGCACTGGCCGAAACCGGCCAGAACGACGGGCAGGGAGCATCGTGCTTGGATCAGATTCTTGGGCCGAAGCTGTGGGCGGCCAAGCTAGCACCCAGCGACCTTTCTTTGCTACTTTCTTTGGGCGCTGCCAAAGAACAGTAGGCCCGCCCCGGCAGGGGCAGCATCCGCTAGGAATCTCATAAACAATTCCTCATTGGAGACCGCAGGCCGACCTCCCCCTCTTTCCAACTCTTCAATTCTTCCGTCCCCACACTTCAAAAAAAGTGTGGGGACTTCACTAACAGCGAAGCCCCCACATTCCCAATATCCTCTGGCCTCGCTTCCTCAAACGAAACCAAAGAAACTTATAACCCTAGCTGCACAGGCAGTCGCTAAACACGACTCTGTCAGTATATTCGGCCTGCTTGCCTTTGTTCCAACGAGATACCGGACGATAGTAACCCACAATGCGGGTATAAACCTCGGCTTCCTCTCCACAAGTGGGGCACTCAAAGTGCTCACCCAACACGTAACCGTGCTCTTTGCAGATAGAGAAAGTCGGGGTGACTGACACGTACGGAATCTTGGTCTTGGAAAACGCCTTGAGGATAAAGTTCCGCAAGGACGCGGGGTCTGTAACGGCCTCACCTAAGAAGGTGTGGAAGACTGTGCCACCTGTATACAGGGGCTGAAGCTGGTTCTGATGCTCCAAGGCGTAGAGTACGTCCTCGGAGATGCCGACCGGCAACTGTGTGGAGTTGGTGTAATACGGGGTTCCGTTGCCCTGAGCCTGAATGTCCGGGTAGAGCGACTTGTCGATCTTGGCCAGACGATAGCTGGTACCCTCGGCGGGTGTGGCTTCCAAGTTGTACAGGGAACCTGTCTCCTCCTGAAAACGGGAGGTGATGCGACGCAGATGATTCAACACACGACGCATGAGACGAACACCGCCTTCGGTCTCGATACCACGGCCGATCAAGTTGAGGCATGCCTCATGACCGCCGAGCAGACCGATGGTGGAGAAATGGCCCTTGTATGCGTTCTTGAGATAACGCTTGGACCACGGGAACATACCCGCTTCAAGGTTGTTATTGATAACCTTGCGCTTGTATTCGAGAGAATCTTTTGCCAGCTCTGCATACTCCTCAATGAGATCAAGGAAGTCGTCCTCGGACTGAGCGAGGTAAGCAAGCTTGGGCAGGTTCAGGGTGACAACACCGATGGAACCGGTGAGATCGCCAGCACCGAACAGGCCGCCCGTCTTGGTGCGCAGTTCGCGCAGATCCATCTGGAGACGGCAACACATGGAGCGCACGTCTTCGGGATTCAGATCCGAGCTGATGAAGTTCTGGAAGTACGGCACGCCGTATTTGGCGGTCAGTTCCATAAGCTTCTCGCCAATGGGGGATTCCCACGGGAAGTCCTCGGTGACGTTGTAGGTCGGGATCGGGAAAGAGAAGATACGGTCCTGATGATCACCTTCGAGCATTACTTCAATATATGCTTGGTTGATCATTGCCATTTCTTCTTCGAAATCGCCGTAGGTCAGCTCGTCATCGTACTTACCAGCGATGATGATCGGCTCTTTTGCGATATGCTTGGGAGCGACCAGATCGAAGGAAAGATTGGTAAACGGAGACTGTCCGCCCCAGCGGGAGGTCGTGTTGAGATTGAACACGAACTTCTGCATGCACTGGCGAACCTGATCGTAGGTCAGACCATCCTCGCGGATGAACGGAGCAAGATAGGTATCCACGTTGTTGAACGCCTGTGCGCCAGCCCATTCGTTCTGGAGGGTGCCGAGGAAGTTGTTCATCTGACCAAGGGCGGTGTCAAAATGCTTGGCAGGTCCGGCAGAGGCACGGCCTTCCAAGTTAAAACCTTCGAGCAGCAGATCACGCAAGGACCAACCAGCGCAATAGCCAGCCAGACCAAAGGAAAGGTCATGGATGTGGAAATACCCATGCTCATGAGCAAGGCGGATTTCTTCCGGGTATTTCTCCAGCGCGTAACGAGCCTGAACAGTACCGGACAAGTGCAACATGAGCCCCTGGAAAGAGTGAGTCATGTTGGCGTTTTCATTCACGCGCCAGTCTGCCTGATCAAGGTAGGAGTCAATGACATCCTTGATATTGAGGTAGGCTTCTTTCTGACTACGCAGCTGACGACGCTGCTCCCGGTACAAAATATATTTCTTGGCGATCTCGAACTGACGAGACTCCATGAGAATTTGTTCTACCGTATTCTGGACGCTTTCCTGCTCAGGGATTTCCTGAGGTTCGAGCTTCTTCTCGACCTTCTTGGCGAGGCGCTTGGCAAGGAGCGGGTCCTTGATTCCGCTAGCAGCAAGTGCTTTGAAAATTGCCTCGGCGATGCGATCAGTAGACCACGTCTCCAACCGGCCGTCTCTCTTCATGATTTGGCTGGGCATTCTCCGGCGTCCTCCTTGGGGGAACATAATCTTGGATTTTCAGTTCATATTCGAGAGGCAGATAGTCTTGTGCAGTGCCGAGATCGTCTTCCGTGAGGATGGGAACGCGCGTAGTGCGGAAGTAGAAAGCCTCAGGTTTCGACAAAGCCAGCTCGAAAATACGTTCGAGGTTGGCTTTGGCTGCGATAGCGGACACCGCGTTTCCGGTCAGGGCGGGGTACTTTTCGTACGGGCCCTTCACGTCCACGGCAAACATATCTGCCAATTTGTAATGAAGAAGGTCTTCAACCACATCCGGTGTCATGCCGTTGGTATCGACTTTAACAGGCAGACCGGATTTCTTGAGTTCATACAAAAGCTCGCCCACGCCGGAAACCTTGGTCGGTTCACCGCCCGTGACAGTCACGCCGTCGAGCCATCCGGCCCGATTACGCAAGTACGCCTTTATATGATTATGGTCGATGACGGGGAGGGAATGCATGTCCCAGGCAAGCTGGTGATTATGACATGTGGGGCAGCGAAGATCGCAGCCGCCAAGGAAGATAATACAGGTGGAACGCCCCGGCCAGTCGCACAGGCTCAGGTTCTCAAAACCACGCACGTAATTCCAAACCCCAGTGGGCTCACTCATACTCTCTATCTCCCTTTCCCGGTTACGGCATAGCCGCATGATTTTTGACCGCAAATCGGTTGTTTGCTTTCCCCAAAGCCCGACTCACAGTTTGCCCCAACTCCCTTTTTGCACGATACGGGAGGCGTTGGCGCGTGCTCCTAGAGATACGTCACCGATGAAATTTTGTACAGGGGGGTATTCGAAAAAAAATGAGTAATTTTATGGATATTGGCGATTTCAACCAATTACGAACGATTATTCAGAAAATATTTTATTTTTCCACATGTGCATAAATCAACTAAACACCAAAATATCTAGCTTTTTTCTAAAACTAGTTTAGAAAAAACTTTTTTCGATTTTCAGGAGATCGGTTTTCGACAGGTATGGGGTGTGGCGACGGTGAAATGAGGTGTCACCCAATGGTCAAAGTGAACTACCACAGGGGCTGCCGGATGGAAACAGTTTTTTGCACGAAATCCACAGGGTCACGAAGTTAAAAAACGTGAGAATCTCCCGATTCGACGGAAGCACTTGAGGCTCTAGGAGAACCGCTCGTCAACCTCCATAAACAAGTTTTTTTGCCCTCAAATATGGCATACCTTTTGCCGCTTCATTTTTTCGCTCTTGCGTTGACGTGCATCGACCTATATAGCTTTGTGTATCTATAAAAGCATAAATCTATATAGGAGTATTTTATGCAAAAAGACATGCACTTCTACGGAACGTATGCGGTCGCAAGGATTGCTGGTTTTTCACCTGAAGAGGCAAGGACAGTGGCAACGGCTGCGGAGTATGTTGATGAGGCGGTATCAGCAACCCCCGTCAACTTGGGAAACCAAAGTTACATGCTCCCTGTCGTTTCTGCCCACGAGATGCTGGAACTGGGAAAAAACTCCGACCCGATGGACCAGTGGAAAGTATGGCTACCATTCCATTTCCTGCCCGGCGGTGGTGGCAACAGCGCGGAAGAACGCTTGATTTGCCTTTGGGGAGAACCCGGGAATGTTGCTGTCGATGGAATTATTGACTTGGCACTGCAAGCGAGGGCCGAAGATGCGCCATATGCACTCCACCTGCTGGGCATCGTCACCCATGTGATCCAAGACACATATGCCCATTATGGATTTTCCGGCATTGCCTCTGAATTGAACAAAGTAAAGCAACCTTCGCTTGAGCTTCTAAATGTAAGCGATAGCATGGCGGATTACGTTGGTGATAAGCTTGATCGCTTCTGGGATAGATTGGCAGGCTCATTCGCGGATGCGACTAAACTAGGCCACGCCGGAGCAGCCACTTGTCCTGACAGACCATATCTCAAGTGGCAGTTCGACTACGAGCAACCATGGGACATAGGAATTCCCTACCTTGAGAATGCACGCAACAATACAGAATCATTCTATTCAGCCTGCACCCGCCTTCATGCTCTATACAGTGCATTTATCGCCCAAGACTCCACAATTCAGTCTGCGGGAGGACATCTGGATTTCAATCCGGTGATAGGTAACAAGATCCGTGACATCCTTGCTTATGAAGGCAAAGGAGATGAACGAAGTGAACTTTGGCGCGACCGCATAAGCGCTTCCGCATTATTCCCTGCTACTCCTGACGAACTCAATATCAAATACAAATCGACTGGATGGGGAGTCAAAGCCATGGTTGGCAATCCAATGGCAACAAACACAGATGCCCATAAATTCAACTGGGCTGCCAGCCAGTACCTGAATAAAGTACATGACGAAATCCTGCCCGGCATGGGGCTTCTTATCGCTTAAAAGGCAATGATGGGCGGAGTCCTTCTCCGCCCTTTTGCGACAACCACGCGCAGCGCACTCCCCTTCACCAATTTGACAAACCCGACTTTGTAGCCCATGTGGATAGAAAGAACGCTCGGAGTTATTCATTATATGCATTGGTGGATTGTCATTGTCCTTTCTACCGCCACGCTCCTGACTCTGTATCTGGGCTGGCGGCTTATTAACCCCACGCACATGACGCGCAAATGGAAGTTTGTGTACTGGCTGCTTCTGGGGGCATTGCTGTTTGGGCAACGTTTCACCTGGATCATATGGCGAAATGAGCGCAACGATGTATTGCTCAACACCATCGACTGGATCGGCTTCACGTTCCTCGGTTTCGTATCCATTCTTGTGATGTTCATGTTCGTGCGCGACTTTCCCATTCTGGTGAAACGCACCATGACTGGGCTGGAAAAGCTCTTCATTCGACGCAGCAAACGCCCCTATTTTATTGAGCCCAACCGGGAACGCAGACGGTTCATGCTGAACGCCACCAACGCAGGGTTACTTGCCCTGACAGTGCCGCTTTCCGGTTACGCAGTGTATGAAGCTCGACGCAAGCCAACCGTTATCCACAACGATCTCCTTATTGCAGACCTACCAGAAGGGCTGGACGGATTCACCATCGCCCAGATTTCCGACACGCATATCGGCCCCACGATCCGTGGCGAATGGGCGCGTATGGTGGTGGATGAAGTAAACGCACTTGATGCGGACCTAATCGTTCATACCGGGGATATGGTTGACGGTTCAGTCGCTTCTCTCAACGGAGCGATCAGACCTTTCGGCGACCTGAAAGCACCTCATGGCGTCTGGATGTGCACGGGTAATCACGAGTACTATTCTGGCGTGCAGGAATGGCTGAAAGAGGCAAGCCGCCTTGGAATGACCCCACTCAACAATGAGAACACTCTGATTGATACGGGAAAAGGAAAACTGCTTCTGGCAGGAGTCACGGATTATCGAGCCAGTCAGATATACCCAGACCACACTTCTTCACCAGCCAATGCCATGAAGAACGCGCCCGAACACGATGTGTCAGTCTTGTTGGCGCACCAACCCAAGTCTATCTTTGAAGCAAGCAAAGCGGGCTTTGATGTGCAGCTTTCCGGCCACACTCATGGCGGCCAGTATTTCCCGTACACACTTTTCATCCACTTATTCCAGCCGTACGTGCGTGGTCTGCATTTGCATGAAGACACAATGCTCTACGTCAACACCGGAACAGGATACTGGGGACCGCCCATGCGCCTCGGCGCAGTGCCGGAAATCACGTTACACACACTGCGCAAAGCATAATTTTTTCAGCAAACAAAAAGGCCACCTCAATGGGTGGCCTTTTTGTTTGAAAAGATTCCGCGAAGATCAAACAATCCAGACGTCGACCTCGTCACCTTCATAGATCCCCTCTGAGTCAGCACTGATCGCCGTCAATCCGTCAGCCAGAACCATCGTCCTCAGCAAACCGGATTTACCCAGAACAGGATGAGCCAAAGGCAAGTCGCCATCACGCTCTTCCAATCGAATGCGAACATAGTCTTCTCGGCCCGGCTTGGATGCGACATTACGCGCCAGCACAGCCTTCCTACCAAGGCGACGAGCTGGATCAAATGCCTGCTCATCCCCCTGCAAATGTTTAACAAGCGGCAGAATAAGCACATGCATCACAACCAGTGCGGATGTCACCTGACCGGGCAATCCGAGAACAGGTTTACCGCCGACACGCCCAAGAATGGAAGGCTTGCCGGGACTGAGCGCCACACCATGAGCGAGAATTTCAGAATCCCGCATGGACTCAATGGCCGCAACCGTAAGATCGCGAACGCCGATGGAACTGCCACCGGAAAGCAAAGTGAGGTCGTTTTCGGCAATGGATTTAGCAAGAGCCTGACTCAGGCTACCGAGATCATCCTTGATAATGCCGTATGGAGTGGCCACACCACCTGCCTGCTCAACAAGAGCGGCAATAGTACTGGTGTTAACGTCACGCACCTGACCGGGACGTGGCGTCTGACTGATTTCAATAAGCTCGTCACCAGTGGAAAGGATACCAACGCGAGGCTGGCGAATAAGAGAAAGATCTTCAAAACCGAGGGCAGCAGCCAGTCCCATTTCCTGGGGACGCATAACCGTTCCGGCCTCAAGAGCTATCTTGTCCAGACGGGCATCTTCACCGCGCTGCATGACATTCTCGCCGGGGGCAACACTCTTGCGAATTTCAATGGTGGTGCCATCCATCTCCTGCGTGTGCTCAACCATGACCACGGCATCAGCACCATCGGGAAGAACTCCGCCCGTTGCTATGCCAGCACATTCTCCCGAAGGGATAGAGATAGCCGGCACTTCATCGATGGAAAGGGACGCTGTACATTCGAGATAACCGGGATTGGACTCGCTGGAACCGAACACATCCCGCGCGTTAACGGCAAAGCCATCCATGCAGGAACGATCCTGCAACGGCCAATCATGCGCTGCAACCAAAGGAGCAGCCAGCGTGCGTCCCGCAGCCTGTTGCATGGGAACGACCTCTGCTTTGAGCGGGGCAAAGTCTCGAAGTAGTGCCTCAAACTCGGCGCGACTAATAATAGTGAAAAATCCATGACTCATGGGCGTGATTCTCCGTTGTATGAAACCACGCTACAAGACTGGCGCGGACGAGAGCAAGGCACTCCGATTTACCGTGGGTTTGACACCGAGCTACAGAGACTTGGCAAACTCGCCAATCTTGGAATCCTTTTCCATGATGTGCAAAACAAGCCAGTCATTCAAGAAATCGAGTGCCTCGTCAGGAGTGGTTACTTCGCCAGTACGCATGCGACTTTTAAACGCTATAACATCTTTGGTAAGCTTTTCATGAGCCTGAATATGCTCTGCTATTTCAGGATATCCAATTTCCTTCATGTAGGCTTCTTCTTCACCAAAATGAGTACGTGTGTACCTCATCAGCTCATCGAAGATCCCTTCAATCATAACCTCGCCAACGCCGTTGATCATACCTTGAAGGAGAGAGTTAGACAGGGCTATAAGGTCCTTATGCTGAGAATCCAGCTTGGGAAGCCCGATATTAAGTACATCGGACCAGTCTAATTGTGGCATATATAATTCCTTATCCCTTGAGGACTTCCGTGCCGATGCCGGATTTTGTGAACAGTTCAAGCAGAATGCAATTCTCAACACGACCATCAATGATCGCCGCTTTTTCCACGCCTTCGTCGACGGCTTCAATACAGCACTTGATCTTGGGAATCATGCCCCCAGAGATCACGCCACTATCGATGCATTCGAATGCCTCTTTACTATCCAGATGCGTGATAAGTTCTTTGTCTGCGTCGAGCAGTCCTGCGACATCGGTAAGCAGATAGAGGCGCTTGGCTCCCAATGCAGAAGCCACAGCTCCGGCCACGGAGTCGGCATTAATATTATAGGTATTACCTTCGTCATCCACTCCCACAGGAGCGATAACGGGAATAAATCCTTCCCTAGCAAGCGAGTCAACCAGCCCAGTGTTAACTTCACGAACTTCGCCTACCTTGCCGAGATCGATAATCTCAGGCGGCGCGTCTTTCTTCTCAACAGAAAGTTCTTTGGGTTCGGCCTTGATAAGCATGCCATCTTTACCAGACAAGCCAACAGCCTTGCCGCCATTCAAATTGATGAGGTTAACAATTTCCTTATTAACCTTGCCAACCAACACCATTTCCACAACATCCATGGTCGCGTCATCGGTAACACGATAACCTTGGCGAAAATGGGACTCGATATTCAGTGCTTTCAGCATGTTGCCAATCTGTGGCCCGCCGCCGTGAACAACCACGGGATTGAGTCCGATGTATTTGAGTAGAATGACATTGAGTGCGAATGCGCGCTTCAAGTCTTCATCGATCATGGCGTTACCGCCATATTTAATGACTATGGTCTGGCCGTAGAACTCGGAAATGTACGGCAGTGTTTCTATGATGGATTTAGCCTGCAACTGGAACCGTTTCATGTCCCGCTGGCTAATGGACTCTTTTCTCATCGCGTCAAGCTCCTGATAGTAACGATATTCTTACGTTGGTGCAGATTGTCTCTGAACTACTCCAAGGTGTCAACATAGGTATTGTCTTGAGTCTCCCAACCCTGTAGGTTTTCACCATCTTTCATGCACTTTCACTACCGCAGGGACACGAAATGAAGGAAATACGATTTAATAGAATGGAATGGGCTGGTTCCGTTGGCGACCTCGGAACATTGCTTCCACTCGCCTTTGCCATGATCATGATCAACGGCCTTTCCGCAACGGGATTATTCCTTTCCGTCGGCCTGCTCTATATCGTGGGCGGCACATATTATGGTGTGCCCATCGCAGTGCAACCGATGAAAGTAGTCAGCGCCTACGCCATCGCTCAAGCACTCAGCCCAAGCGTTGTAACCGCATCAGGTATGCTGCTCTCTGGATTCCTGCTGATACTTGGCATTACCGGACTGGTTGACGGCGTAGCCAAGATCGTACCCCGTGCGGTTATCCGAGGCGTCCAGATGTCCACGGGAATCCTACTCCTCACAAAAGGGGCGACCCTCGTGGTAGGCACCAATGGCTTCCAAGTCATGCGCGACGCCGTGGAACCATTTCTGTCTGTTCAAGCCATTGGCCCGGTGCCGATGAGCATCGTGATTGGCGTTCTTTTCGGAGGAATAACACTTTTCCTACTTAATAGCAGGAAATACCCGGCCGGATTAGTCGTTGTCATCTTCGGCTCAATTTGTGGTGTCTTGCTTGGCGCATATAAATCACTGAACGGAATGGAAATAGGATTTCATCTTCCCGAGATACTGCCTTTCGGCATGCCTACCGGAGTTGATTTCACTTTTGCTCTACTCGCACTAGTGCTCCCTCAAATCCCCATGACCGTGGGTAATGCGGTAATCGCCAACCGTGCTCTGAGCCATGAATACTTCGGCAATGACAATGGACGCACCACAGACCGTTCCCTTTGCATTTCCATGGGCCTTGCCAACGTGTTTTCTTCACTGGTCGGAGGTATGCCCATTTGTCACGGCGCTGGCGGATTGGCTGCGCACTACCGATTCGGCGCACGAACACATGGATCAAATCTCATCATCGGCGGACTCTTCGTCTCCATGGCGATCCTGTTTGGCTCCGAAGCTGTTTCCATTTTCTATCTCATTCCCATGGGCGTCCTTGGCGTACTGTTGATCTTCGCGGGCGCACAGCTTGCCCTTACGATTCAGGATATGACGACCCGAACAGAGCTATTCATTATAGTATTGATGCTTGGCGTGACCCTAGCCTCCAATCTCGCATGGGCATTTGGCGTAGGCATTGCCCTTCACCACGCGCTACGACTAGGAAAAATTGAAGTGTAGAAAACAAGAAAAGCGCACCATGCCTGAGCATGGTGCGCTTTTTTTTGACTGAATACAGCCTACGGCATCATGGGCGCCATGGGCAGCCCTTCGTCGATGTCGAGCCCACAAATAAGATTGGCGTTCATAAGCGCCTGACCAGAAGCACCACGACAAAGGTTGTCGATAGCAGAGACGATGATCAGACGGTTGGTACGCGGGTCGACCACAAGGCCGATATCGCAAAAGACGGTACCACGTACGAAACGAGTTTCCGGCAACTGACCAAGGGGCATGACGCGCACCATGGGTTTTTCAGCATAGAAATCCGTATAGAGATCGTGAATTTCTTCAAGGCTTATGTCCGTAGCCAGCTTGGTATAGATGGTGGACAGAATACCGCGATCGATGGGCAGCAGGTGCGTATTGAAAGACACGGTGATGTCTTTGCCTGCGATCTTAGAAATTTCCTGCTCGATCTCGGGAGTGTGACGATGCGTGCCCAGTCCGTATGCACGGAAGGAATCGTGAACCTCACAGAAAAGCGTACCCACGTTTTTGCCTCGGCCCGCACCAGAAGTACCGGACTTGGAATCGATGACGATATTATCCGTCTCAACGAGCTTGGACTCCAGAGCGGGCGTCAAACCAAGGATGGCGGAAGTCGGATAACAGCCGGGATTAGCGATGAGACGCGCACCCATAATCTGTTCGAGATAGAGTTCCGGCAAGCCGTAAACAGCTTCCTTGAGCAGGTCTTCCTGTGTGTGTTCCACATCATACCACTGCTCGTATGTAGCTTTATCGTTGATGCGGAAGTCGGCAGATAGGTCCACCACTTTCACACCTTCAGCCAGCAGAGCAGCACCGATTTCCATGGCAGTCTTATGCGGCACGGCCAAAAAGACCACATCACACTCGTCGGCCAGATCAGCCGGATCAGGCTGAGTGATAACGAGATCGCCCAAAGGCAGACGGTTGAGGAATGGATAAATCTCAGCCAGCGTTTTTCCCGCTTCGGAGCGAGAGGTAACGCGCACCAATTCCATGGAAGAATGGTGAGTCATCAGCCGTGCCAATTCCATGCCGGTGTAGCCAGTTACACCGACCAGACCTGCCTTAATGATATGGGACATGTAAATTCCTATTTGGTCTTGTTAACGTAGGACATTCTCAGATTGTAAACGATGTCGCAGAGAAGTTTCTGTTCATCCTCGCTCAACCCTTCATCGAATTTCTCCTTAAGCATGCCGAGCACATCAATGGTGTGCTTTGCCATCTGAGGATGAAATTCCACTTTACCCGTACTCGGGTCGGCAGCCTCGCCCATGGCGACCATGGCCGAAGAGGACAGGGAATAGATGAAAGTGGAGAAATTTATATCCAGCGGAACCCCCTGCATTGGGTTTTCTTTGCAGGTTCTATCGTCAGCCATTCGAGCCTCCATGGATGAAAGATGCAGTTGTACGTAGCCAGATAAGTAAAGTCTGGTTTGGGTAGAGTCAATATTACAGTCGAATTTATTGAATATATATAACGGCTAAAATGAGATTAATGATTGAATATATCGACGCTTTTTGACTATGATAGCGCACTCGTGAGGATTTCCATTGGAAGTATTTCCACCCATAACCGCAGACTAGGTTGAACCATGTCCTATATAAAGAGCACTCCCTGTTGGCCGACTACAGCCCTCTTCTTGTTGATTTCATTGATTTTTGCCGGATGTGGAGGAGAGGAAAAAAAGGCTGACCCGGCAGCGCAAGGCCCGGTCCCCATGAAGGTAGTGGAAGCCACTGCCAAGGATATGCCCTCATGGGGTGAGTTCGTTGGCCAAATCAGCGCTGTCGACACCATTGACGTCCGCGCCCGTGTAGCTGGTTTCCTTCTCCAAAAGAAATTTGATGAAGGCAGGCATGTCAAGAAAGGCGACTTGCTCTTCGTTATCGACCCCAGATCGTTCAAGGAAGACCTTGTTCAGGCACAATCCAATCTGGAATATAATCAAGCTCTGCTGATCAAAGCACAAAAAGATTTCAAGCGTTTTGAAAAGCTGCTGGACGAAGGCGTGGTCAGTCGCGACGAGTTTGAAAGCTATCAGACCGACTTCAACACCTACCGGGCCAAAGTTCGTGAGAGCAAGGCCCAGGTCGAGAATGCGCGTATTCAGCTGAGCTACACCAATATTTACTCTCCCATCGACGGCGTGATTGGCCGTGTCCAGATGGACACCGGCAACCTCGTTGGTCAGGGTGAGAACACCTTACTCGCAACGGTCTCCACCGTAGACCCCGTTTACGTCAGCTTTAGCATCAGCGAAACAGACTATGTTCGTGCCACTCGCAATCCAGAGATGAAAGAGACTCGCGAGAAAGAAATTAAAATGATCCTCGCGGATGGCAGTGAATACCCATTCACTGGTTCGTTCAGCATGGTTGATCGTGCCATTGACCCGCAGACAGGCACACTCGGCATCCGTGTTTCCTTCCCGAATGAAGCAGGCGCACTTCGCCCCGGCCAGTACGCCAAGGTTCGCGTTCTCATCGAACAGATCGAGGACGCTGTAGTCGTTCCCGTACGCGGCGTCATAGATACGCAGGGTATGAAATCCCTGTTTGTTGTAGGCGACGATGGCAAAGTAATCAGCCAGCCTGTCAAGATCGGCTTCGAAGTCGATGGCATGGTCATCGTCTCTGAGGGCCTCGAAGCTGGCGCCAAGGTTATCGTCGATGGCATCCGTCGCGTCCGCCCCGGTATGCTGATCAAGCCCATCGTGGTTCCCATGGACAAGCCGCAGGCTCAGCCTGCTCCCATTGGCGAACAGTCTGATGACACCAAGAAAGCGACTGACGCCGAGCAGAAGGAAAGCTAACCCATGGTTAAATTTTTCATCGACCGTCCGATCTTCGCATCGGTAGTCGCCATTATCATTCTATTAGTTGGTGTTCTGAGCGCACTGTCGCTTCCCATCGCACAGTATCCCGAGATCTCTCCGCCTTCGGTCAGCGTCACGGCGAACTACACTGGTGCTGATGCCGAAACCGTCATGGAATCCGTGGCCACTCCCATTGAGGAACAGGTCAACGGCGCGCAGGACATGCTGTATATGTCCTCCATTTCATCCAACGATGGTTCCTTGGCTCTGACTGTGACCTTTGAGCTTGGACGTGACCTTGAGCTGGCAACCGTTGACGTGCAGAACCGCGTTAACCTCGCCACCGCCCAGCTACCGCAGGAAGTTCGCAACACGGGTATTTCGGTCCAGAAGCAGTCCCCGGATATCGTTCTGATCATCAACCTGACTTCAGACGATCCTCAGTACGACTCTCTTTTCCTCAACAACTACGCCAAGATCAATCTTTACGACGCCCTTCGTCGTATTCAGGGTGTTGGTAACGTCAACCTGTTCGGCGACAAAGACTACGGCATGAGACTGTGGCTTGATCCGGATAAGCTCGCGACCTATGCTCTAACAGTAGCTGACGTTATCGGCGCAGTGCAGGAGCAGAATGTTCAGGCTCCTGCCGGACAGATCGGTATGCCCCCCGCACCGCAGGGACAGCAGTTCCAGATGTCCGTTCGAGTGAAAGGCCGTTTGGCTGAGCCCGCTGAGTTTGGCGAGATTATCCTCAAGGCCAATGAAGATGGAAGTTCTGTACGCGTCAAAGACGTTGCTCGCGTGGAACTCGGCTCTAAGAACTACTTCACCTTTGCTCGTTTGAAAGGACAGGACACGGCTTCCCTGCTGATTTATCAGCTTCCCGGCGCCAACGCTCTGGATGTTGCAGCCAACATTCGGACGACCATGGACGAGCTGTCCGAGTTCTTCCCGCAAGGCATCAAATATCAGATCCCATACGATACGACCCTGTTCGTCAGCTCCTCCATTGATGAAGTGCAAACAACGCTGATCGAGGCACTCATTCTCGTGTTCCTCGTGGTCTTTATCTTTTTGCAGAACTGGCGCACCACACTTATTCCCATGGTCTGTGTTCCAGTTTCGCTTATCGGCACCTTTGCGCTCTTCCCGCTCCTTGGGTTCTCCATCAACACGCTCACTCTGTTCGGACTTGTCCTTGCCATTGGTATCGTTGTTGATGATGCCATCGTCGTGGTTGAGGCATCGCAGCGTATTATTGATGAAGAAGGACTCTCGTCCAAAGATGCGGTGCGCAAAGCCATGAAAGAAGTTACAGGACCGATCATCGCATCCACACTTGTGTTGGTAGCGGTGTTCATCCCGGTTGCTTTCATGGGCGGCATCACAGGCCAGCTGTATAAGCAGTTCGCCCTGACGCTCTCCGTTTCCGTGCTAATCTCATCAGTAAACGCACTCACGCTTTCCCCGGCGCTCAGCGCCTTGCTGCTACGGCCATATACACCAATCAAAGGCCCCCTCGGTTGGTTCTTTGACAAGTTTAATGCCGTGTTCGACGCCATCACCAAGCGATACAACAAACTGGTCGCCTCTCTGGTTCGTCGTTCGCTCATGGCCATTCTGGTTGTAGCAATATTCGTCGTAGGTTGCGGCGGTATGTTCAAGATCCTTCCTTCCGGCTTTGTACCGGACGAAGATCAGGGCTATTTCATCGTCAACTGCATGTTGCCTGAAGCCGCATCTTTGCAACGCTCCGAAGCGGTTGTTTCGCAGGTCGAAGCATATCTCGATAAAGCCCCTGGCGTACGCAACTACGTCGCACTGGGTGGATTCAGCCTTATGACCGGATCATATTCTTCCTATAACTCCGCGTTCTTCGTCGTACTTGACGATTGGTCCGAACGCACCACGCCTGAACTGACCATTGATTCAATCATGGGCAATGCACAAAAGGCGTTCTGGGGAATTCAGGAAGGCATCGTCATGGCATTCGGCCCGCCGCCTATTCGTGGCCTGAGTTCCACAGGTGGTTTGCAGTTTGAACTGCAAGACCGTACAGGCGCACCCATTGAAGAGCTGGCCGCCGTTGCCCAGCAGTTCATGGCCGAAGCCAAGAAATTGCCGGAAATCGCGTCCACATTCACCACATTCTCGGCTAACGTACCGCAGTACAATGTCGAGCTCGACCGCGACAAGGTCAAGAAACTCGGCGTACCCATGAATGAAGTCTTCCAGACTATGCAGACGTACCTCGGTGGTTATTACATCAATGACTTCAACAAATATGGCCGTACGTTCCGCGTCATGGCTCAGGCTGAGTCCCAATACCGCACCAAGCTTGACGATCTGAGCCGTTTCTACATGCGCTCTCAAGATGGTCAGATGGTACCGCTGTCGACACTCAGTAAAGCATCAAGCATCACCGGCCCAGAGTACGTACAGCGTTACAACGTCTTGCGTACAGTTGAAATCACCCTTTCGCCCGCAGCAGGTGTCAGCTCCGGTGAAGCGATGGCTGCCATTGAGAACCTGTCCAAAACAAACCTGCCCACCGGCTACGGCTATTCCTGGACTGGTATCGCCTTCCAGGAAAAGAGCGCAGGAAGTCAGACAGGACTCATCTTCGCACTCGCCATCGTCATGGTGTTCTTGGTGTTGGCCGCACAGTACGAAAGCTGGGCGACTCCGTTCGCGGTTATCCTTTGTGTACCGCTCGGTATCTTCGGTGCCATGGCATCCCAGTGGATTCGAGGACTGGACAACAACGTTTATGCGCAGATTGGGCTGGTCATGCTCATCGGTCTGGCAGCAAAGAACGCCATCCTGATCGTTGAGTTTGCGAAGGAAAAACATGAGAAGGAAGGCATGAGCTATATTGATGCCGCATTGGAAGCCGCCCACCTGCGCTTCCGCCCCATTCTGATGACATCCTTTGCATTCATTCTCGGCGTCATCCCGCTTGTCGCAGCATCCGGCGCTGGTTCGGCCAGCCGTCATGCACTCGGCACATCGGTATTCGGCGGCATGATTGCAGCAACGCTCCTCGGTGTTATTGTCGTACCCGCACTGTATACAGCGATTCAGGGAATGGCTAACAAGTTCAATAAAATTGGTAAAAAGAAACCAGAAGCCTAACACTTCTGCCCCAAGACAAGTCAAAAGGTCGCCCTCAGTGAGGGCGACCTTTTTTGTGTATCACTTCTATATTTTCCTCTCTGCACACACCAATCATGTTGACACCCACATCACCCACTGCTATCTCTGCTTTTCCAAAGGTGACCACTGGTCACTTTTTGACCCTTGGTCACTTAACGACCACAAGGTCATTTTGTGAACGACTGTCTTCTCTCTATAAGGAATTGACTCAATATGGCGAAAAAGCAGCAAGAAAAATCACAACAAACCATGAACGAGCTCATGGCCTCTGCCATTCAGTTGTTCGGTAAAAATGGTTTTATGAATACTTCGGTGGCCGAGATCACCGACAATGCCGGGTATGCAAAAGGAAGCTTTTACCGCCACTGGAACAGTAAGGATGAACTCTTCCTGCTCATCGTGGAACAGAAGTTCAAACAATACCGCGAAGCCCGTGCTGGCAAAGAAGACGAGACAAAAGATCTCGCTGAAGCCATGAATGTCATTTGGGATTTCCTTGAATCCATCATTAATGACAAGAGCTGGTCATCAATCTTCCTGGAGTTCACGGTCTACTCTGCCAAAAGCGAAATCCTCCGCAAGCTCATGAACAAATCAGTCTACCGTCTCTCCAATGAAATATTCGCAGAACTGGTTCGTGACCATGTGGAAACAGGATACCCGCCCGAAAAGATCGGAGCCATCAACACGGCTCTGTTTGAGGGATTCCTCATCCACCGCTCACTCGGCACCCAGCTACTTACCGTAAAAGATGTGCGCGAAGCAGCCATTGCTCTCGCACTCAAGAACGGCACCAAACAAGGATAAATCGGGCAGCCACCTGCTCGATAAACAGAGTTTTATAAAGGATATATACCATGAAGAAACAGCTGCTGACTCTCACCGCATTATTCCTATTCTCCATCGCTCTGGCTTCCATGGCTTACGCCGAAGTCACCATGAGCTACGCGAACTTCTTCCCGCCCACGCATATCCAGTCCAAGCTGGCTGATTCCTGGTGCAAGGAAGTGGAAGCCCGCACTAACGGCAAAGTGAAAATCAATTACTACCCTGGCGGCACGCTGACCAAGGCGAAGCAGACCTACGACGGCGTTGTCGAAGGCATCGCTGATATCGGCATGTCCGTACTCGCATACTCCCGTGGTCGCTTCCCGGTCATGGCTGCCGTTGATCTGCCGCTTGGCTACAATTCTGGCGTTCAAGCAACCACGGTTGCTAATGCTGTCTACAATGAGTTCAAACCTCGCGAATTTCGCGATGTTCAGCCCATGTACTTCCACGGCCACGGCCCGGGCCTGCTCTTCACCACACCCAAGCCGGTCAAATCTCTGGCTGACATCAAGGGCATGAAGATCCGCTCCACAGGCAACTCCGCCAAGCTGGTCAAAGCACTCGGCGGCACCCCTGTGGCCCAGTCCATGCCCACCTGCTACCAGTCTCTGCAAAAAGGCGTTGTCGATGGCTCCATGCACCCCATGGAATCCAACAAAGGTTGGAAGCTTGCCGAAGTCGTCAAATTTGGCTCCGATTCCCAGCCCGTTGCCTACACCACCACCTTCTTTGTGGTCATGAGCAAAGACAAGTGGGCCGAGCTGGATGCTGAGACCCAGAAGATCATCACTGAGATCAATGCTGAATGGGCAATCAAACATGGTGAAGCATGGGACGAAGCAGACAAAGCTGGTCTGGAATTCTTCGAAGCTCAGGGCGGCACCATGGTCAAACTGACCGATCCCGATGCATGGACCGAAGCAGCCCTGCCGGTAATCGAAGACTACCACGGCTCCGTAGCCAAAAAGAAAATCAACGGCAAAGAAATCGTCAATTTCATTTTGACGAAAATGCCGAACTAAATGAACAGACCACCCGTGAGCATCGGTGCTTACGGGTGGGTTCACTATACAAGGGGGGAACTCGTTCCTCCTCGGATTATTGCAACTCTGGAGAGAGAGATGAAAAAACTTCTGACAACGTTCGTGGCCATGGCGGTCCTCTGTGTCGCCCTGCCTACGCTGGCTCAAGCTGAGACAAAACTGACCTACTCCACCTTTTTTCCACCTACCAACCATCAGTCAAAACTCGCTGACGCATGGTGCAAGGAAGTGGAAAAACGGACCAATGGGAAAGTCAAGATCGAGTATTATCCGGGCCAGACCCTAACCAAGGCACCACAGTGCTATGATGGCGTTGTCGAAGGCATTTCCGACATCGGTTTCTCCGTGCTCGCATATTCCCGTGGCCGCTTTCCTGTCATGGCCGCAGTTGATCTGCCGCTCGGCTACAAGACCGCAGCACAAGCAACAGCCACCGCCAACGCAGTCTACGAGAAGTTCCAACCCAAAGAATTCGACGACGTTGAAGTGATGTACTTCCATGGTCACGGACCGGGCCTGCTCTTCACCACCAAGAAGCCAGTCAAATCACTGGCCGATATGAAGGGCCTTAAAATACGCTCCACCGGAAACTCAGCGAAACTCGTCAAAGCGCTCGGTGGCACCCCGGTAGCCAAGTCCATGTCCGAGAACTATCAGCTCCTGCAGAAAGGCGTAGTAGACGGCTCCATGCACCCCATCGAGTCCAACAAATCCTTCAAGCTCGGCGAAGTTTGTAAGTTTGGCACCGACGATTTCGATGTGGCCTACACCACCGCATTCTTCATCGTCATGAACAAAGACAAATGGGCATCCCTTGACTCGGATTCCCAGAAAGCCATCCGCGAAATCAATAAAGAGTGGGCCATCAAACATGCCAACGCATGGGACGATGCTGACGTTATTGGCCGCCAATTCCTCAAAGATCAGGGCGGTGAAATCATCTCCCTGTCCCCAGAAGAATCCGCCAAATGGGTCGAAGCTGCCAAGCCCGTCCTCGATGGCTATGTAACAGATACCAACAAGAAGAAGCTTGACGGCAAGGCGATCTTGGAGTTCACTCAGTCCACATTGAAATAATCCCGTAACTACCCAATAGGGCGGGGAAATCCCCGTCCTATTCTTGCGTTCAACAAAGAAACATCGCCTAAGCACACCACCCGCGAAGCGGCTATAAAAAGTTTAGGAGATCCTTAAGAACCCTTTACAAAGGGTTCTTAAGCCGCCGGAGGCATGCACCCCCGGTAGGGCCGTCGGAGACAAAGGAAAGAGAATGGAAGAAGCGAGACAACCAGTTCTGCACCGTATTGAAAAGATCATGCGGAACATTGCGGCCACCTGCCTGATGGGCATGGCATTTGTTACAGGAGCAGACGTGCTAATGCGCGGTCTGTTCAACACGCCTATCTTTGGCAGCGAAGAAATAGTCGGCATCCTCGGCATCATCGTCGTGGGATTCGCCCTGCCGTATACGCACTACCAGAAAAGCCACATTGGCGTGGAGATTCTGGTACGCAAACTGTCGAAACGGACCAGACGCGCCGTCTCGCTCTGCACAAACGTAGCAACACTGGTACTCATCGCCATCATCACATGGCGCATGTTCCTGTACGCAGCGGGCCAATCAGAATCCGGCGAAGTCTCCATGAATCTGGAACTGCCAGAGTACATGGTCATCTATGTGCTTGCCATCGGCTTCCTCGCCTACACAGCGTGTCTAGCCGTGGATATTATCAAATTTTTCAAGGGAAACGAGGACTAACATGGAACCGACTACCGCCGGGATTCTCGGCATCGTGATCATGGTATTCCTCTTCATGACCCGGATGCCTGTGGCATACGTCATGATGCTTGTGGGCTTTGTGGGCTTTTCCATGCTCACCTCATGGAAAGGCGGCTTGAATCTCATGAGCCGCAACGTATACGACGCCTTTGCTTCGTATGAACTTTCGACGATCCCGCTGTTCATCCTGATGGGGCAGATCGCCTTTAACAGTGGTATTTCAAAACGACTCTACAGCACGGCTTACCACTTCCTCGGCAACGTCCGAGGCGGTCTCGCCATGGCAACGGTTTCCGCCTGCACCGCATTCGGTGCGGTCTGCGGCTCCAGTCCGGCCACAGCAGCAACCATGTCCACTGTCGGCATCCCGGAGATGAAACGATACGGCTACGCTAACTCGCTGGCTACGGCTGCCGTTGCATCCGGTGGCGGCCTTGGCATGATCATGCCACCGTCTGTCGTACTCATTATTTATGGAGTACTCACCGAGCAATCCATCGGCGCATTGTTCGTTTCCGGCATCCTGCCCGCGTTCATGCTGACGATCTTGTTTGTCGTAGGCATCTACATTCAGTGTAAGATCAACCCGGCACTCGGTCCCAAGGGTGATACCTTCACATGGGGTGAGAAGTTCAAATCTCTCGCAAACCTCATTGATACGATTATCATTTTCTCGCTGGTTATCGGTGGCCTGTTCAAGGGGTGGTTCACTCCCACCGAAGCGGCGTCCATCGGTTGTCTGGGTGTACTAGCCCTTGCAATCATCAAGCGCCAACTCACGTGGCAGGCATTCGTCAATTCGCTCTATGAAACGCTGCGCACATCCTGCATGGTGCTCGTCCTCATCGCAGGCGCAGTGGTCTTCGGAAAGTTCCTGGCTGTGACCAGAATCCCGTTCGACATAGCCAACTGGGTCTCCGCATTCGACATGCCTCCGTTCGCTATCATGGCAGCTATCATCGCCATCTACTTCATTGGCGGCTGCTTCATGGACTCCCTCGCGTTGATCATGCTGACCATCCCGGTCTTTTTCCCAGTAGTCACCAACTTGGGCTACGACCCTATCTGGTTCGGTATCATCATCGTGTTGGTCACGGAGATGGGTGTTATCACCCCACCAGTGGGTATCAACGTGTACGTGGTATACGGCATGTGCCAAAAGATCGCGCCAGACGTGACGTTGGAAGAGGTGTTCAAGGGGATCATGCCATTCATGCTCGCTATCATCGTGGGCATTGCGCTGCTCTTCCTGTTCCCGCAGATCATCCTGTTCCTGCCCAACCTGATGTATTGACCAAGAAGACGAACCAAACAACGAAGGGAAGCCCAGAGGCTTCCCTTTTTTTGTACCTTATTCATAGCAACGCCCCCAAAAGACACAATCTTTCAGGGGCAGTATTGCGCAATCAACTTGCTTTGTTGGTTACTTCTTTTCGTCCTTGCTATCCTTCTTCTTGGTGTCCGTTTCCTTCGAATAGTTTTCATCCCACAAATCGCAATTGTCGGCGATACATGAAGAGCACGGTCCAGGGTAATCCATATTAGGCATACTAGCCTCCACACTTTATATTGCAGGGCCGGGTCGTGGCCCGAGAATCGTCTGAGCAACTGTACAGATATAATAAGGATGAGAAACGCAAAGGCAAGAGATGCACAAAAAATACCACAAAAAAAAGCCCGGCTGTTAAACCGGGCCACATATTAAACTTCATCAAAAGGCTATGCGTGTGCAGCTTTCTGGCAGTATTTCAAGAACTTCTGCGCTTCAAGGAATTCTGGATTGATATTGAGTGCCGATTCCAAACTACCAATACACTCATCATTCTTACCCTTCTCAAAATAAACGCGGGCAAGATTGAAATAGACGTTCTCGTCATCATCCACGATCTCAAGCGACTTTTCGTAGTACTTGATGGACTCATCAAAATGACCATTTTTGCGCAGACTGATGCCAAATTTATTGAACTTCTGACGATGCTCAATAGTAAAAGCCTCACTCATGCCGAGCAAAGTATCAAGTACGCCCTTAAGCTTGTTGAACTCCTTTGTCTCGGAGTAAACCTCGCCCAATCCGTAGTTTGCGTCCACGTCCTGCTTGGAAATCATGAGCGCTTTGATGAACTGAGATTCAGCCTCATCCATGTCGCCACCAGCAAAAGCATCCTCGCCCATTTTGACCTTACGAGCCAAAGTTTCCAATGCGGGGACTGTGTGCAACCGATAATATGTAGGCTCAGGCGTATACTGCTTAAGGAAGTCCATTTTCTCCATTTTGGAACGGACTCCAGACGGTACATGATGTGTATTCAACGGCTGCACCTCGAACTCATCATCAGACAACTGTCTTGCATACCAGTAGGTTACGTTCTCACGCGATCCTTTGGTAGCACCAGCACCAACCTGAGCTTCGAGTTGTAGCGAATACACGCCTAAAACTTCTGGGTATTCATTCAAAACTATATTCTCCATTCACTTCTTTTTGCCGGGATATTTCCCCATAGGACCAGCAAAAATGCATACTCACACAACGTACAGTACAGGCGGTCTTAAATCAATAATTGATATCATCTTCGGAAGAATATTATTTTCCATAAAAAAGCCCCTGACGGGGCTTTTTCTGGGGAATGGCGTGGCGGTGCAAACCACAAAAAAGGACACTTTATAAGGACAAATCAATCTTCTTCACAAGGCTTCCACGGTTCATTGAGCTTTCTGTCAGAGCCGAACAATGGGATAACATCAGGAAGAACTGCGCCAACAATAGGTGTATAGGGATGATACTGATATACCACTGCAACTTCCACCAACTGGCAAGGACCACCAGCACTCCCACTGGTCCCTGATCCACTGGCAGCTGTTGTTGGCCAAGAAGAAACAGTAATTTCCTTGGCTCCCTTATCAAGGGCTGCCATCCAATCTTCCGTAATTTGTATAGTCTGGGACATGCGAGTTCCCTCTTCCTCACCTACACCGGTAGCGGCAAAACGCGCTCCGGTCTGAGCGGCCTTCTGTATCGCCATCCAGGAATATGCCATCGTACCCATCTCAAGGATGCCCATGACCATCACCATAAGGAATGGAAGGATCAAGCCGAGCTCAACGGTGGTCATGCCCTTGCGTCTGGAATTGCTTGTACGTCTGTTCATGTCGCTCTCCTAATTCAAGAGGCGCCAGCCGAGCTGCTTGCCGATTTGCTTGAAGACATCTGGAATATCGTAGACCGAAGGAGCATTGAAGTAATGATCATCCGTCCCCGGCTTGCTGGAGGCAATAGTCTTCATAAGATTGATATCAGTATTATCCGAGGAGCCGAAACGAATGGTAAAGATCTCGATACCTGCGTCCTTGGCTGCCTGCGCTTCTTCCAGCATGTGCGTATTGAGCACGCCCCCATCTTCACAGTGAGAGTCATCATCGCCCATACGGAAATACGCATTGGTCCAATAGTTATTGGGACGATAGCGTGCTCGATACGTTCCATCGCATTCGCCGTCTTCGGTATCACCATCGGTAAGTACAATCATGATCTTGCGGAAATCTTCCTTGTCGCCACCTTCGGTGTAAGGAGCTTCGGGGGTCAGCACATGCTTGGCCCACTTGATCCCTTCAGGAATGACAGTACCGGACGAGTTACCTGTAGCGGTCTGGGAATTAATTGCAGAAATGATTGCAGACTTGTCATCAGACAGCGGCATGGTTTCAGGAATATTGGAACAGGTGTCCCATGCAATTCTATCACGATAATAACTGGAGAGCTGATAATACTCATCCATGAAATCATCATGCAGCCCTTCTTCATTAAGTGAACCATCGGCATTACGACAACCACCGGGCAGACCATCCACACCATTACCGATGCGAACCTTGCCACGGAAAGGAACCACGCCAACCTTGGTGTCGGGATGCGTACCATCTGGAAGAAGCAGGTCGGTCAATTGAACAGAAGCTTCCTTAACCATATTAATAGGGGTTCCCTTCATGGAGCCGGAGTTATCTACTACGAAAACAACTTCGAGCTTGTTGAAGCCCGCTGCAGCATCGGCGTAAACATATGGGTCCGCCATTCCAGCAATACCCATAATCATCAGATCGACCTTGGCCTTGGCCTTAACCACGACGCTACGCACTTCGGTGCCGGGGGCAACGCTGGTAACTTCGGCATGTGACATATTGGTGTCGACCATGCCGATCACGGCTTGCTGTACGAGGCCCTTGGAAAGATCGGGGTCGTAGGGAAGCTCAAGGCTCCCAGCAAGGGCGCCTGCATCCACTGCAGCCTGAAGCCGAGTGTGACTCACGTACATATTACCCATATCAATAGCGATGCCCACCGCCCCGAAAAGAACGGGCAGCAACATGGCGATGATAACACTGGCCGCACCGCGGCGAGTGCGATTACGGCAATGGCATGGTAGTCTGTGCAACAAGGAGGAGAGATTGGTCGCCAGTGAGCATCTCAAAGGCATTCTCGCCGAACGGTTGGTAATCATAGCTCACCTCAACGGTGACAGAGTTTTCACCCGTGGTAACGGATGTAGTCAGGTCGGTCGCATCCAGTTCTCTGGTAACGGCTTCGACCAGGGCTTCGATATCAGACGGTTCCCCGTCCATGAGTGCCAGACGGGCACCCTCACGGCTTGCTTCCACTAAATTGGAATAGGTGTGCATGGCGCTCGCCCCTTCCACAAGCAGGAGGAGCAACAGCGCCATAACTGGGAGCATCAATGCGAACTCAACTGCGGCGAGTCCCTTTCTTGCGTTGTCCCTATTTCTCATTGCTGATCTCCTTTTCATCGATTATCGCCGCCTTAGTAGGCGGACTATCTCCATATAAGCAACCGCTGTGCCAGCGAATCTTTCTCTACTTGAAAAATGATTTTATCCCTCTGTTTTAACTAATGAATATTTTTTATTAGACTTAGAGATATTCCCCAAACGTTTAAATTAAAACGGCAGTTTATCTACTTTTTGTGGAATTTCATAACCATTCCATGTACTCTTCATTTACGGGGAAAGTTTTTAAGGAGTTAAAGAGTGGCAGAACGAATTCTGATAGTGGACGACGATCGCGCTTTCCAGGGGATGCTGGTGGAAGCGCTGACCGACAAGGGCTACGCAGTTGATACCGCGTCCACAGCGGAAGAAGGCATCAAAAAGGCCGGAGCCAAGCGCTTCGATCTCATTCTTCACGACATAAAATTGCCCGGCATGTCCGGGCTGGACGCACTCCCACATCTGGCCGAAGCCGCGCCGGGTGTGGATGTCATTGTCATGACCGGATATGCGTCCAAGGATTCCGGCGTGCAGGCCATGCAGCGTGGAGCCTATGACTATTTCACCAAGCCCTTCTCGTTAAGTGAGATGGAAGTGGTGGTTCGGCGTGCCATGGAAAAACGCCACATGCAGGTGGAGCTTAACGAGCTCAAGAAGCGTGGCAAATCCAGTCCTCTCGGGGACATCATCGGCCTATCCGCACCAATGCAGGCCGTAAAGGAACGTATTGCCCGTGTGGCAGAACTCAATGCCGACGTCCTCATCATGGGTGAAACTGGGACAGGTAAGGAATTGGTGTCCGACACCATCCACGCATTGAGTGCTCGCGGCAAAGGACCATTCGTCAAACTAAACTGTGCAGCCATCCCGGAAAATCTTCTAGAGAGCGAACTCTTCGGACACGAAAAGGGAGCCTTCACTGGTGCAAATGCAATCAAGCAAGGTAAGTTTGAACAGGCGAAAGGTGGCTCTATCCTCTTGGATGAATTGGGAGAAATGCCAATCCATCTCCAGCCGAAGCTACTGCGCGCTGTTGAACAAAAGCAAGCAGAACGACTCGGTGGAGCCAAGTCCATAAAGTATGATGTGCGCATCATTGCTGCTACCAACCAAGAGTTGGAGCAACGAATCGAGGAAGGGAAATTCCGCAGTGATCTATACTATAGGCTCAATGTGGCAACCCTGATCCTGCCGCCACTGCGCGAACGCAAATCGGACCTGCCAGAACTCGCAGAGTTCTTTCTGGACCGCGCCAATCGTCGTCTTGGCACTGATATCAGCGCCATTTCCGGTGAAGCCATGGAGATATTCTTCAACTACGACTGGCCGGGCAATGTGCGACAGTTCGCTAATGCAGTAGAGCGCGCCGCGATCTTCTGCACATCATCCATCATCACGCCCGCTGAGGTAGATCAGGCTTTTTCCAATAAGCAGCCGGAAGCAGATGCTTCCCCTGCCTTGCCGGAATCAGACCTCCCGCTCAAGCAGGCACTCATTCAATACGAACGCTATCTCATCGAAAATGCCCTTACTCGTACCAGAGGAACCCAGACCGACGCAGCCGAGGCCCTCGGCATCTCGGCCAAGAATCTCTGGAACAAGCTCAAGAAGCACAAGATCGATCCTGCTTCTTATAAGAGATAATAGACCATTATCCATGGACAATGAAATGAAAGGGCGCTCCTCAAAAGAGCGCCCTTTTCTTTTTGCCATATAATTATGCCTTTATATCAAGCCGTTAGAGAAACATTCCTCACACTCCCATGAAACATGGCTCAAGAGTTGCTTATGATTCATGGACACCCATGACACCAATGCACGAGATCGTAATGAGGAGAAACAAATGAACAACCGACACAGCAGACTGTTTTTTGATGAAGACGGGGCAACAGCCTTGGAATACGGGCTGCTTGCGGCCCTCATCGCGGCAACTATCGTAGCAGCCGTTGCAGCACTGGGAACACAGATTGGTACCATCTTTACCAACATAACCACATCCATGTCAGCAGCTATAGCACCTTGATAATTTTACCATTTCTCATCCCAGAGAAAGGGCATCCGCAGCAATGTAGATGCCCTTTTCTTGTGCCATCCTAAAAACCACCAGCCTCCGTCCTTCAATCTATCTTTCGGTTTTTTGATAAATCCATTATTAATGGACACACATAACCCACTAATTTAACAAACTTTAACAGACAAGTCCGACCATTAAACTCAAGTTTGGACATCCATTTTTTGTGTACTTGCCATTCTTTAATGCTCGCCCAAAAGCGATTTCTTTCGCCAAATATTTTTTTATCCATAAAAATTACAGATAGTTACCAAGCTAATTCAAACCACTCAAAATCCGATGGCACAGCGGTTGCTTTATTCGGGGCGTGGCTGATGCACAGAAAGCGAAAACAAATTTCTCTGTCCATTAAGGGCAACAACCAACCAAGGAGACTAACAATGACTATCATGAACCTTATCCGCAACGAAGAAGGCGCAACAGCTCTTGAATACGGCCTGCTCGCCGCCCTGATCGCAGCAGCAATCGTAACCGCGGTTACCTCTCTCGGAACTGCTGTCACTAATACTTTCAACTCCATTGCTACCGACATGACCGCAGCCACAGGCTCCTAGGTCGAAGTCAGTATATTTGGAACAATCCGTTTAACGGAAGCAGCCAGAGCAGCCGAACCGGGGCTTGCGGGACGTACCCGCCAGTCCCGGTTCTGTCTTCCAGGGGAAAGTGGAAGACACCAGCGGCACATCTGGCACATCGGGGGGAACATGGAACTTCTTATCACCATCATTCTGGGCGTGGCGATCGCCATTGCTACAATTACCGACCTCAAGAGCCAGCGTATTTATAACTGGCTAACCTTCCCGCTCATGGCGAGCGGCCTGATCGCACACACCATCTTTGGTGGGTGGGATGGCCTGCTTCTCAGTGCGGGCGGCTTTGGTTTGGGCCTCGGCCTGATGGTAGTTCCGTTTTTCTTCGGCATGATGGGTGCGGGAGACGTCAAGCTCATGGCCGGAATCGGCGCATGGCTCGGCACCGACACCACATTCAGCGCCTTCCTGTTCACCTGCATCGCGGGTGGATTCTACGCCATCATCGTCCTTATCCGACGCTTTGATGCCGTGAAGGCCATCTTCGCAAACTTCTGGGGCACCATTCTTCGTACATTGTCTACCAACAAGTTCGATTACACCCCAATTTCTTCAGACCTCGCGCTCCCCCGCCTCTGTTATGGAGTGGCCATCGGTATCGGCACCATCGCCGCCATGGTCATCAACGCAGTCCAGACCGGTTCGGTCCTGGCTCGCTAGCCAAGGGAGATCGCCATGAGTAAGTCCGCACGCGCACTGCTTCAAATCACCATCGCCCTGGTCCTCGCACTGGGAGCCGGAGTCCTCATCTTCATGTGGACAAGCAAGCTTACCAATCAACCTGCGCAGGTTGCAGACAAGAAGACCTCCACAGTTCCTGTTATAGTAGCCAAGGCAGACATCAAGCGTGGTATCAAGCTCAATGGCGAGATGGTCCAAATCCGCAATTTCACTCTCGATTCCAAGCCCTCCGGTGCTTTCACAACCGCGGAAGAAATCGAAGGCCGCGTCCTTAGTATCGACATAGCTGGCAACGAAGCCATCACCCAGTCCAAGCTGGCCGACCCATCCGTCATGGGCGGCGGTGTCTCCGCTCTCATCGAACCCGGCAAGCGGGCCATGTCCGTCAAGGGTAATGAAGTAATGGGCCTCTCTGGTTTTGTCCGTCCCGGCGACCGCGTTGACGTCATCGTCTCCCTCACAGTGGGACAGGATGAAACCCCGGTCACCAAGCTGGTTCTCGAACAAATCAAGGTATTGGCAACCGGCACTCAGCTGACCACACCGGAAGGCGAAGAAGGCAAGACCGCATCCGTGGATGTCTACACGCTGGAACTCACTCCCAAGGAAAGCGAACGTCTGGCACTGGCCGCAACGCAAGGCACACTGAATTTCGCTCTCAGAAATGAGCAGGACACGGAAAAGGTCCTGACCACTGGAGCTACAGTTAACAAGGCTCTCGCCGCCCTGCGTCCCAAGCCTAAGCCCAAGCCGCTCAAGCGTAACCAGGTCAAGGTCGAAGTCATCACTGGCGGCGACTCCAAGACCCTGCGCTTCTAGGAGACAGCCATGACAAATCACATCCATATATATACCGTCGCACTGACCGCCATCTTACTGGCCTTGCTGATCGCCACCCCGGCTCATGCCGATGTGGAAATCCTCAACACCGAAGCCCCCGGCGTCATCCGTATCGTATTGGACAAGTCCACCATCCTGAACACAGACAAGGCTGTAAGCCGCGTCTCGCTGGCCCAGCCTGGAGCCGCCTCCATCGTGGTCCTGTCCCCCACACAAATTTACATCACTGGCCAGACCCTTGGCACCACCACACTGACTCTGTGGAATGGCAAGAAGGTCATGGCGGTATATGATCTGGTCATTACCCCGGACGTTACCCGCCTCAAGAGAATGATCCACGAGATCCTGCCCGAGGAAAAGGGTGTTCAAGTCCTCTCGTCCGGCGAATCCATCACTCTGTCCGGTTACGTTACCAGCATGGGCAACCTGACCAGCGTCCTCTCACTGGCCGAAGCTGAAGCACCTGAAAAGGTCGTCAATCTGCTCAAGGTCGATGGCGTACAACAGGTAATGTTGGAAGTACGCGTAGCCGAAATGAGCCGTACCGCTCTCAAGCGTATGGGTGTGAACTTCGCAGCCATGATCAGCAACTTTACCTTCTACTCTTTCCTGAACAACTTATCCTCTCTGGGCCGTCAGACAGATTCCGCTCTTGGCGCCGTCAACTACCTCGAATTGACTGACAAGATTACTGGCGTCGCATCTTACAGCAACGGTAATACCAGCGTCACAGGCCTGATCGACGCCCTCAAGGCACATGGCCTGGCTCGTTTGCTTGCAGAACCAAACCTGACTTGTGTGTCTGGCGAATCCGCAGATTTTCTGGTGGGTGGCGAAATACCCATCCCCATTCCTGGCACCTTCGGTACTGTCACCATTGAATGGAAGCCTTTTGGTATCGGTTTGGAATTCACTCCCACCGTACTGAGTTCTGGCGCCATCAATCTTCAGGTCAGCCCCGAAGTATCCGAACTCGATTACACCAACGCACTGCGCTACGATGGTTATGAAATCCCGGCAATCTCCACCCGCAAGGCTTCCACTGTAGTGGACCTCGCAGACGGTCAATCCTTCGCTATCGCCGGACTCATCAGCGAATCCCTCAAGGAAAACAACCATCGTTTTCCAGTACTGGGAGACCTCCCGATCCTCGGCAACCTGTTCCGCAGCACTGACTACCTCAAGAACAAGACCGAGCTGGTGATCATCGTCACTGCTCATTTGGTCAAGCCCCTCGATATGGCGAAGCAGACGCTTCCCGGTCAGGACTTCAAGGAACCAAGCGACTACGAATTCTATATGCTCGGCCTGTTGGAAGGACGCGGCGACACCAAGGAAGTTGCAGCCAAGCCTACCGCCAAGAATAGAGAAGCGGTCATCCGACCCGAGAACGGTTTTGACGGTGAGTTCGGTCACTCGTGGCCCAAGTAAATATCAACTCAACCCGAGGAGAACATCATGGGAAACTTAGCAATCTACGCCATCATCTTTACAATCATGATGCAAATTCAAGCCTGGTAGGGAGACCGTCATGCGCAACACTTTCATCTACATCGCCATGGCACTGATCATGGCTCAGGCCGGATGCAGCGGACCGCTCATTCAGCATGATGAATCCACCCGCGCCTTCGGTGAGTCCGCTCGCCTCGCAGTCCGCCAGCAAACGCTGAATCCGGAAGCGGGAACCGATGCTCCCGTGGTTGGTTTGGATGGTCGCTACGCTGCCAGCGTGGCTGAAAAGTACAATGAAGGTCCGAAGACCAAGTCCGACAAGGGACAATCCGTCTCGGAACTCATCATTCAAGGCAGATAGGGGAAATCTGCCTTCCAAGGGGAACAGGGAATAAGGGGTGAACCATGAACAATAGAATCATTCCGGTCACATTGGCCGTAAACGATCCTGACGAGCGCAAGAAGCTGGAGCGCATAATTGCCGCCAGCTACATGGTGCGCTTGACAGAAGACGACGCCGAAGAAATGGGCGTGCTCATCTACGAACCGGGCGACAGTGTCGAAGAAGACATGCCGCACATCATCCACGCCCTTGAATCAGGTCAGGCGGAAGATGTCTATCTTGCAGGTAGCAAGGCAGACTCCGATATCCTTATTCGTGCCATGCGCAGTGGCATTCGCGAATTCCTGCAATTTCCCATCGAAGAGAACGACTTTCGCGCAGCTCTCATGCGCACTGCCATGCGCGGCAGCCTTGAAAACGACGACGGCGAAAAGGGTAGCATCATTACTCTGCTCGGAGCCAAGGCGGGCCTCGGCACTTCCACCATGGCCGTCAATCTCGCATGGGTACTCAACCAACGCGCCCCCGGCCGCACCCTGCTTCTGGACCTGCGCCGCCCTGTTGGCGAAGTTCCTTATTTCCTCGATCTCAAGTTCGAATACTCATGGGGCAGCCTCATGGAAGATATCTCCCGACTGGATGCAACCTACCTCCACTCGGTGGTCAGTGAACACGAATCCGGCCTGCATATTCTCCCCGGCCCCGTTGGCGGCGATAAGCCCGACGGACACACCTTGTACCTCATTCTTGAGCAGCTCCGTCAGATCTATGATTACATCATCGTGGACACCGGATATCCAGATGACAACAACCTGCCCAAGGAAGTTGAACACGCTGACACCATAGTTATCGGCATGCAGCTCTCCCTACCTTGCCTTGCTCGCACTTCCCGCCTCATGGAATCCATCCGTGCCCAAGACCCGGATGCAGAACGACGCATGATGCTGGTAGCTAATCGAGTGACCAAGGATTCCACCATTGGCGTGGCCGAAGCCGCTGACGTCCTTGGCCGTGAGATCGTCTGGTCCATTCCCGAAGACACTACTTCCGCACCTTCCGCTCTGAACCAGGGCGCTCCCCTGGTTGCAGTCTACCCTAAGTCCGCTGCCACCAAGACACTGATCAGCATGGCGGATTCTTTGGACACCCGCGAAAAGGAAACGAAGTCTCGCTTCAAACTTCCTTTTGCATCTCTTTTCAGCCGCAAGAAGAAGTCTTCTGGTGACGACAGCCTCGCAGGAGCAGCATTATGAATATCGCAGCACGCCTGAACAAGAAGGCCAAGGCGTCCGGACCTGTGGTCGCAGCCAAGAGCTCCAAGAAGAATACGGAACACGCCGATCATTACTTCGACATCAAGACCCGTATCCACGATCGTCTCATCGACATGATCGACCTTTCACTGCTGGAAACCCTGAGTGAAGTGGAGATGCGCAGTGAGATCGCCAAGGTTGCCGAAGGCCTGCTCTGGGAAGAATTTCAGAATGCCCCGCTCAATCTGGCAGAACGCAAGCGCATGCTTTCCGAAGTACAGGACGAAGTCATCGGACTCGGCCCGCTGGAGCCGTACGTAAAGGACCCCACAGTCAACGACATCATGGTCAACGGTTTCAATCAGGTTTACGTGGAACGCGCAGGCAAGCTCGAACTCACTCCCGCTCGTTTCAAGGATGATGACCATCTGCGCAAGATCATCGACCGTATCGTCTCCCTCGTAGGACGTCGTATTGATGAATCCCAGCCGCTGTGTGACGCCCGTCTGCTGGACGGATCACGCGTCAACGCCGTTATCCCACCGCTGGCAATTGACGGCCCGTCACTCTCCATTCGTAAGTTCTCCAAGGACCCGCTTGAAGTTGCCGACCTTATCGGATTCAACTCCCTGACACCGGACATGGCCCAACTCATGGATGGCATTGTCAAGGCACGCCTGAACGTACTTATCTCCGGCGGTACGGGTTCCGGTAAGACCACCCTGCTCAACTGCCTGTCTCGCAATATCCCCGAAGACGAACGTATCGTCACCATCGAGGATGCCGCAGAGCTGCAACTCAAGCAGGAACACGTAGTACGGCTCGAAACCCGCCCAGCCAACATCGAGGGGCGCGGCGAAATTTCCATGCGCGATCTGGTTAAGAACTGTTTGCGTATGCGCCCTGACCGCATCATCGTTGGTGAGTGTCGTTCTTCCGAGGCGCTGGACATGCTTCAGGCCATGAACACCGGTCACGATGGCTCGCTTACCACGGTTCACGCCAACACCCCGCGCGATGCTCTCATGCGTATCGAGACCATGGTTTCCATGGCAGGATTAAACCTCAATCCCTTGTCAATGAAGCGGTACATTTCTTCTGCCATCGACGTCATCATTCAGGCCACCCGTCTGGTAGACGGAACCAGAAAGATCATCTCCATCACGGAAATATCCGGCATGGAAGGTGAAATGATCACCATGCAGGAAATCTTTGCTTACGATCAGACCAACATCAACGATGCAGGCAAGGTAGAAGGCTACTTCACGGCCCGCGGTATCCGTCCGAAGTTCGCTGAAAAGCTGGAACGCATGGGCCTCCCATTCCCACGGAAAATGTTTGAAGTCGATCCCCAAGCCAAGAGGAAGGGGTAAATCATGAACATGATGCTGCTCATCGCACTCGGCTGCGCCCTCATCGCCTTCCTGCTGATCATGGGTATTGTTGCACTGGTTCGTTCCGGTCGCGACGAAGCTGATGAAAAGGTCAAGACACGCCTGCGTCAGTTCGCGCTGACTGAGGTGGAAACCGAATCCATCGACCTCATTCTCAAGCAAGCTTCCATGAGTGAAGTGCCATGGTTCAACCGCTTGTTAGGCAAGCTCAGTTTTGCCGGAAACTTGAACAAGACTATCCGACAGGCCGACACAACTGGTTCTGCTGGTGTCTACTTACTCTTCTGCGCACTCCTCGGCATTATCGGGCTATACCTTGGTGCCATTTTCATGGATCGCATCTGGCTCGGAGCCATTCTTGCCGGATTCTTTGGTTATGCCCCCATCTGGCATCTCAATCGTCTGAAGAACAAGCGCATGGACAAGTTTCAGAAGCAGCTTCCCGACGCACTGGACCTCATGAGTCGCGCACTCAAGGCTGGCCACACCTTCACTGGTGGCATGCGCATGATCGCAGATGAATTCGATAACCCCATCGGTGACGAATTCCGCCTCACTCTGGAAGAAATCAATTTCGGCGTCGACGTAGACCGCGCTCTCGCCAATCTTCAGGACCGGGTAGAAGTCAGTGACCTCAAGTTCTTCATCGTTTCCGTAAATATCCAACGAGAGACTGGTGGTAATCTGGCAGAAATCATTTCCAACATCGCCAGTCTGGTTCGCGAGAGATTCATCTTGTTCGGCAAGGTCCGCGTACTCTCGGCAGAAGGCCGCATCTCAGCTGTCCTGCTCTCGTCCCTGCCCTTTGGCATCGCAGGCGTGCTGTTCCTTATCAACCCTGACTACATGTCGCTGCTCTGGACTCATCCGCTGGGTCAGACCATGGCATGGTCCGCCATCGGCTCCATGACTGTGGGCATCATGTTCATGCGCCGCATGGTCAAGATCAAGATATAGGGGAACGACATGGATAGCGCACTCATACCTTACTTTGCAGCCGCTCTCGGCTTTGGCTCCGTGCTTTTGGCAGGATTCGGGATAGTGGGATATTTCGGCACCGCCACGCAATCCGCCAGGCTTAAGGAACGAGTATCCGGTACGCCCGCAGGCTCTGGAACCAGCGCAGTCCTGTCCAACCTCGGAAAGCAGATCAGTGGCGTCTTTGAAAACCTCGGTTCCAAGATTGGCCCCAAGGATGAGGAAGAAGTTAGCAAGAACCGCCTCGCCCTAGTGCAAGCAGGCTTGCGTACCGCCAACGCCGCCATGATGTTCCAAGGCTCCAAGGGCGCACTTGCCCTCCTGCTGGCTGGCTCCTTCCTGACCATCCGTTTTCTGTTCCTGGATGACATGTCGCTGCCCCTCACCTGCTTCGGTGGCGTAGCTCTCGCGGCCATGGGTATCTACGGGCCGGAACTCTGGTTGAGAAAGCGTATTCAGGCTCGCCAACTGGACGTTTCCAATGAACTGCCTGACGCACTGGATCTCCTCGTGGTCTGTGTAGAGTCCGGTATGGGCCTGGATCAAGCCATTGAACGTGTCTGCGAAGAACTTAAGACTTCCGGCCCGGTCATCAGCGCCGAACTCAAGCTCCTGACCTTGGAATTGAGAGCGGGTAAGGCGCGTGGAGACGCATTGCGCAGCCTGTCCGACCGCGTGGGTTTGGATGACCTCAGCAGCCTGACATCATTACTCATTCAGGCCGATATTTTCGGCATCAGCGTAGGACGCACTCTTCGTGTGTACTCGGATGCCATGCGAACAAAGCGCTCGCAGCGCGCAGAAGAAAAGGCGGCCAAGCTGCCCGTACTGCTGCTCCTGCCCCTCGTTTTGTTCATTTTACCTGCTCTGTTTGTTGCTATCATGGGACCATCCATCATCCTGTTCATGGACGTCTTTGCGAAGATGAACGGCTGACCGGTTTGGAAAAGGAGGAATTGTCATGAGATCGAGTTTCTACATCATTATTACTGTCCTGTGCGGACTGATGCTCCTTACCGGATGTGTTGGAAAGTCCAAGAACACCGAGTCCTTTCAGGAATTCGCATATGGCGAAGAAGGCCCGGTCAACCTTACGGCAGAGCAGCATGAGCAGGTGGCTGACGGATATTTGCGTCGCAACAACCCGGAAATGGCATTCACCCATTTCAACAAGGCTGTGATCCTGGACCCCGAGAATCTTGATGTTCGCGTCAAGAAGGCTGACCTGCTGGTAGCCAAGGGTGTGGAAGAACAAGCTTTGGCAGAGTACATCAAGGTTATGGAAAAGGATGAAAAGCACGCCATTGCCAACAGCAGTGCTGGAGCTGTCTATTTCCGTGCCGGCCTGTACAAGGAAGCACGCACCCATCTTGAAACTGCCATTAGCCAGAACCCCATGCTGTGGAAGGCTCACAATTATCTAGGCATCCTGAACAACAAGGATGGCGCGTACGACAAGGCCGCCGATAATTTCGCCACAGCTATCGACCTGCATCGCGGCGGCAACACCGCTGAAATCTACAATAATCTTGGTGTGGTTCACATTGCCCGCAGACAGTACGGCATGGCAGTCGACGCCTTCCGTCGCGCTCTGAAGAACGGTGATGTTTCTTCACGCACCTATAACAATCTCGGCCTCGCCCTGACCCGCATGGGGCGTCTGACAGAAGCACTGGAGTCCTTTAAGTACGCAGGCGGCGAATCCAAGGCCAACAACAATCTCGGTTATGTTCTCCTGACCGATGACCAGCCCGGTAAGGCTGTTCAATATTTCGAAAAGGCCATTGAACTTTCTCCCAACTTTTACGTCAAGGCTGCCGATAACTTGAAGCGCGCCCGCTTGGCCGCCAAGTTCCAAAAGGCATCCCATGTTGTTCCGGCTCCGCAGCCGAAGCAAACAACCCAACAAAGCGGTTCCACCCCGAACCCCCTGCTTCGTAAGTCTTTCCCCGACACGAAGCAGACCCCCGGTGGGCCTGTAGACACTCCCGCGTCTGCAGGTCCGCCTCCCCGGGATATTCAGAAGATTGCACTGAATCCGGGCTTCGGGGACACTATAGATTCTCCCAGCTACGGGCTGCATGTCAGCTCATGGCGGGACCACGAATGGGCGTTCAACCATTGCGCCGAACTCAAGAAGCAAGGCCGTATCACTTGGATCAATCAAGTGGACCTCGGCGACAAGGGCATCTGGTATCGAGTGCTGGTCGGCAACTTCGAAACCATCAAGGACGCACAGTCCGCACGTCCCGAAGTTCTCACCTCCATGGAACTTGATCGCGCCACTGTATACCAGCGCGTCATGCCCAAGGTAGACGGCTCACACTTGTAATCCTGACAGGAAACCGCCTCGTGAAAACGCACAAAACAATCAACCGCCTGAACGCCCCGACTGGACGAGACCAACTCGTCCACGTCGGGGCGTCCAATTTTGTGCATAACCTTCCCTTTTCCAGTGAAATTCAATATGTTTCGGACAAACGTAAACTCAACACCCTGCGTCGAAAGACCAGAGAGGAAGTTGCTTTGGTCGCAGAAACCACCCGCCCCATCCGAGTCCTTGCCGTGGACCACGAAGAAGAGATGCTCACCCAATATCGTGACGTGCTCTGTTTCGAAGGAGAAGAAGCGGGCGAACTGGAAGCGCTCTTCGACGAAGACGTACAGCTGCCAAGCCATGAAGAGATCGTGGCCGAGCCATCGCATCCGGGGTTTGAAGTCGTCCCGTTCACGGACCGAGTGGAGGCTATTCAAGCTGTTCAAGAAGCCATCACTGGCAACACGCCCTTTACAATCGCACTCATCGAAATTCATCTGGAAGAAGATCGAGAAGACGGTGCACCACTGGCCGGATTAGACTTAGCAGAACGAATTCGCGAGCTGGACCAGAACATCGAGATCGTCCTGCTCTCTTCCCAAGCTGGTGTCCCACTCAAGGAAATCAATAAACGTGTTATGCCACCGGAGAAGCTGCTCTACATTCAAAAGCCCTTCCGCTCAGCTGAGTTGAAACAGATCGCAGCCTCCCTCAGTTCCAAATGGGAAATGGAAAGCCGCCTCTACGAACTCAATCAGACATTAGCGAGCAAAGTCGAAGCGCGCACAGCCGAACTGAACGCAGCCAACCGACGACTACGTCTGGATATTTCAAAGCGCGCAGCAGTATTGAGGGAACTTCAGGCCAGTGAACAGCGGTATCGGATGCTCTTTGAAAAGGACATTACCGGTAACTTTGCCTCAGACGGCGATGGCCTCATCCTCGACTGCAACGTGGCTTTTGCCGATCTTTTCGGCTTCACCTCTCCACACGATGCCCATGGCGTAGACGTCTTCAAGCTCTGGGATTCCATGACCAAGCAGGATTCCCTGCGAGACCTGCTCAAGACACATCGTCGCCTTGCAAACCACGAAGTCACGCTCCGACGCGGCAGCCTCTTCCAACATCTCATCGTCAACTTCGACACCGTGTACGACGAGGACGACCAACTAGAAGAAATTCGCGGCTACTTCTTTGATATTTCCGAACCCAAGCGATTGGAAGACCAACTGCGCCAGTCCCAGAAAATGGAAGCTCTCGGCACACTGGCAGGCGGAATCGCCCACGACTTCAACAACATACTCGGCGTCATCCTAGGCTATGCAGAAATCATCGAAAGCTCAGCTGAAGCAGAATCCGGTTTGGAGCGGCGCGTCAAAGAAATTTCCCGTGCAGGTAAACGCGCTCGCGATCTGGTCAATCAAATCCTCAATTTCTCCCGACAGGGACCACAGGAGCGCCACCAACTGACACTGACGCCGCTTATCAAGGAAGCGCTCAAGATGCTCAGATCCACTGTGCCTGTGAATGTGGAAATCATCTCCCGCATGGAAACGGATCAAGACTCCGTACTGGCCGACCCCACGCAGATTCACCAGATTCTACTCAATCTGTGTGGTAACGCTTCTCAGGCCATGCAGGAAACAGGCGGCTCACTGACCGTTTCTCTAGCTGATATTACCGATGACGATGAAGTTCTCCCGCCCGCTCATTTAGGTCGCCCGGAGCGATTCGTCCGTCTCACAGTGGAAGATGATGGTCCCGGCATTCTCCCTGAAGTGGAAGACCGAATTTTCGATCCATTTTTCACCACCAAGCAGCAAGGTGAAGGCACGGGCATGGGACTCGCTATGGTCCATGGTATTGTCAAACGACATGATGGGTATCTGGAATTGAAAAACCGGCCCGGCGAAGGTGCATCTTTCCACGTATTTCTGCCCAAGACCGCCGAAACCGAACGCGAAGTCCTTGAAGTGGCTGCCGATCTGGTATTCCGCGAAGGCCGCATCCTGTTTGTGGACGACGAAAAGCCGCTCACCGACATTGGCCGCGAAATGCTCGTATCCTGTGGCTTCGACGTGGTCACCCGTACCTCCAGCGTGGAAGCGCTCGAAGCATTCAAATATCGGCCAAAAGATTTCGATCTCGTCATCACAGACCAGAGTATGCCCAACATGACCGGCATGGAGTTGGCCCGTGAAATTCTTACAATTAGGCCCGACATGCCCATCATTCTGTGCACTGGATTTTCGGATGCAGTGTCCTATGACCGCCTGCGAGACATTGGTATCGGCGACTTCATCATGAAGCCGATCCTCAAGCACGACCTCATGGGCAGCATCAGCCGCCTGCTCTCACAAGAGTAGTTACAATCCCGAAAGGAATTGCAATCACTGTCTGGCGGAGGATTTGAAAATCAGCTAGGCTAAGACCCGTTCCCATTATCCTTATTATATGGACAGGTCGAATATGCTGACTTTTCTTGACAAAATCCCATACGGCACTCCCAAACTACGCCGCGTTGCCTTCTGGCTGCTCACCACTTTCATCGCTTACGTACTCTTCGGCTTCTTCATTCTGCCGACCATCGTCAAGGATGTAGTCATCACACAGGCACAGGATGCGCTTAAACGTCCGACCACAGTCGAAAAGGTCTACTTCAATCCATTGACCTTCCACATCGAAGTAGATGGCGTAAAAGTCAGCAAACTTGAAGGTGAGGGCGACTTCGTCTCCATAGGGTCATTCCTCGCTTCCCCCAGTATTTCTTCCATCTGGAAATTCGCTCCAGTCATATCCTATTTGCATCTGCGCAATCTTGAGCTGGACGTCACATTCTTTGGTGAGGGCAGATACTCCTTTTCTGACCTCATCGGCTCCAAGCAGCCAGACCTAGCAGAGGAACTGGAAGAAGACGCCAAGGTCTTTCCATTCGCCCTGTACGGTTTTGAAATGACCAACTCCACCATCGTGTTTGATGATCGTTCGCACGATAAAAAGCACGTCATTTCAAACCTTGATTTGCTCGTGCCATTCACTTCCAGTTTTTTTGATCTGCGCAAAGAATTCACCCAGCCAAAGCTCTCTGCGGTCATCAACGGCGATCCAATTGAACTCGATGGAAAAACCCTTCCCTTTGATGAAACCCTACTCACTGAATTCAAACTCGGAGCAGTGGATGTAGAACTTGATCAGTACTGGAGATACCTCCCAGTGGAATCCCCATTACAATTAGAGAAAGGTCGATTCACATCAGAGATATCCCTCTTTTTCGAACGCCCTGACGCCCAACGCATCAGCCTGTTCCTCGGTGGTGGTGGTAAGCTGACTGGTCTGGAACTTTCCGCTCCCAGAGATGGTAAAGTACTCGCTCTAGACGAACTGAGCTTCAAGATGAAACGTTTCTCTTTGGGTGACAATTCACTGAGCCTCGAAAGCGTGAGCATGAACAAGCCGTATTTCAAGGTCATCCGCAGAGCTAACCACCTCATCAACTGGGCAGGCTACTTCCCCGGCACCGAGGTCACCGAAGAAGGCGCACAGATCAACACCAAAGGTAGTGATGCACCATTCCTGCTCGACATACTGAACATTCAGGTGAAAGACGGTAATTTGGAATGGGAAGACCGCGTCATTCCGGGTGGATTCAAGCAATCCTTCCCTGACTTCAATGTTCACGCAAATGAAGTCAGCACTCATGGCGAGAAGCCATGTACCTTCGATGTTTCAATAGGCGGCAATGGACAGGTTCATCTCAATGGATCAGCCACACTCCAACCTCTGTCTGCCAAGGCAACGCTCACCGCAAAAAGTATCACCCTGCCGCGTTTTCATCCGTACTTGAAACAAGTTTTCCCTCTTCATGCGACATCAGGCACACTCGACCTTTCCGTGGGAATCGATGCCAAAATTGATGGAGATACCAAGGAAGCATCGCTGCATGATGGTTCTCTCACTTTGAACAAAATAGCACTAACCAAACCGAATGCAGACAAGCCAAGCTTGGGACTTTCCCAATTGGCCATTTCCGGCGTGGAAGTGAGCATCGACAAGCAGATTGCAGAGATAGGAGAAATTTCTCTCACCGGGCCCATGGTCAGCGTTGTTAAAGAGAAGAAGGGCACCATTGATCTAGTTCGACTCTTCACAGGTCAGGAACGTGGTGGCGTCACTCCCAAACCAACGAAAGCAAAACCGGCCTCAACTCCGAAGGCTGCCCTACCGTGGACGGCTACAATCAAGTCAGTCAAACTGGCGGAAGGCTCAGCCTCCTTCAAAGACCTCGCCATGAAGCACCCTGCTTCTTTGGCTATTGACGGACTCCAAGGTGAAATCAAGAATATCACCACCAAGAAAGGCGAATTGCTGACACACAACATTTCCACACGCTGGGCTAAAAAAGGGCAAATCAGCTTAAACGGGAAGCTCGCTCTGGACACGCTCAAAGGTGATGGGAAATTCACTATTCGCAGCATGGCGCTCCGCCCCTTTGACGGTCATCTGGGAGAGTTCTCGCAACTGCTCTTCGCGAGCGGATCAACCGCAGCCGACCTCAAGTACGCCTTTGATCTTGGAAACAAACCCAAGTTCAATATCGGTGGCACACTTGGTCTTTACAAGGTCCGCCTCAAAGACGCGCACGGCAAAGGAGAATTCGCAGGGATCGACGCATTCAAGCTAGCAGGCCTGAATTTCTCCAACGAGCCATACCGCCTGAGTATCAGCGACATCCATCTTGATGGCCCACACGTTGTCATCGATTTTGACGAAAAAGGACGACTTAACATCCGCAAGGCGTTCGGCATCCCGGACCCCCTGCCTGTAAAAAAAGAAGACACAAAAGAGACTAAAAAAGAAAAAGCAAAAAAGGCGCTGAAAAACGCGGCCAAGAAAAAGCCTGCCAAAACACAACAGGAAGCGACAAAACCCGAAACAGCGCCATCTCTCTTTGATGCCATCGACATCGGAGCAATCACCATGGTCAACGGACGCGTCAGCTTCCGCGATGCCTCGGTTTCTCCAGTTTACATGACAAAGATCACCGATATGAAGCTGGGCCTCGTCCAAATCACCCAGATGGAAACTGCGCGGCCCAAGCTGGACTTTAGCGCGAAGATCGGCCCCACGCCCATGTCAGTTACAGGTGTGCTCAATCCGGTTATCACGCCTATCTATTCCGATCTCACCATCGCGGTAAACGGCATGGAGCTGGTTCCTCTTTCCCCTTACACCGTGCAGCATCTGGCATACCCCATCAGCAAGGGGCGGCTCTATGCGGATGTCACTTTCAAAACCGACAATTGGGAATTGGACGCCAGCAACAAGTTCTTTGTGGAACAGTTGGAGCTCGGCCCCAAAGACAAGCGCCCTGACGCTCCCAGTGTTCCTGTAAAATTCGGCCTCGCTCTGCTTCAGGACGGCAACGGAGACATGGAACTCAATCTACCCATCAAGGGACGGTTGGATGATCCAGACTTCCGTATCGGTGGCATCGTTTTCAAAGCGATCGCATCACTATTCGTCAAAGCACTTGCTTCGCCGTTTACACTCATCGGGTCCATATTCGGTGGTGGCGGAGAGGACATGGACTTTGTGGTCTTCCAACCCGGCGAGCATGAACTCGATGCTGCGAGCACGAAGAAACTGGAAGCAACAATCACGGCCTTGCAAAAGCGCCAAAAGCTTACTTTGGAAGTGGATGGCGTCATTGACCCTGTTGCCGATAGAAACGGACTGATCAAGGTCATATTCCGCAACAAGCTCAAGCAGCAGAAGTTTGATTCTCTGACACGCAAGGAACGTGCTGACACCACCGTAGAGGCCATGGTCGTAGCACCAGAGGAATATGAAGAATTCCTCTTTGAAGCGTATGCAGATGAACCGGACGACGAGGGTATCAAGCCGACAACCCTTTTCATGACTGACCGGATGCCCATAGATTTCATGGAGAAATTCATCTTCGAGCGCATCAAAGTCACGGAAGAAAACTTGAACGAACTTGCCATGCGCCGCGCCAATGCGGTCAAGGGCCACATCATTACAACCGATGAAACCTTAACCAAACGCGTCTTCCTCATGGATCAACGCAAAGATAGGAAAGGTAAGGTTGGTGTTCCAAAACACCGAGCAGATATGGGAATCAAGTAAACAACAAAATCAGGAAGGCTCGCCGGAACAGCGGGCCTTCTTTTTTACTTCTGCGGAAAGACCTCATCAACCTCAATGACAAAGAGGGTATCCCAGTGCTTGCCTGTCACGAAGATTCGCCCTGTGACTGAGTCATAGGCGATACCGTTGGCAGTGCCACACTCAGGTGCAACCCGCTCCCGAAGCGCAGTGAGATCGATCCACGCTAGAACCTGTCCATCCTGCGGATTAATGACTGCGATCTTGTCAGACTTCCAAATGTTCGCAAACAACAGTCCTTCAATAAACTCAAGTTCGTTCAGCATACGGATCGGCTTCTCGCCATCCTTCACTTGAACAGTGGATAAAAGCGAAAAGTCCTCTGAGTCATGGAATGAGATGTGCGAGGAACCGGAACTTCTGATGAGACGCGCGCCGTCCGTAGCCAGCCCCCACCCTTCCGCATGAGTGTCCTTATTGTGCTCGAATCGAGCAAGGGGAGCCAGAGTCTCTCGATCATGAATGAACCCCACGCCAGACTGCCACGTCAGAACATAAATGGAACTATCAACGGGTGCGATGCCTTCAACGAAATAACGCCCCGGTATCGGCTGAGTAAGAATGTGCTTCCCGGTATCAGGTTGCACGATGGCAAGAAAGGAATCGTGATACCCACCCGAGGATTCATAGAGCAGTCCTTCATGAAAGAACAATCCCTGCGTCGAGGTACCAATATCGTGAGGATATTCAGCAATAATGCGCGGCTGTATAACAGGCGCTTCAGCCCGAGCATTCATGGGAGAAGCGAGTGCCAGCAAAGCGAGCAGAAATATGGATAGTGTAAATTTCTTCATGTGCAACCGTGGAAAGAATCAAGGCGAAGAGAGACATCCAGGATGTCACCCCTCGCCTTCGAAGCGAAAGTTGCAGGAAACCGAAGCAGGGTCAAGAAGAGGGGGTGCCCCTACTCTCGAAGCTTACGAACTTTCCTTAACAGCTTTCAAACCACCCAACGAAAACTTCACAAGATGATCGATGAACGCGGGTAAATTTGGACCACCAACAGAAGGTCGCTTGGGCGTCAAGCGATCCAAAATAGGCTGGGTAAGCAAATGATCAAGCATCAGCACCCAAACACTGGAGCTACAAAATGCGATCACATGATCCGGCATATCCGGCCCAAGAATGGAGCCAACGATATCACGTAACTCATCAGCACGAGACTGCACCTGACGTTCAACAATAAGGTCAAGATTCTTGCTCGGCTTGGCCATTTCCCGCAGAAAGATGGACCAGCTTTGTGTGACCATACCGTTACCACGCTCGTAAATTTCTGTAGCCATACCACTCAGGTATGCGCGCAGGCGCTCCTCTGATGGAAGCGAAGTGTCCGAGGCACCTTTGTATTCTTCCTTGGGAAAGATCTCCTCAAGTACGGACACGTAAAGAGCGTCTTTGCCACCAAAGTGATAGTTCACTGCGGCGACATTCGCTTTGGCCTTTCCGCAGATGTCACGCACGGTAGCTGCATCGTAACCTTTGTCTGCAAAGACTTCGATGGCAGCGCTAAGCAGGGCATCTTTTGTATTGACGTCTGGCTGTTCGTTCATAATGATGGTGTTGGTTGTTGTTTTCTGCTGCAAATAGTTTGAAACATTTGTTTAAATTTTATTATTCCTCCAGTACGCGCAAGTCAAGTATAATGTCATGTACGCTGGCAGGCAGAAAGGCAGCCATCAAGGAGATATATTGTGGAAGTAATACTCGCTAAAACCGCTGGGTTTTGCATGGGTGTAGACTTGGCACTAAGACGACTCGACAAGCTTGTAGCCGCAGCCAATGATCGCCCAATATTCATTCTTGGCCCCATCATTCACAACCCACAAGTGCTCAAGATGTACGCTGACCAAGGTGTCACCATCGCTGAGGTACCGGAAGATGTGGCTGATGGAGCTTATGTCGTCATTCGCGCCCACGGCATCACGCGTGATGTTCAGGCATCCCTCAAGGCGCGCGACATCATCATCAAGGATGCCACTTGCCCTCGTGTAAAAAAAGCACAATTGCTCATCGCTCGACACACAGCAGACGGCCAGGAACTCTTGCTCTATGGCGAAGAAGATCACCCCGAGGTAAAGGGATTGGTCAGCTATGCTGAAAATGGTCATCTAGTCTTTGGCTCTGAAGAAGAGTTGGAGGGCTACCCCTTCAAAAAAGACACTCAGTACGTTTTGGCTGCCCAAACGACGCAAGACCGAGTCGTCTTCGAATCCATGGCCCAGCGCCTCACTCTTGATGAAGATATAGACATCATTGTACTGCAAACCATCTGTGATGCCACCAAGCTCCGCCAAAAAGAAGTGAGCAAACTGGCAGAAGAAGTTGAATTTATGGTGGTAGTTGGAGGATACAACAGCGGCAACACACGCCGCCTTGCTCAGGTTGCCCAGGATTGCGGCACCCCTTCACAGCACATTGAGACTATACAGGACCTCGACCTTGGGCCATTGAAGAAATATGAGCGAATTGGTGTAACGGCAGGAGCATCCACTCCCCGCCATCTCATCGACGAAGTATTGGATGCACTAGAAAGCCTATAGAACGCAGAAAGGCCAAGTCGGCCCTTTCCGTAACCGACTTGGCCAAAACTGGACATCCTTCCGGCCGCCATCTGTTGCACCATAAACTCGAGTGGAGGGCGTCGACGGTGCGTAGACTGCGTCCCTGTACCTTGCGGCCGTGGACATCGCGAAAGAGTCTCGGGGGTATGTAGAGTCTTTCTGCTACTTGAAACATACCATATTTTGCTTTGCTTCATATTATAATCTTCATTTCCCCTTAAAACACTCAGTGCCGGACCGGGGGCAAATACAAGGGGCTTGCCCCGCCCTTCCTCCATGCTTATCTTTGCATCAAGATCACAAGGAGTATTCATTATGGATATCAATCAGGCTTTAGCCGATCTCAAGAAAGAACCCGGATTCACTGACAATGTTGGCATGATTCTGGTGCACAACGGCATCGTACGCGGCTGGTCCCGCAAGGACCACGCAGAAGTCACGGGCATCGAAATCACGCCCAACTATGAAAAGATGGAAGAAATCCGTCAGGAAATTGAAGCACGCGAAGGAATTTTCCGCGCCGTAGCTCATGCCAATTCAGGCCCTATGGTTCCGGGCGATGACGTCCTGTACCTTATCGTTGCCGGCGACATTCGTGAGAATGTCAAAGCTGCTCTGGCCGACTTCCTCGACCGCGTAAAGGCTGAGGCTGTTTCCAAAAAGGAAATCTTCGCCTAAGGCCGGAATATGCACAAACCGCTTGAAGACCAGCATGGCCGCAAGGCCAGCTACATGCGCGTGAGCGTGACAGACCGTTGCAATCTGCGCTGTACCTACTGTGCGGGCGAAGCCCAGAACTTCATCCCCCACCCGGACATCCTGCGCTATGAGGAAATTCTTGATCTCATGGAGCTCGCCGTCAAGATGGGCGTGGAGAAAATGCGTTTTACCGGAGGGGAGCCCTTTGTTCGCAAAGGGTTCGCCGACTTTCTGGTAAACGCGGCCGAGCGCTTTCCTGCTGTAGACCTCTGTGTCACATCCAACGCCACCCTCATCGGTGAACACATCGAGCGGCTGGCCGATGCAGGCATCCGTCGAGTGAATATCTCTCTCGATACCATGGTGCCCCGCAAATACCGCGAGATCACCGGACGAGATGAGTTCCATACCGTACGCGCCAATATCGATCGTTGTCTGGAAGCGGGCATGAAGGTCAAGGTCAACGCGGTTGCCATGCGTGGAATCAACAGCGACGAACTGCCGGTCTTTGTGGAGTTTGCCCGCAGCAACCCAGTGGATATGCGGTTCATCGAATTCATGCCCGTAGGCACGGAAAACGGATGGGACGACTCACTGGTTTGGACTGCGAAGGACATTCTGGACGAAGCGAAAGAGCTGGCTGACCTTGAACAGGTTCCCGGCAGCTGTGGCGGCCGTAATGGCCCGGCACGCGTCTTCTCCATGGTAGGAGGCAAAGGTCGCATCGGCCTGATCTCGCCATACACCAACCATTTTTGCGGCACCTGCAATCGCCTCCGTCTCACATCAGACGGGGACCTGCGCACCTGCCTCTTCTCCGATGATGTGTTCCCACTTCGCCCAGCCCTCCGTGACCCGGCTCTCGGTATTGAAGAAGTGGAACGAATCATCCGAAGTGCCAGTAGCCACAAACCCATGGGACACGAACTGCTCAAGCAGCGTCCACAGGGCCAAGGGGTCTGTCAGACAAGGATGGCGTCCATCGGAGGATAGCCTTTCGGCTCATTATTCAAAATAAAAAAGCCGCCCAATCGGGCGGCTTTTTCTTTCAGTGCAATTAATTAGGACTTACTGTTCCTTCCGATAAGACCACCAGATCCAACCCGCGCTCCATATCATCATGGGGAGACATAAAAGCTGTCCCATGGACATCCAGTCCAACGCAATAAAGCCAAGATGGGCATCAGGTTCACGCGCAAACTCCACCAGGAATCGGAATGTACCGTATCCCAAGAGGAATAGTGCACCCACGCAACCGACAGGTCTTGGCTTGGCAGAATACCACCAGACCAGAACTCCCAAGAGCAGGCCTTCAAGTCCGGCTTCATACAGCTGGGAAGGATGACGCGGATACGGTCCGGCGCCGGGGAATACCATAGCCCACGGTAAATCCGTGTGACGGCCCCACAACTCGGCATTGATGAAGTTACCCATTCGCCCAAAAAACAATCCGGGGGGCACGAGGGGGGAGACAAAATCACCCACCTCCATGAATGTCATGTCGTTCTTTCGGCCAAACAGCCAACACGCGAGCAAGACACCGATAAGGCCACCATGGAAAGACATACCGCCTTCCCAGACGTAGAAAACTTTGAGCGGATTGGAAAAATAATATGCGGAATTGTAAAAGAAGCAGTAACCGAAACGGCCACCCGCAACCACACCAAGAATAGCCCAGGTGATGAAATCATCCATCCGTTCCGGGGTCATTTTATTCCACGGTTTCGTGGCTCGATAGCGTCCCATAAGCCAGCCGGAGACTACGCCAAATACGTACATCATGCCGTACCAGCGGAGTTGAAGCGGTCCAATGGAAATCATGGTGGGATCGAAATAAGGATAACTGAGCATGCAAGTCCTCGGCACAACGTGCCGTCTTTGTTTTCTTATGAAATTCAGGTATACTGCCGTCCGACACAAAGTGTGCCTTTTTAAATAATCCGTCAACCCCGGCACAGCAGGATCATGGATAAACCGCAGGAACTCGACATACTGGAAATGCCCTTTGAAGGGCTGGCTGCCTACTGGCTGTCCATCAAGAAAATTATGGACACCAAAAAAGGACGAGCCATCATAGATGAGGAAATCGCCCACACGGACGAACCGTACATCCTGCATCTTTTGGAAACCGTGTTTTCGCCATTGAGCAGAAACATGGTCCGCCGACTTTCGCAGGTCAAAAAAGAAACGCAGCTTGAAGATTATACCCGCAAAATAGATGTCATGCGTAATGCAATCTTCGCGATTGCTTCCGGGGAAAACCCGCGCATCACACTGGTCCGTATGGATTCAAAATTTGCAAGCCCACTAATGACCGAAGACAAAGCGTTCGATATGGCAACCGCCATGTTTGATGCCATCCGCCCCAAAGGGGTGGATCTCAACACTCTTCTTTCCGTAGATCACAAACTTCAGGCTGACCGCCTACTGGTCAAGCTACTCTTCTTCGTCATGTATTCGAGGCGACAGTCCAAGCAGGAGCTTGAGCAGTTCATCCCACATCTCGGTTCTCGATTCTTTTCCGAGGGAGTAGCCCTAGCCATCGATAATTTCGAGGCAGACTTCCTTGCTCATCATCTGAAGAGTATTCGTGACAACGTGGTCAGGGAAACCGAACGAAAAATGGACATGGCTCTGGAAATGGCTTTGGCTATCAGAGACAAGCTCGCCTACGACGATGTTTTCCGCATTGCTCGCGCATACATGTCCTAAAAATGAATGAGACTATCATGAAAAAACAACTCGCCTTCATCACCGCCCTATTTCTGATAACCACCATGCTGACCTCTACTGCCTTTGCATGGCGCTCGGTCCGTACAGGCCAGAAAAATTTTGAAAGAGCATGGTCCGCGTTGCACTTCAAGCGTATGGATAATGTCGATAAATACTTCACCAAAGCTGCCGAAGCATATGGACAGGCTCTGGCCGAAAAACCGCCGAGTCGTACGACCATGTTCGCATCCAACCTCACCATGGCAGGCATGTCCCTATACTATGCAGACCGCTATCAGGAATGTGTGGATGCCATGGATATGGCTGTAAAAAAAGATGACCGCATCTGGGAAGGTTTCCTGTACAAAGGTCTTTCTCTCGCAGCCATGGATGAAAAGGAAGAAGCAGTCAAAGCATTCATTGCTTACATGAAATCCAGCCCGGGACAGCCGATCCTCTCCAGTGCGGTAGAGAAACAAATCACCGACCTTGAGACCGATTCCGGCACACTGACTACTGCCATCCCAATTATCGAAAAGGCGGCAGTTGACCAATTTCAAAACAATGTCACACTTCAGAACACTCCAAGAGAGTCGGAGCAATGCAGCGCCATGTACTGGTGGAGATACAACAAAGCTCCCTGTACCGAAGTCCAACCCTTTACGAAATAAAGCCAAAAAAGTGTTTTATGGGCCAAGATGAACGCAATCTTGGCCCATTTCCCGACTTTTTACACGTCGGGCTTGACGAACAGGGCAAAAATATTCAACCATCCGTCGACTTCACAGGGCACTCCCTGAAACGAGATCGAATTTCATGACCAAGGCTCCAAGCATACCCGACCAATATCTTCGTGCGTTCACCAAGAGTGAAATTAACGAAATGCCCCTTCGACGTTACGAAGGGCCTATTACCGTGGTTCACACGGAAAAGCAGCGCACCAAGGCCCTCAAAGAGATGGAAGGGGAAACCCTGCTCGGTTTCGACACCGAAACCCGCCCGGTTTTTAAAAAGGGCCGCAAGCCCGGTCCGCCCTCGCTCATCCAGCTTGCCACAGCTACACACGCCTACGTTTTCCAGATCAAGATCCTCACGCTGTGCAACGGTTTGTGCGATCTGCTTGCTGACGAAGATATCGTCAAAACCGGTGTAGCCGTCAGGGATGATGTCCTCGGCCTCCAACGCCTTGCAGACTTTGAACCCGCAGGATTCATCGACTTATCCGATGTTACAGCCCGCGCCAAGATGCAGACGCACGGTCTGCGCAACATGGCCGCCAACCTCCTCGGATTCCGTATTTCCAAGTCAGCCCAATGTTCCAACTGGGCCAAGGAAAAGCTTTCTCCTCAGCAAATCAACTACGCAGCAACCGATGCATGGGTCAGCCGTGAGTTGTACGTAGCCCTCGCAGAACTCGGCTTGATGTAGTAATTATCCCACACACGATTCTCACTTTCCCCGTCATTCTTTTGAAGACAACCCCGAACTGTGGGATATTCTTGCCCGTGGTTCGCAAAGCCTTTATCACTCTTTATCCAATGATATTAGCTAAAAAACTAAATCAATTCTAACACCACTCAATTCGGTATAATATCTGCATCTCCGCAAAAAAACATTATCGGAGAGTAAAAATATGAGCCAGCCGCAACTGCACATCGACACCCAAATCATCCAAGCAGCAATTTCACTCATCACCGACGGCACACCGGATGACTGGAAACAGCACTACCGCTCGGTTGAATTCCAAATGGCGCTGCAAGAGAAAGGTAGCGATGCCATATGCATGGATTTCGAATATAAAGACCGCAAAGTATTTTACCGCTGCATCAATTCTCGATTCGCGAACAGAGAACCGGTGGACTATTTGGAATTTGGCGTTGCTGGTGGATACAGCTTCAATGACTGGATGCAACTGAACAAAAATCCCAGCTCCCGATTTTATGGTTTTGACTCATTCGAAGGTCTGCCGGAACACTGGCACACCGATGCTCCCAAAGGCGCGTACACGACTGGAGGAACCATTCCGAAGACAGATGATCCACGCGCCCAATTCATAGTCGGCCTGTTCCAACAGACCGTTGAGAACTTTGCCCGCAACTTCAAGCCGCAAAATCGTCTCGTACTGCACATGGATGCGGATCTCTACTCTTCCACTCTATACTGCCTCATGAATTTCAATAGCCATATTAAACCCGGCACCATCATTCTCTTTGATGAATTCAATGCCAACGGCTTCACAGACGAGTTCGCAGCTCTGCAGGATTATTGCCAAGCCTGCTATCGCGATTACAAGTTTATTGCCTGCCGAAATGATCACGCCAAGATCGCCATTGAAATAACTCACTAGCCAACCACAAAAAAAAGAAGCCGGATATAAGTATTACTCTCGACTCATATCCGGCCTTTTTCTTTGCTGCTTACGCTGGCTGGTGCGTTTCTTGGAATCCAGCCGTTTGCGTTTGGCGCGCATAGGGACGCGTGTCTTCTTGCGCGGCTTCACCCGTTTGAATGCATCTTGAAGCAATGTCACAAAGCGCTTAATGGCCGCATCTTTATTGGACTTCTGGCTACGGGAATCTTGCGAAGTCACACGCAGTATGCCCCGCTTGTCTATGCGTTTACCCAATCTCGCCTTAAGGCGAGTCTTCTGAAACGGCGTTAGGCTCGGGCTTTCATCTACATCAAAAAGTAACGTCACCCGCGTATCCGAGGTATTGACGTGCTGCCCGCCGGGACCAGAACTGCGGGAGGTAGTGAACCGTATTTCTTCATACGGAATAAGGATGGTATCAGTGATGCAGAGCATGGCGGGAAGGTGCCACGACACACCGAAAGCCGCAAGTGTTCACTTCCCGATTGACACCCGTCGCGCTTTCTATACAATCCGCGCATCAAAACAAAGAGGATGTTACTATGACCAAATCATGCCCCTGCGGCTCCGGCAAGGACCACGTAGAATGCTGTACCCCATATATTTCCGGCGATAAGCCCGCCCCCACAGCCGAAGCGCTCATGCGTTCCCGCTACTCCGCCTACGCTCTTAATCAGCTGGATTACCTGAAGGTATCCTTGGCCCCCGAAGCAATGGAAGGCCACGACGACGAGTCCGTCAAGCAGTGGGCTGAAAGCGCTGAATGGCTTGGCCTGCAGATCCACGACAAGTGGGCAGGCGAAGAAGGCGACGAGGCTGGCATTGTCGAATTTTCCGCAACTTACGCCATTGATGGCGAAGAACAGACCCACCGCGAACGTGCAGAGTTCAAAAAGATGGGCGAGCACTGGCGCTATGTCGACGGCCACATGGTTTCTGGACCGCCGGTTCGCAAAGAAAAGAAATTCGGTCGCAACGAGCCGTGCCCCTGTGGCTCCGGCAAAAAGTACAAAAAGTGCTGCGGCAGATAAGCAACTAATGAGACAAGTAAAAGGCTGCTTCCCATGGGAAGCAGCCTTTTTTATTTATATGTAATTAACTAAAAACGCTCAAACTCGCCATCGTCACTGTCGTTCATATCCAGAGCAACACCCTGTGGCTGTGCCACGGCCTTTGGAGCGGCTACAGGCAATGGCTTGGCTGCTTGAGGCTGAGACTTGGCAACCTGCACCTTACGCGCTGTAGGCGGAGCAACAGCAACTCCTCTCACCTGAAAGAAGGAGATGGTCTGTTGCAGACCGTGAGCCTGATGCGCCAGGTCGGTTGAAGTCGAAGCCATTTCTTCAGAAGCTGCAGAATTCTGCTGCACAACGTGATCGAGTTGCTGCAAAGCGGTATTGATCTGCTGCGCTCCCGTATTCTGCTCATTACTGGAAACCGAGATTTCTTCGATCAGTTCTGCGGTCTTCTCAATGTCCGGCACGATATCCTTAAGCAGCTCTCCGGCCTTAACAGCCACTTCTACACTAGTGGATGAAAGCTCGCTGATTTCGGCAGCGGCCTGTCCGCTTCGCTCTGCCAGCTTCCGAACTTCGGCTGCCACAACGGCAAAGCCCTTACCATGCTCTCCAGCACGAGCTGCTTCGATCGCTGCGTTGAGTGCCAGCAGATTGGTCTGACGAGCAATCTCTTCAACAATGGAAATCTTATCGGCAATTTCCTGCATGGCGGACACGGTTTCAGCTACCGCAGTACCACCAATCTTGGCATTTTCAGCTGCCTTGCTGGAAATACGCTCTGTTTCATGCGCATTGTTCGCATTGGCGCGAATATTTGAAGCCATCTCTTCCATGGAGGATGAGACTTCTTCCAGTGAAGACGCCTGATCGTTGGCACCCTCAGCCAACTCATGAGAGGTAGCTGACAATTCCTCACTACCAGCAGACACACGACTTCCGCCATCAATGACCTGAACGACAACTTCCGAAACCTTGTCAGACATTGTGTTTACTGCGGCAAGAATCTGCCCCATCTCATCAGTCCGGTTTACAGAAACACGGGATGTATAGTCACCCGAAGCAGCCCGATTGAGAGAATCGAGTACGGTAAACAACGGCTTGATAAGTAATCCATTCATATAGAACCAGATGAGCGCAGCGATGCCCAGCAGTACAGCTAGAGAAATCGCGGTTGCACTCAAGGCGTTGGACCACACAGGAGCCATAATCTCAGACATTTCGATAAGAGCGATGAACTTCCACTTCAGGTAGGGAGAGGTATATACAACGGCCATGTAATCAACACCATTGATCTCGCCTTCCATAGCACCCTCAGCCATGCCGAAAACACTATTATACATCTTGTCGCCCAACTCGGACATCTTCTTGAAGTTGTTGTCCTTATACTTTGGGTCGGCAATAACAACGCCATCGTCCTGCACCATCATGACATACCCGGTCTCACCAAGACGAACCTGCTCTACAAGCTTGGTAAGCTGGGCAAGAGATATATCCATGGCAGTAACACCGAACACCTGACTGCCCTGCTGGACGGCCTTGGCGGTCGAAATCATGGCATCGCCCGTTGTTGAAACGTACGCCTTGGAAACAATTCCCTGACTGGCATCAGCTGCAGCCTCTTTATACCATGGCCGTTGCCGCGGATCATAACCAGCAGGCAGAGCGTCGTCGCCACCAATAATGAATGCGCCATTACTCGTGCCGAGATAACAATCCTTATAATTCTTATGCGAACGAAGGATCATCTGATACAATCCTCGGATCTCCAATCCCAGCTTGTCACCAGGGATAGGATCGACGCCCTTATACTCTTTGGACTTATCCAGATAATTCGTCAGGATTTCATCGACTCGACGGACACGAGGGTCTTCAGCCATCATGACCGTATTATTGACGGCTTCCTTGAGGAACATGGAGATAGTTCCATCAATATGCTCTAGCTGCCCAGAGGCCGAGGTTGTGCTATATTCCAATGAATCTTTATAGATAGAGGTCAAACTCACCGCAAGAATTGCAGCACAGAGCAGGACCAAAGACACCACAAAGGACAGAAGAATCTTCAAACGGATGTTTAAACTCATAAAAATCCTCACTCGATTTCAGTGTTTCTCCTCCAATATATACTATTTTCGAACAGCGTCACATATTATATTCAGTTTCGAGGCAACATGGTGATGCTTGGCTTGACTAAAGAAATGACGTAAAGTCTCTCTCCTCATGCAAAGGAAGCAAACCAACGCCATCAATGTAGGCACTGTGGGTATCGGCGGAGACAACCCGATCCGAGTCCAATCCATGTGCAACACCGACACTCGCGATGTCCTCTCTACCGTCACACAGATCAATCAGCTCGCTGATGCTGGCTGTGAAATCGTACGCTTGGCTGTACCAGACGATAAAGCGGCAGCTCAACTATCAACCATCCGCGAACAATCGTCGGTTCCCCTTATCGCGGATATCCATTTTGACCATCGCCTGGCCATTGCCGCGCTGGAAGCTGGCATCGACGGCTTGCGTATTAATCCCGGCAATATTGGGGACGAGCAAAAGGTCGACACAGTGGTTCGCGCAGCCATGGAGCATGGTGCGCCCATTCGCATAGGCGTCAACGGCGGCTCACTGGAAAAAGACCTTCTCCACCAATACGGCGGCCCGACTCCAGAAGCCATGGTCGAATCCGGCCTGCGTCACATTGCCATGCTCGAAAAGCGTGGTTTTCATGACATCAAAATTTCGCTCAAGACTTCATCAGTCCTGAACACCATTGCCGCGTACCGCCTCATGACAGAGAAAATTGACTACCCCCTGCATATCGGAATTACCGAAGCAGGGACCCTCGTCAGAGGTGCAGTCAAATCTGCTGTAGGGCTCGGCATTCTATTGGCTGATGGTATCGGCGACACCATGCGGGTATCCCTTACTCACGATCCGGTTGCGGAAATCGGCGTGGCGTATGAGATATTGCGTTCCCTCGGTCTTCGTGAGCGTGGCCCGGAAATCATCTCGTGCCCGACCTGTGGACGTACGGAGATACAGCTCATCGAGTTGGCCGAAAAAGTCGAAGAAGCATTGCGCGGTGTGGAGGAAGTCTTCACCGTTGCGGTCATGGGATGCGTGGTAAACGGTCCGGGCGAAGCCAGAGAAGCAGACATCGGCATTGCCGGAGGTCGAGGCTTGGGCATCATATTTCGAAAGGGCGAAGTCGTCCGTAAAGTTAAGGGTGACGACAATTTGCTGCCCGAATTCATGAAAGAAATCGAAGCTTTTCTACACGAAAGGAGAAAATAACTAATGCGTCTTTCCAAGTACTACATTCCGACTCTGAAGGAAGATCCGGCTGATGCCGAGGTCGTATCCCATAAGCTGCTGATGCGCGCGGGCATGATCCGCAAGCTCACCAGCGGTATCTATAATTACCTGCCGCTCGGCCTCAAGGCCATTAACAAGGTCGCAGGTATCGTTCGTGAAGAAATGAACCGTGCCGAAGCCATGGAAGTTTCCATGCCCATGGTCCAGCCTGCAGATCTCTGGGAAGAAACCGGACGCTGGGAATACTACGGCAAAGAATTGCTTCGTCTCAAGGATCGCCACAACCGCGAGTACTGTCTTGGCCCCACCCATGAAGAAATCATCACCGACTTGATTCGTGGCGAAGTCAGCTCATACAAGCAGCTTCCGATCAATCTGTATCAGATTCAGACCAAATTCCGCGATGAAATCAGACCCCGCTTCGGCTTGATGCGTGGCCGCGAATTCATCATGAAAGACGCCTATTCCTTTGATAAAGACGAGGAAAGTGCGGAGACATCCTACTGGAGAATGTTCGAAGCGTACAAAGCTGCCTTCTCCCGTATCGGTCTGACATTCAAGCCCGTTCAGGCTGATTCAGGCGCCATCGGTGGCGATTTCTCTCACGAATTCATGGTACTTGCCGACACAGGCGAAGACACCATCGCCTCCTGCAAATCATGTGAATTCGGTGCCAACCTCGAAAAAGCCAAGGTCGCCGTTCCCGAAGGCGTTTGCCATTGCGACGAGGAATGCCCTGAAATTGAAGAAGTCGGCACTCCCGATGCTCGCACCATCGACGAAGTTTGTGCGTACCTGAACATCCCGGCCAACAAACTCGTCAAGACGCTGCTTCTCAAGGTAGACGGCAAAGAGCCTGTCATCGCTCTGGTCCGCGGAGATCGTGAACTCAACGACATCAAGCTGCGCAATCTGGTTGGCGGCAACGAAATTGAAATGGCTGACGATGATCTGGTCAAGGATCTCACCGGCGCCCCCGTGGGTTTTGCCGGTCCGGTCAAACTTTCCAAGAACATTCGGACCTTTGCTGACAACGAACTCTGCCTCGAAACCGACTGGGTTGTCGGTGCCAACAAAGCAGACACTCACCTCCGTCACGTCTCTCTGGGCCGCGACTGCGACATCGACAAATTCGCTGACCTGCGTGTCATCGAAGAAACCGACGTTTGCCCCGAGTGCGGCGAAGAAATCGAATTCAAGAAGGGCATCGAAGTCGGTCACGTCTTCAAGCTCGGCACCAAATACTCCGAAAAGATGGATGCCACATTCCTCGACGAAAACGGCAAGACTAAGCATTTGGTCATGGGCTGTTACGGCATCGGCGTTTCTCGTATTGTAGCCTCTGCCATCGAGCAGAACCACGATGAGAACGGTTGCTGCTTCCCGCCGTCCATCGCCCCCTTCGAGGTAGCAGTTATCTCCCTCGGCGGAAAAGATCAGGCCGTAGCCGACAAAGCCGAAGAGCTTTACACAGAACTCAAAGGACTCGGTATCGATGCCTGTTACGATGACCGCAAGGAACGTCCCGGCGTCAAATTCGCCGAAGCAGACCTCATCGGTTACCCCATGCAGCTCGTTCTCGGCGGCAAAGGCCTCAAGAACGGCATCATCGAAGCCAAGGACCGCAAGTCCGGCGAAAAGATCGAACTCCCCCTCGACGGCTTTACCGAAGCTTTCAAAGCATGGCGTAAAGAGGTCTGGGAAAACTGGGGACTTGAACTGGCGTAAATCTGGTGAAATTGTAGGGATGCGCCTAACGGCGGAATAATGGGTGATTTCGTCTCCGACGGCCAAAGGACATGTCCTTTGGAATCCTATTATGCC
>PPCM01000206.1_pt1 | contig 76189 bp, 74 predicted proteins | sample 1555541 | NCBI WGS metagenome assembly PPCM01 (sample SAMN05284479, study PRJNA326546) | Marine sediment metagenome, whole genome shotgun sequencing project. | isolation source: marine sediment | place: Germany: Wadden Sea | collected 2012-09-05 | reverse complement strand
TGATATGCTCCCTTTATAGTAGACAGTTTAAATAATAAAACTGTTTATTATGAAGGGAGTTTTATTATGTCAAGAAAAGCTAAGATTATTCCAGAGGTTAAGATAAAAGAAGTAGAAGATTATCTTGATGGAAAAACAAGTGTCTTAGATATTTCAAGAAAACTGTTTGTAGATAAAAGTACAGTCCGGTCTTGGATACGAAATTACAGAGCAGAAGGCTCTGGCGGATTAATGAATAAATCTTATAACAAATCATATTCAAAAGAGTTTAAGATTCAGGCGGTCAATGATTATCTAGATGGTAAAGGATCTTTGAAAGCTATAAGCCAAAAATATCGTATCAAATCACATGAAACTCTACGTCGGTGGATTATGAAGTATAATGGTCATGATATAATTAAGTCATCAAGTACAGGGAGAACAACAATCATGACTAAAGGACGAAAAACATCGTTTGAAGAAAGAATAGCAATCGTTGAATATTGCACAAAGCATAATCATGACTATAATAGTACTGCTAAAGAATTCCAGATATCCTATCAACAAGCTAGAAATTATACGATTAAATACGAAACTAAAGGAATAGATGGACTAATGGACCGACGCGGTAGAAGCAAACCGGAAGATGAAATGAACGAGGTCGAAAAATTACGTGCGCAAAATAAACTTCTAAAAGCACAAAAAGAAAGAGCTGAAATGGAGCTTTCTTTCTTAAAAAAGTTAGAGGAAATAGAAAGGAGGCGGGGATAAGCCGAGTAAGAAATGAGTTTATTTACCAAGCTATTTGTGAAAGCAACCAAGTATATAACTATTCAATTCAGGAACTGTGTAAATTAGCAAAAGTCTCACGTTCAGGATATTATAAATGGTTAAATCGTGAAATACCACTAACAGAGAGCTTGAATAATCATTTGGCTAAACTTGTAGAAGAAATACACACAAAACACCCTGATAAAGGATATCGAAGGATAAATGATGATTTATTCAAATATCATGAGATAGATGTTAATGATAAACGTATACTACGAATTTGTAGAAGATTAGGCATTAAGTCGACCATAAAGTACCGTAATCATGGTTGTACACGCCAAGCAGCCAATCCACAACATATAGCTGAAAACATTTTAAACAGAGAGTTCACAGCTGATTCACCTAATGAGAAATGGTTAACAGATGTAACTGAATTCAAATACTATGAAAAAGGCATAAAACACAAAGTGTACTTAAGCCCTATCCTTGATTTATATGATCGTCGAATTGTTTCTTATATGATTGGTGATTCTAACAACAATGCATTAGTATATGATACATTTGATAAAGCGCTAGAAGAGAATCCAGATGCACAGCCAATCTTTCACAGTGATCGGGGATTTCAATACACTAATAGGATCTTTCATCAGAAGTTGACAAATGCAGGAATGACACAAAGTATGTCTAGGATCGGTAAATGTATAGATAATGGTCCTATGGAAGGATTTTTTGGTATTCTAAAACGAGAATCGTACTATGGTAATCATTATACGAATAGAGGCACTTTAGTTTCAATGATTGAAGAATACATAGAATATTACAATAACAAACGTTTACAGCGTAAATTAGGGATAGTAACACCTATGGAGAGATTTAAAAACTATTTAAATGCCGCATAAAAAACTGCCACCTAGAAAACTAGATGGCAGGAAAATTTTATATTATTTTAATTGTCCACTTGACGGGATGCACACCAGGATTTCTCAAACCGGCTTTGTCTTCACTCTGAAACCATCTCAGCTGAGATGGTTTTTATTTTTGCAAATTTTGTTGACATTTGAGTTGGTTGGTAGTATAGTTAGTTGCACAAGTAACTAACCAATGAACCTAATTGGTATTTTATAAGGAACTGAGGTGACAAGATGAAAATTAATTTAGAATCAACGGTCCCTATCTATCAGCAGATAGCTGAGGCAATAGAAGATATGATTCTTAGTGGTGAACTTAAGAGTGATGAGCGAGTGCCATCAACCAATGAGTTGGCAGAACACTACAAACTGAATCCTGCAACAGCTCGAAAAGGACTCAGTATTTTAGTAGACGATGATATTTTGTATAAGAGAAGAGGTATGGGTATGTATGTTAAGGAAGGTGCAAAAGACGCCATCATTACAAAAAGAAAAGAAGTTTTTGTTAATAACTATATTGTTACACTTTTAGACGAATGTAAGAAACTTAATCTATCAACAGACGAAGTGATTAAGTTAATCAAAGAAAATGAGAGGAGGTCATAGAGATGACATCACTTATAGAACTAAGTAATATTACTAAAAAATATGAAGCTACAGTTGCCCTTGACCAAATTAATTTATCTTTTGAAAAAGGCAAAGTTTATGGCCTTATTGGTCGTAATGGTGCTGGTAAAACCACTATGCTAAAGATTATCGCCAAACAACTTTTTCAAACGAGTGGTGACTTAAGTATGGATCATAATCATATTGAGATAGATGAGGATGTTGTTCTTGGTAGAGATTTTTGCATTCACTTATCTAATTACAAGATTAGAGATATCATTGCCATTGCAAGCCGCCTCTACCCATCATGGGATAAAGAGTTAGAGTTGGACATGATTGACCAATTTGAACTTGATATTAAGAAGCAATATTTAAAGGCATCTAAAGGGATGCAGACTATGGTTTCTTTAATCATTGCCTTATGTTCAAATGCTAAGGTTTTGTTATTAGATGAACCTTATGCAGGACTCGACCCAATTAATCGTGAGACTTTTTATAGAATACTAAGAAATCGATACTTCAATGAGGATAAGACTGTTATTATTTCAAGTCATATCATCAAAGAAATCGAAGGGTATTTTGAAAACGCTATAATTATCAATAAGGGCAAGATATTGGTGGATGAAACATTAGAGCTTATTAGGACGAAAAGCTTTGTTGTCGAAGGGTCACAAGGTGTGTTTGAATTTCTTAAAGGCAGAGTGAACGTACTTGGTTATGACAAAATTGGCAATCACTATAAGACTTATGTCTATGATGAACTTAACCAAAGGGTACGAGAAGAAATTCAAGCGCAAGATGGACAACTTTCTACAATGGACCTCCAGGATTTAATGGTTCAAATGTGTACAACAAGGAGGGATCAAGATGAACTTTAGAGAACGTTTATTTGTTAATACCAAATCGACTAGTTTTAAAATGATGATAGCCATGTCTGTCTTTTATGGAATCATATTTGGCGGTATAACACAAATTGATTCAATGATTAATGGCGAAACGGACTTGAAAAACTTTATTTTCTCAATTATTGCAACAACCATAGCCTATGGTGTTATGTTCTTACTTGTGATGATGATTGTCTACAATTCTCAAGGTATTAAGATGATGATGACCCTAGGTATGAGCAGGAAAAACCTTGTTAAATGTTGGAGGGATTTTCATTTATATAATTTGGTGATTGGAACAATTGGTACAGTGATTGTCTTAGTACTTGTACGGTTAAGCGATTCTAAGTATCTTTCTTATCGAGTCCTTGATGTCGATTTTAATGGACCTGGTATCATAGGTTTTATTAAGTATCTAGTGACTGTTGTGGCACTTTTTACAGCTTTAATGGGTATACTTAATATCGTCGCTCAAGTAGGTAATCATTTTGGATGGCGATGGGTTGTTAACCTTGTGATAGGGTTAGTTGCGATACTATTCCTAGTAGGACCGTTTATAATCAACGTTATAACATGGGGAAGTGGTTATAGCCTAATGATGGTTGGAGTCATTATAACAATTATTGTCACCTTTGGCCTTAGTCACCAATTGGTTAAAACGATGGAGGTGAAACGATAATGAAAATTGCACATAAATTAGAATATATTGTTATGTTGGTTGTAAGTTTGCTATTGGTTTTTGCTGTTCAACATACGATTGTGACTTATGGTATAGAGGGTAAAGTACCTTATACAAATCAGTGGCGTTCTTCTGGTACTGGCTATAGTTCAGATGAACTTCAAATGATAGAAGACCTAAAAACATCCATTAGAGAAAAGGGTGAATATTTCTTCTATGTAGGAGAGGATAAAGAACTTGAGTTTGCAAGCATCGAAAGTAGACTGGAAGACCATGCTCTTGGTTATAAAATTGCCAATGCTGGCCCAGTGACCTATATTGAAGTTGCTGACCTATCAGTGCTTAAGATAATGGTTTCTAGTGAATCTGATAAGAATCAGGATGTGGTTCATTTCTCGATAGAGAACTATGATGGCCAAGTCATCTACAATTATTCAGGTGTTAATGAATCCTTCCAAGAGGAGATTGTGATAGAACCTGGTGTTTACTTTATATCAACAGGGGTTGAAGCCAATGACAGTCAGTTTAATTTGTCACTTAAGTATTCACTTGAACTAAAATAAACCTATGAGCCGGACCTGAAAAAAGGTTCGGCTTTTCTGGCATTTACCAAACGATAGACAGAAAGTCCCAGTCATACGAGGTTAACCTTAGGTATTTGGTGTGGGTCTATCCATAAGATGGAATATTGATGTGTAGATGCTGTCGTGATACGCTTATATAGAGGGTTGCTGACAGGAATGGAGGGCGAGAAATGAACTACGATACACTCAATCAATTTCAATCCATATTAGCATCAAAGGAAGAACAATCTTTATTTGAGAAAAGACTTATCGCAGAAATAGAGTTGGTAAAAGAAAGGTGTAGTGATCAGAATCGACACGATTATAGCCTTTTATCACGGTCTAGATTAGAGGATAGTTTTGAAATCAATCATGGTCTACCTATTAGAAGCTGGTCACATGACCATCCAGACCTTATTACAATTGCAGATCAAGTCATACAACAATCCAAAGGTAGAATAGTATTAGTAGATCGATGTCCAGTGTGTGGAAATGATATGTAAACAAGAATGTGAATTTATGAAAGAACCTATGACTATTTAGGTTCTTTTTTTGTGATCGAAATGGCCACTTTCCTTGTAAATTCGTCAGGCCTGTTATATCATTAAAGCAATAGATAAATGATACAGATTAGAAAACATTTTCGGGTCCAATTATTTAAATCCAACATCAAAGCAAGGGAGGCTTAGTATGTCAGGTGGTAATACGGCGGCAATGAGAGCGCCAGAATCGCTTCTACAATTATTTCTCATGATGGGCAAAGGTTTCATCAAAGGGATTCCAACACTTCTGAAAAAATCAATTGTAAAACTAGCAATCATTTTCGCCGTGATTGTTGTTCTTAATACCTATTTATTGGTGGTCAAAAATGAAGGCTTTGCACCCACCATGGGCAATAAGTGGTTAGATATCACAGCCCTTCAAGGTAATGTCGGTTGGGCAACAACTTTCTGGACATTTGCTATGTTTTTTGCAACAACAGTTTTTGCAAGAATTAAGGAAGATGGTTTTTCTAAATTCATATCAGACCTAACCGGTGTGCCGGCTTTCTTTAGTGAAAAGAAAAAGCAAAGTGGTAAAAATGGGACAGTTGTCTTATTGTTTGCGATTATGGGTGTTTTGCTTGTGACAACCATTGTGCCAGGTAAAAGGGCCTTGTTGTTATACACACTAATTGCTTTTCTATCATTTAGTAAGAAGGAAGAAAGCTTTCTAATGGTCTTCTTCACACTCTTAATAAGTGATGTCAAGAAATTGTTAGGTTTAAAAAAGAAGTCTCAACAAAGTAGTATATACATGATGACCTTTTCTGTGTGGGTAGCTTTCCTCATAGCATACATTGTTAAAACAAATCTTTATATTATCATCATCGCAGTTGTACTTGGAGGTCTTGGCTTCTATCTTAAGACTCAAAGTAGAGCGGCTAAAACAATGATATTTTTGTTTATGTTGGCAGGGGCTAATGTGGTGTACTTTAGATTAACTGGTCGCATATTGGCTGACGATGGTGGTTGGCAAGAAGCTGGTGGAACCTTAGGTGGATGGATCCAATCTCAAGGTGCCGGAACAGCGGTTGGAATGGGTATACCACCTGCAGGTGGAGGTTTGCTCGGTGCAGCGGCAGGTGCCATCTACACAAGCTTCAACCCAAGTGATTTTATACCAAGTCCAGGCGTTCTTTCGGATATGTTTGATGATTACATGGAGTTTGCGGATGACTTTTTCACAGGTGTAGGTGATGACTTGAGTTCAGGATATGATTCTGCGGTACAGATGGGTGAAGACGCAATTGAATTTACAGATGATTTCTTATCTGGCGTAATGGATAGCTTGACCCCAGGTGATTCTAAACCGATTCCAGACGGGATTGTTTCTGATGATTGGTCCTTAGACAATCAAATAGATTATACAAATCTTTTAGGTAACTTTTTGGGCTTGGACAGTGTAGGGAATTCAATTAAATCAAATCTAGCAACAGCTCTTGGTTATACAGATGATTTCTCTGGCTATATGAAGGACATGGTTAAGAATAGTAAAGTCTTTGACTATGTATCAAAAGCCCTTGAAGGTAACCCAAAATCCAAATTGGATTGGTTGAGAAAATCCTTTAGTAATATGAATAAAAATGCTCTTGCTGGTGCTGAAAAATATGCAACCATTCTTGAAGGTGGCTTAACCTTTTTGGGTATGGGACTAGACGCATATGGCAATGTGAATGCAGGAGATGATATAGCTACAGGTCTCTCAAAAAGTGCTGCAACAAATGCAACAGTCTTTCTAGCAGGCAAGACATCTGGTGGTCCTACTTTAGCCCTTTGGGAGATGGGTAATGCACTTCTCTTTGGTGGCTCAAATGCATCTAATGTATTAAGTCCAGTAACAACAATTAAAGGAACGATGAACTGGGCTCTTGACTATGCTGGTGGTATGGACCCAAAAACTCTAGCTGATCGAATGAACAGTGGCTACTATGGTGAGAATGCCAAAAACCTATACCACACTACAGGTTATGTTCAAGATTTTGTGAATGCGCCTGGTAAATTTTATGAAGAAGTTGGCAACTTTACTCAAGCAGGTGGTAAGGGTTGGGAAGGAATGAATAAGTCAGTAGATGACTTATGGCGTTTACCTGATGAAGTGAGAGCTAATACAAAAGACCTGTATTCAACTAACGCCCTTCAAACCATATACAATAGCCCTTTAGATAGTACAAGAAAAGTTGCAACGGATGCTGCTCATCTTGCAACAAAAGGATTGGTGAAAGTTGGTGAAGGCTGGGCTTACATTGGTGAAGCAGCCGGAGAAGGTTCTGTATGGGCAGAGCAAAAAATTTCAGGAGGCTGGCAATATGTTAAGTCATTCTTTTAAACTTATGAATCGAGTAATGTTTGGGAAAGAAGGGAGCAAATATGATATTACTACAGCTTAATCCTTATGAGGTGACGACCTTATCGTCCTTCTCAAAGATCAAGATAGAGACCAATTCACCTTTAGCATCTCATCATATAATTGAATCAATTGACTTTAATAGAGAAGGCCATCAAAAAGCGTATGAGACTTTCTTGGAGAACAAGTTTTTAGTACCCTTAGGTGAAGATTATACATTAGCAGATGAATTAGAACCTGCATTTATGCTCTTACACCGACCTGAAGTCTCTATTAGTATTAAAAGGGTTCGTGAGGTGAATGTAGGAGAAGTGAACTTTAGTTTTCACTCTGGTTTTGCTATGCAGATGATGAGTGACATTGGTGCCAGAAGATATACATTTAATTATCCTCACGTACTACCTAGTGTTGGTGCTTGGATTCGAAAAGAAGTCTTTGAACACTTGAAGTTTGAGGGACAAGCTTTGGCTGCTTATGAAGTAGAGTTGTCTATGGAAGACATGATGACAATCTTTATTTATATGAGTTTTATTAAAATGAGGGTTGAGAACAAGGATGATAGATTAACAGCTGAAGAATGTTTTATATCAAAAGAAGCCCTAAAGTATTTTGATAGATTGGATGAACTGGAGTCTATGATGGTTGCATATATTGGGGATGAATCACTTAGTTCTTATATAAAATCACCAGCAATTGATGTGGGTATACATAGCTTAGTTCAAAAAGGATTTTTGATTGAAAGAGAGGATGAAGTGACTATTTCTGAATTTGGAAAAGCCATATTTAATCCTGCAAACCTTAGTGAGTGTTACTTGGTTGGTGAGCATTTGCCAATGGGGCATCATTTGACCACTATTAATGTTGTATCAGCAGGCTTTGTCTTACTCAGGACGATCGCTCAAGAAGGTCCACCTTCAATCCAGTTGACTGTACTTCCACCAAATACCGATGCTATTGAAGTGATGAAAATCGCTTGCCCTGTTGCTTTTATGGATGGTTTTGGCGATGAAGAGGCTTACAGGCTTAAGATGGAAGAAAGTGAAAAGATGTTCATGGATAAGATTCAAAGTCCAATTGATAATCAAGTGTTAGTGGAAGAGATGGACAAGATAGATGAGCAGGATGCTGGGACTACCAACAAATTCTGTGTTCAATGCGGCAATCCACTACCATTAGAAGCCATGTTCTGTTCAAATTGTGGCGCAAAACAACCTTAGGAGACTGTATAGATGACATCAAAAAAGTTAATGATAATATTATTAGTGATAGGACTTCTAGTAACAAGTGGCTGTAGCTCATCAGAACCAGAAGTTGTTGTATATACATCTGTTGACCGAGTCTATTCTGAACCGATTTTTGAAGCTTTTTATGAAGAAACTGGTATAAAAGTTCTTGCGGTTTATGACGTGGAGGCAAGTAAAACAACAGGCTTGGTTCAAAGATTGATTCAGGAAAAAGACAAGGCTAAAGCAGATGTGTTCTGGAATGGTGAAATGGTTCAAATGTTACGTTTGAAACAAGAAGGTGTATTAACACCATATGCATCTCCAAGTGCTGACGCCTTTAGTGACCAGTTTGTAGATAGTGAGCTTGAGTGGACAGCTTTTGGTGGAAGAGCTAGAATTTTACTAGTTAACAATGATTTAGTAGCGAGGGATCAATGGCCAGATTCATGGAAAGACTTAAGTAAAGATGCGAGTGAAATGAATGTTGGACTAGCAAAACCAATGTTTGGAACAACAGCTACTCATGCGGCAGGCTTATATACATTGTTTGGCCAGGAGACTATCAAAACCGAATATGAGGCAATGATTAGTGAAGGTGTCAAAGTAGTGGATGGCAACGGTGCTGTTCGAGACTTAGTTGTGTCAGGTGCCTTAAGTTATGGTTTTACGGACACAGACGATGCTCTTGGTGCCATAAGAAAAGGCGCAAACGTTTCAATTATTTTCCCTGATCAAGGTCCAGATGACATTGGTACCATGATTATTCCAAATAGTGTTGCAATGATTGAAGGTGGGGCTAATGTAGATGAAGCCAAAACCTTTATAGACTATCTTTTGTCTAAAGAGACAACTAAAGATTTAATGCAAGCAGGCTGGTTTCAGATGATGTTAGCTGAAAGCTCATGGGTCGATGATGATCTTCTACCGTACTTGCCTGATAATGGTGAAATTAAGATTATGGATGTGAATTACGATGAGGTCATTGAGCAATTCGGCCAATCACAAGCAGATATGATTGAACTCTTTTTAGATTAGAGGGACATAATGAAGAAACATAGATATATTTTCGGGGCTTTAATGTTCATCATAATAGCCCCTATTTTTATAACTGTATTTAAAGTGGCTGATGAAATTGGGGCAGTCAATCAACTTTGGTCAAATAGACGTTTGCTAAGCATTGGTCGTACTTTACTATATGGCCTTAGTGTCGGCTTATTGACCACTATCATTGGTTGGTGGATTGGCTCAAGTTTAGCTATCAGATTTCGACAGGCAAAGATAATAAGTATCTTTATTCTATGTTTTATGGGTATACCGCCATTTATTTATGCTTTCTTTGCAATGGATATATCACGGGTACTATTAGGTATTCCATTTTTATCTGGCTTCATAGTGAGTCTGTTGGTTTCTGTTGTTTACTGGCTACCCTTAACCATAAGTCTTTGGGTGCTCTTTACAATTGCCATACCAGTAGAGTTTTACGATGAACCTAGATTAACTATATCGATGAATCGATCATTATCACTTGTTGGCAATCAAATGATGAAAGCTCCAGCTAAAATGATAGGCCTCATAATCATCCTACTGTCTATTAATGATTATAGTATTCCTTCGATCTTTGCCTATAATACTTACCCAATTGAGATTATGACCTTGTTTTCTAGTCATTCTGATATAGCGACACCTGTTCTTGCAAGTGTTCCTATAATGATTTTTTCCATAATTTTGATGATGATTATTCTAAGGTATTGGGCACAACTTGAATTAGATTCAACCCAGATAAAACACCCTCTACTTAGAAAAGGGTCATATAATTACATCCTATTACTTTCAATTGTTTACATTATTATACCAATGTCGCTATTGATTCATAGTATTAGTGACCAGTTGAAGTCCTTCTATCTTAGCCCTTCCTTTATTTCAGATATTATTTTCAGCTACGGCGCTTCCATTGTAGCCGCCTTATTTATGACACTTATAGCCTGTTATATGAGTTATTTATTCATCAGGTTTAAGGTGTTTCAAAGGCCGATTTTGATTCTAATTATACTTGCACTTTGCTTGCCTGGTACACTGGTTGGCATAATGGTTAATTACTTCTATCAATGGTTAGATGGTTTATTGAACCTAAGTATATACACTACTATGATCCCTATGGTGCATATGTTAGTAATTCGCTATATTGCTATTGGGTTTATGGTGATTTGGTTTGGTATGAATCAGATATCTAATTCTCATTTTGATTTGATGGTAATGCATTCAATTAGTCTAAGAAAAGTAGTTAGTAGAGTGTTGTGGCCATACTCCAAATTTTACATAATAGGATCGGTTATGATTCTAATGATGTTTTCTTTAGGAGAGTTATCAGGGACTATTATGGTTGTACCACCAGGTAAATCTACAGTAGCCGTAACAATCTATAATTATTTACATTACGGAAGTTCTGATGTGGTTTCAATGTTAGTTGGTTTGATTTTCACTTCTATGATTGTTTTGATTGGTGTTACAGGAAGTGTTTTATTATGGCGAGAGAAAGAGGGTGTAAGATGAAGCAGATAGGTTTATTACTTATTATGGTAATGATGATCGTTGGCTGCAGTTCGCCTGTATCATCTGATGGGCTTCAAGTTTTTGAGGTTGTGGATCAATCATTGGATGTAATGAAAATGATTGAGTATAGAGATCAACTATACCTAGGAACCAATGAAGGTTTATTCATTATGGAAGATAATAAGGTGATAAAAAGTGTTGATTTAGTTGAGCCACTCTCTATTATCCATACCCTTTATGTAGCAGAAGACAATCAGCTCTACATAGGTGGTATGAACGGACTTATTGTCATGAATCACGAAGGCGACCAGATTTACTACGACGAAGAGGAAGATTGGTTACCTGACACTCGGGTATTATATGTGACAGGCAACGAAGAAGGGACTCTTTATATAGGAACATTTAGTGGTGTTAGCATTCTTAAACTTGACTCAATGTCGGCTGAAGTATTCACAGAGAAAGATGGCTTGATGGTGCCAATGGTGAATCGTATTGTGCCAACCCAAGATGGTAGTTTGTGGTTAGCATCTTATAATGTAAGAGAGGGTGGCATGACTAGAATTAAAGATGGTCAAGTGACTTATTATAAGGATGAATTGGCTACTACACATATTACATCTGTCTTGTATGAAGATGACGTCTTATATTTTGGCGGAGGTGTTTACGATGAAGGTGGCCTAACTAAGTTTGAATATGATGGTGAGCAGTGGCATATTACGGATTTGTTTTATTTAGAAGATGGCTTTGCAGGTGCTAAAGTCCGCAGCTTATATAAGCAAGATGACCGCTTGTTTATTGGATCTGAATATAGTGGTTTGGCCATATGGGATGGTGATGAGCGGCTTATTTATACCGAGAAAAATGGCTTGACCCATAACGAAGTGAAATGTATTTATAACTACAAGGGTGACATTCTTATTGGTACGAGAAATGGTTTATCCCGTTTACTAGAATAAAATTCTGAAGAGCCGCCAACTGGTTTGTTGGCGGCTCTCTTTAGTAACTATTTAATGGGAAGTTGGATTTCTGTCAACCATTCTGAGTCGTCATCCTTGTTCCAAATCCCGTCTATGTAAGATTCTCTAGGTTCACCAATTAAATCAAAGCCATTATCTTTAATCCAGTTCATTCCAAATGCATAGGCTTCAGGCAATAAGTTATAAGGACCTTTGTGAAGCAGACATAAAGCCTTATCTACACCCTTGATGATTTTATATTGAACCATTTCAGAGTCTTCGCAGTAATCAACCACTGCTTCACAAACTTCAACATCGATATCTTTTTCCTTATATTCCATATCATGGTAGATATTAAAACAATAGGCTGGAGCAGCACATACAGCGCCTTGTCGTCTCATTTCGTCACCCATTTTTGGGATGATATCAAAGTAACTATCATAACTTGGAGCTATGAAACGCATAGATGCAACAATAACTTCAGGCAGAGATTTTATAATTGGTTCGTATTTCATGGCATATTCACCTCGTAATCTTTTTTGGTAATTCTTAATTTGTCTAAGTTGCTTTTCTTCTTCTCTTAACTTTTCTTCTAGTTCTTTTTCTCGTAACTCTAAGAAGATGTTTATGGCGGATGGATCATCTACTAAGTTAGAAATCTGTGATAAACTTAGACCCATTTGCTTTAGACTAAGTATTCGATGTAGCCTAGGCAATTGCTCAGATGCGTAGTACCTGTAACCAGTAAAATCATCTACATATGCTGGTTTTAAGAGGTCTAATTCATCGTAGTGGCGTAGAGTTTTGGTGGTGATGCGATTCATTTTTGAAAACTGTCCGATCTGATACATCTTGTCACCTCTTTGTTTGGTAGTCGTATTTAAAGGTCTTTGTAGATATAATGATACAAAGAATTGCTACAAAAAGCAAGATTGCTAAAGTTGTCCATTGGCTGCTAAGTGCTTCACCAACCGATATTGCCTTAAGTGCTTTTATACCATGGGTTAAGGGCATAACATCAGCAACAATTTGTAAACCTTTTGGCATAATTTCATAAGGTACTGTTGCACCTGATAAGAAGAACATAGGGAAATACAGGGCGCTACAGAGTAGATTGGTGGTGCTTGTATTCTTGGAGACACTGGCGATTAACATGCCTATTGAATAGATGCTGATAAGTACAATGGCGAAAGTTAGGGCAAAAGGTAGAAACTGACCGACCATTCGGTAATTAAATACATACCTTGCAAGGACCCAGACAACAGTCACAGATATAAGAACGAAGACTAACTGATTTAAGAACTGTGCCATCAGTAGAGTAAAAGGTGAGGTAGGTGTAACTTGGAATCTTTTTAACACCTTCTTATCCCTGTAACCACTGATGGTTAATGGTATCCCCATTAGGCCCGTAGCACATATGCTGATTGAGATCACTGCTGGAAAAGCCAACTGTAACATGGTGACACCAGAACCATCATTTGCCAGATTGTCCTTGTATAAGATGCCAAGAAGTAACATAAGTCCAGCTGGAATAATGACCCCAAATAACATCCCAGAAAATTCTCTTATAGATAAGGTGAATTCAATTCTAAAAAGTGTTTTCAATGATTTTAACATTATAGTTTTCCTCCCCAACTAAGTTTAAGTAGACATCCTCAAGATTATCAGTATTGTAGAGTGCCTTAAGCTCTGGGACAGTTCCTTCGGCTACAGTAACGCCCTCATTAATAATCATCACATGGTCACATAGATAAGCCACTTCATCCATGAAGTGAGATGTCAGAAGAATGGTTAAGCCTTTCACTTGTAGTGCCTTTAGTAGATGCCAGACCTCTCTCCGGGCGCTTGGATCTAGCCCAGTTGTTAGTTCATCTAGTATGATGATTTTAGGCTTGTTCAGTAGACTTATGAGAACCGAAAGTTTTTGACGTTCACCGCCTGATAATGAGGCTACCATTTGATTTGCTTTATCAGCCATACCAAATTGCTCAAGTAATAAGTCATAGCTAACGGTTGAAGTGTAAAGAGAGGCCATCATCTGACAAATCTCTTTTACTTTAATGAGATCAGGGTAGGTAGTCGACTGGAATTGAACTCCAATTTGTGCAAAAAGTTCTTTTCGTTCTTTCACAGGATTCAGTCCAAGAAGACTAACTGAGCCGCTGTCTTTCTTCTTGATGCCTAGTAGGCAATCGATGGTTGTGGATTTGCCGGCACCGTTAGGTCCGATGAGTCCGTAGATTTCTCCTTTGTTGACGGTAAGGTTTAGCTTGTTGACTGCAAGCTTGTTGCCGTATGATTTGGTGAGGTTGTTGATTTTGATGATTGGGTTCATGGTATTTCCTCCTGACTTCCTCGGTATATTTAGACAATACACCTTTCCCTAAGGGTAAGGTCAAGCGTTTATTTTCATTTTGGGGACGTTTCATTTTACTATAAAAATGAAACGTCCCCAAAATGAAAAAATACAACGGTTAAGTTTGTGGCATAATAAAAAGACCTTCAAATATGAAGGTCTTTTGCTTGTTTAGATGTTTACTTCTTCTTGCCTTTACCCTTGGATTTATTATTAAAAGGTCTGGCTTTTATTTCTTTTACAACAGTTTCTAATACATCATCTTCACTATCTTCAAGCTCAGGCTCAGTTTCAGTTTCAACTGATCTTAATTCCTTTATAGCTTTCATAATATCTTTTACACTTGAATCTACCCAATCTTCAAGAATGAAATCTTCACCTGAAACAAACTCAAGTTTTTGGATTAGGTTTAGTTTGCCTGGTGTTATTCCAAGTTCAGAAGCTAAGAGAATTCTGTTGGCTACCTTTTCATTTTGCGTTAATGGCTCAATGTCTTCTTCTGCTTCATCATCTACCTCTGAAAGAATGGTAACGACTGCCTCTCCATATAGTTCAACTAAAGGCGCTGATACTGCTTCGAGTAAAGCTTCATCTGTTGATTCAAAAGTAAAACCTATGTCATATTCCTCAGGAGCTGTTAGAAGTAAGGCTGCTAAAAGTGTATCCAAGTTCATGGTCTCTAATTCTAATGCTTCTAAAGCTAATGTACCCTCTTCGCTTGTAGCTTCAACAGATACTAGAGCACCTTCTTCATCTAAAACTATGAGATAAAGTTCTTCAACATCCAAAGTGAGTTGTACGGTTGTGACTTCAACAACTTCTTCTTCAATTGGTTCCTCAACTTCGACATCTTCAGGATCTTCTTCGCTAGAGCCATCGTCTTCTGGGAGTGTTGTTTTGATAGGTTCAGTTTCAGGCGTATCCTCAGTAGCTGAAGCAGATAGTGAGAATGCTGTGAATAAGGTGAAAACTAGTGTAATGGTTAATAGTAATTTGATTAAATTTTTCATGGTGTTCCTCCTTTTGTTTTTGCACTAAAAAAAGCGCTTGTAAGTTCCCATCCGAATGGGTCTGCGCTTGTAAAGAGAAACGATTCAATTCTCTTCGGTAACTGGCTACCAACTCTTGCGAGTAAGGTCCTCTAGCTTTGCGTCCCATACTTTCATATGGTTTGCCTTTATCGGATGTATAGAAAGTATACTACCATCTGTGTATTATATCAAGGCAGATGCCTAGAATTAATTAATAAGTACTAATTTTGAAAAAAGGGCCCTAAATGTCTAATTTATCTTTTATCATTTTGGGGACGTTTCATTTTACTATAAAAATGAAACGTCCCCAAACCGAAAATATGACGACGATCATAATAAAAAGACCTTCAATATATGAAGGCCTTTAAGATTTTTTACATTTTTGCTTCTAAAATAGTACCACCAATACTTGTTACTTGCTCTATGACATTCTCATAACCACGATATATCTGATGGACATTGTTAATAGTTGTTGTATCTTCTGCAATCAGACCTGCTATCATAAGAGACATACCAGCTCGTATATCATTGGCAAAGACATCTGTACCTTTAAGTACCGTTGGGCCATTAATAATAGCCAGACCATGATTGTTCACAGTGATATCGGCTGACATTTTATTAAGTTCGTGACATAAGGCAAAACGTTCTTTCCAAACTTGATCAATGACGACACTTTGTCCGTCAGCTTGTGTAAGTAGAACGGTTATGGGTTGCTGTAAGTCGGTTGGGAAAGCAGGGTACATATCTGCAAACACAACAGTGCTATGAATCTCTTTAGCAGGATAAGCCGTTATTTGATCATCTATTATCTTAATCTCAACACCAACTTCCTCAAGTTTCTGTGTAACAGCCTCAAGATGTTTTGGGATAATATTGGTTAAGGTTATGGGTTTGCTACCTAGACCTGCAAGGATCATATAAGTTCCTGCAATCAAACGATCAGGGATGATTCTGTGTGTTGCACCTCTTAGAGATTCAACCCCCTCAATTGTAATAACGTTTGTACCGGCACCCCTAATTTTAGCCCCCATTTTAGATAATAGCTGAACTAAATCAACAACTTCTGGGTCTAAAGCTGAGTTGTATAGTGTTGTACGTCCTTTTGCTAGGACGGCCGTTAGAATCATATTAATTGTTGCACCACATGACTTCCTATTAAAGTAGAAACTACCTCCATAAAGTCCATCAGGGGCGCTGACGACGTAGTGATCTTCCATTAAATGTACATCTGCACCTAGGGCTTTAAAGCCATTAATATGCATGTCCATAGGTCGGTTACCTATTTTGTCACCACCTGGATAACCGATACTAACCTCGCCGAAACGGGCTAACATGGCACCGACAAAGTAATAAGAAGCTCTAATTTTTCCGGACATCTCATTAGATATATGACTCGTATGGATTTTAGCCGGTTGGAAGATAATTGAATCCTCTTTAATCGTTATACCAACACCGATTTCTTTTAGAATATCTAAAGTAACGTCGGTATCTTCAATATTAGGAATGTCCAATAGTTCTATAGGATCATCTGTCAAACATGTTGCTATCAGTATGGCTAAGGCACTATTTTTAGAACCTGGTATACGTATATGACCGCCTGTTAAGGCAGATTTAGAAACATGAAGTTGATTTGAATTCATGAATTTTACCCCTTATTTGGATAGATGTTTTAACTAATTTGATAACATAAGATAAAACATCTTTGTATGATTATACCAAATACGGCCATAGATGGAAACAGGAGAAGATTGAATAAAGGCTAAATATCTATGACGAATGTATTAAATAGAGGGGCTCGCAGTTCATAATGAACTTTATCACAATTTACTTCGTCTTAGTATTAGAGGAACAAGGAGGCGAAGTTATGAAGAAGATAGTAGCAGTTATGATTGCCATTATATTATTGTTTAGTATTAGCATAAAAGTTCGAGGGTGCTGGGAATACTTATCTGTAGAGGATTTGTTTGAGATGGCAGATGACATAGTCATTGGACGTATTGTGAAACAAGATAATAGATTAGTAGATTCACCTGATGATTATACAGATTATTGGCTGGTGGAAGTGGACGTTGTACTTAGAGGTAGTATTGAGAAAAGGCAAGTTATAATCACCACACCAGGTGAAGGTATATCCACACAGTTTAGTTTAGGTAATCCAGGTGAGCAAGTTTTGTTATTCCTTGCAACTTATGATCAATATCTTACACCTATAACACCACAGGGTGTGGTTGGGATTACATTAGCCGAAGAGGCAGTTTTTCAAAATGCTACAAAGTTATCTGAAGTGCTAAAAGTAGAACAAGGTTACAATGATGAAGGTTATTCGAATGATATACTTAGACTCATAGCTGAAGAGGATAGTGTTGTTGATATGAGAAGTATTGAAATTGAAGAAATTCCAGATGAGTCGTCTGCTGTGATAGTACCAATGAGTATTGGTGGCGTCGCTTTAGCAGGTGTGTTGTTAATATTTATGAGAAAAAGAGATTAAATAGGATGTTGATCAAAGAGTATACTCTTTGAAATGGTAGAGCATTTCAAAGATTTCACGAAAGTGGAACGTCCCCATTTATAGTAAAATGAAACGTCCCCAAAACGTAAAAAATGATTATATCAAAAAAGGAGTCCTTATTGTAAGGGCTCCTTCTGTATATATTATAACATATTTAGTCAGTTAGAAACAGTCTTGAATATGCCAATTAGAGGGCTATAATGAAAGCATATCTAATTGGGGAGGTAACACAAATGAATAAAACAGTTTATCATCACGTACCACTTTATCAACTACTATTCTACGGTTCATGGTTAGAGGGAGACAAGAAAATTTTGGATTGCGGCGCCGGCGGTCGAAAACCACCACTCAGTATCTTTGTTGAGCATGGTTACGACCCTTATGGCATTGAGATTAATCAAGATCAGATAGATTTGGCAAAAGACTTCCAAGAAGCTCACAACCTCAACCTTAATATTACTCATGGAGACCTTCTTGAGCTACCATTTGAAGACGACTTTATGGATGTGGCCTACTCATTTAATACAATCTTTCATATGCCGAAAAAGAAAGTTCAAGAAGGCATCAAAGAAATGGCACGTGTACTAAGACGAGGTGGACTGATTTTCATTAATCTGCCTAGTACAGATGACTTTAGATATGGTGAAGGTGAAAAAGTCGGCAACGGCGAATACCTTCAAGAAGAAGGTGGCGACATGGTTTTACATAGTTATTTTGATGAAAATGAAGCAGATGAGTATTTCGAAGGTTTTGATATCTTACATAAGGAAGTGAAGTATAGAGAGATTATTGTGAACGATGGCAGTAAAGTGAAGTTAGGTTTTGTGGAATATATAGGTGAGAAGAAATAGGAGAAGACCCTTAGGGGTCTTTTCTTACGTTGATTAATTTGACATAGTTAAAATACCATGTTATTATAACAGTGTTATAAATTATATATCATAGTTACAAGGAGGAAACAATGATTGCTAGAAAAGAAGAAAGACAACTCTACAAGTGGACAAGTTATTGCTCGGGAACCCAGCTCATATTAATCATACTTTTCTCAGTGATTATGGTGTGGGTTGGGCCAAGACCAGAGACAGCAGTTGAAGCCTTTAACGCATTTGATAAGGGTGTGCTATATGGCCTGCTTAAAGATGAGCTACTCGTAATCTTAATGGTATCTTTGTACTTGGTTACCTTTTCAGGCATATTTGTTGCCTTGTTTCAATATAAATTCACACTTGCTTTATTAGGCACATTATTTACTTTTGTTGCTGTGATCCTTGTCTTAAGTGCTCAGTCAGCTTTTTCCTTGTATCATTTAAGTAACTTGTTTTCTACAACGAGTGATCCTATTGTAAAAGAACGATTGATTGCAGCAGGTGACGCTGTTATTGCAAAGAATATCTGGCATAGTACATCGGCCTATTTCAGCGGATTCTTAATGCAGGGTGGTGGTATCCTAGTATCAATTGCTATGATCGGGCACAAAGATTTTAGACGAATGACAGTTCTATCTGGTATACTTGGTAATGGGTTAGATTTAATACAACATGCGATTCATCTGAGTTTACCAGCAATAGCTAGCCCCATTCTGATGCTGGCTGGACCCTTTTATCTAATATGGTATTTTATGTTGGCCTCTGACTTTATGAGATTAAGTAAGAAGAAGGTATAGTAGATATGGCATTATCTAAAGAAGAGAAGCAACAACTTAAATCAGACCGTGTCAAAAGTATTTTTGTGGAAACCACACGTGATATGATTCATAGTGAAGGTATAGGACAAGTATCTGTTAGAAAAATTGCCGATCGATCAGGTTATTCTCTTGGTACAGTCTATAATCATTTTAAGAATTTAGATGAATTATTATGGATGACTAGGGATAAAATGTTAAGAGAAATGGCCGAATATCTTGAGAATGAGGTGCCAACGGTTGTATCAGAAGAAAGCTTATCAACTGCGATGGTTGACTATGCAAAATATTACATGAAATATAGAAATGTCTTTAAATTCTTCTTTTTTCATCATTTGAATAGTGATGATAAACAGGGAACAACCGTAGTGGATGAGGAGAAACATCAACAACAAGTACAACAAACCATTGAACTGATTATGAAACTAAGGAACTGCCAATTTGAGGACGCATTGTTATTGTATCGCGGGATTATATATTTAGTTCATGGTATGTTAATGATGTTGATATCCGATAATGATGGTGTTCAGAGTGAGAGTCTAGAACAAGATATTAGAAAATCAGTTAAATTGATTTTGAGTCAATAGGGGAAGAAATGGCATCTATAGCACATTTGGGTATTGGACTTGGAGCAAAGAAAGTTCTTCCACAAGTTAATGTCGCTTATTTATTACTAGCCTCAGAAGCTGTCGAAATTGTTTTTATGGCTCTCTGGGTTCTGGGAATTGAAAGACCACCCAGTGATGAAATGCAAGGTTTTTCTCCTTATTCACATAGCGTTATTGGTGGTCTTGTTATAAGTGTAATTGTTGGGTTAACAACTTGGGGAATTACAAAAAATAAAAAGCATGTTATTGTGATGTCATTGTTAACGCTTAGCCATACAGTAATAGATGTTATTGCTTCACCTATGACTGCCTTTTACCCAACAGATGTAGCTAAACCTATTCTTTTTGAAGAGGGGCATAGGATTGGCTTTGGTTTATGGCGTTATAAAACACTAGCTATGGTCCTTGAATTTACAATACTTACAGCTGGAGCGATAATCTACATACTAACAAAGAAGAAGTTAAAAAGAATAGAAAGAAATAGTTAGACCTGTCAGTAAGATTAATTATGAGGTAGATATATGATACAGATATTTGGGAAAAAGAAGTGTTTTGACAGTAAAAAAGCAGAGAGATATTTTAAAGAACGTAATATTAAATTTCAGAAGGTAGACTTGCTACAAAAAGGCCTCAGTGAGGGTGAACTAAATAGTGTTTTAAATGCAGTTGGTGGGTTAGATGAATTAATAGACGAAAAATCCAAAGACTATAGCCGCATAGCCTATTTACTAGAAGATGCACAATATGAGAAGCTACTTGATGAACCAAAATTTATAAAGACACCAATAGTTAGAAATGGCAAAAAAGCAACAATCGGCTATCAGCCAGATGTATGGAAAACTTGGGATTAAAGGAGTTTGAGCTAGTAATGGTTAAGAATGTATTAATTGGGTATTACACCAAAACAGGGACAACAAGTAAAATTTGTGATTTGCTTAAGATGCGACTCAGTTCAGCAGGATTTTTAGTTGAAATGAAAGAGTTTGCCAATATTAAAAACTTGGATACATATGACATTGTAATCCTAGCAGCACCTATCAACGGTATGCAGTGGGTTGAACCTGCAAAGCAGTTTTTGTTGGATTTTGAGGATGTGCTTAAGACTAAAAGGGTTATTGCCTTATTTGTATCTTATATCATTCGTCATGGAAATAAGTTCTGGCGTAAAAAAATTGTTTCAGGCATTGAAGCTTTGACTAAGACAATTAAGCCTATTGTAATAAAGGACTTTGGTGGTGTTGTTGATAAGGAGTTTCCCGCTTTTGCAAGAATGATATTTGGTATCAAAAAAGGTACATCACCAGACGCCAGTGATCCCAATGAAGTTGAATTATTTGCTAAAGAATTGATAGAATTGTTAGAGAAGGAATAGCTTGGAAAGAGGATAGTATGTCAGTTATACATAAATCAGTGAATGAAATGTGGTTAAAATATAAGCAGCTAAAGCATATAGATGATCAAGTTCCTTGCCCCGAATCATGGTACTTTTGCAACAATAAAAAGGATGCTGATGACTTAGCTGGTCTTGTACTTGAAGGTACTAAAAGAGCGACGGCAAGCTTACATAAAATTTATGAAGTTGAAAATGAACCAATGCCTGAAGTTGGCGATTTGAGTATTATCACTGATTATGAGGGTGTAGCAAAGTGTATCATTCAGACAACGAAAATTACCGTACAAGCCTTTAAGGATGTACCAGAATCCTTCGCTCAGCGAGAAGGTGAAGGGGACAAATCTTTGGCTTATTGGCAGAAAGCACATAAGTGGTTCTTTGGTATGGAAGCTGAAAGTTATGGTGGTAAGTTCACCGAAGACATGTTAGTGGTCTGTGAAGAATTTGAGCTAGTATTTAAGTAGTTAATTAATAGAGTTTACATGAAATGTTTTTATTTAGTACTTTACAAAAATTAGTCCCTCATATATACTTGGGGCAATTAAATAAGTTGTGTAAGTGAAGAAATGAGTCATTTACATATGTGTATCAGGGGTGCCATTATGGCTGAGAGACGAAAGTTAACCCTAGGAACCTGTTTGGTTAAGACCAGCGTAGGGAGATGCGATAATTGAGATAATTATTTGTCTATGTTGGGTTTGAAGCGAAGCTTCAGACCCTTTTTATTTCTAAGAAGTGCCTTTGATGAAATAAAATACCTATAAAAGATAAACGGGTTTAAGTACACAGAAATGTGTACTTTTTTTAATGCAAAAAACGAAATAACTTCTTTGCACTGATTATAGAAAGGAGATTGGTTATATGGTAACCGTAAATGGTAAAAAATTGAATGCGGATCAAAAGTCTGTACTAGATGTGATTAAATCACTTCAAGTAGAACCGGATGTGGTTGTGGCAGAATTGAATCAACAGATTCTTGCATCATCTAGATTCGGAGAAACTATTTTGCAAGACGGTGATGTTCTTGAGCTAGTTAGATTTGTTGGAGGTGGGTGAATTGGAGATTATTTTAAATGGTAAAACTTGGGGCATTGGAGAACGGTCTGAGATTGTTCTAAAGGAACTGTTATCCATTAAGGATTCAAATCCTGATGTCATTCTTGTCAATGGTTATATGGCTAAAGAGGATCAAGTACTGAGTCATGGAGATGAAGTGTCGTTTATAAAAAGAGGTGTGCTACCACCTGAAGATGAATTAGAAGCTCTAATGTGTGCTAGACACACACCAAGGGTTCATGAAGTATTTAAACAGGCTAAGGTGGCTATAGCTGGCCTTGGTGGTTTAGGATCCAACGTTGCAGTTGCCTTAGCAAGGGTTGGTATTGGTGAGCTGCTCCTGGTAGATTATGACCTTGTTGAACCCTCTAATCTTAACCGTCAGGCCTATGAAATTGGTGATATAGGTAAAAGTAAATGTGATGCGTTGTTAGCATCACTCAAAAGAATCAATCCCTATAACATCTATAAGACCATTAATAAAAAGGTTGAGGCTAAAGATGTTGAGGGTATTTTTGAGGGTTATGACATTGTTGTTGAAGCTTTTGACAATGCGAGCTATAAGGCGATGTTGGTGAATGAAATACTGGCCAAAACAAATAAGCCTATCGTTAGTGCATCAGGCATGGCAGGCTTATATAACCCAAACACAATTAAGAGTAAAAGGATCATGAAGAGACTTTTTCTCATAGGTGATGGTGTACATGAGGCTAAAGCTTTTGAAGGACTTATGGCACCAAGGGTTATAATCGCTGCTGGTCATCAGGCAACGATGGTATGTCAGATATTACTTAATCAAATTGACATTGATAAAGGAGAATCAAATGTATAAGTTAAAAGATCAAAGTTACAAATCAAGGCTAATCATAGGTAGTGGTAAGTTTTCATCCAATGCTTTAATGCCAGAAGTTATTAAAGCAAGTGGTGCAGAGATTGTTACCTTAGCTCTAAGGCGGGTTGACATGGAGGGCGGAGAAGAAGATATTCTTAGTTATATTCCTGATACCATGTCTGTTCTTCCAAATACATCCGGTGCAAGAAATGCAGAAGAGGCCATTAGAATTGCACGTTTATCAAGGGCCATGGGCTGTGGCGATCTAATCAAAATTGAGGTGATTAATGATAGCAAATATTTAATGCCAGATAATGAGGAGACAATAAAGGCGACTCAAGTGTTATCAGAGGAAGGTTTTATCGTTTTACCTTATATGAATCCTGATTTAATAGCTGCTAGAAAATTGGTTCAGGCAGGTGCGGCAGCAGTTATGCCACTAGGAGCACCTATAGGTTCTAACAGAGGCTTTCAGACCAAAGAAATCGTTCGTTTGTTGGTGGAAGAGATTGACCTGCCAATTATTGTAGATGCAGGCATTGGTAAACCATCAGATGCTTGTGAAGCAATGGAAATGGGTGTTGACGCAGTGATGGTCAATACGGCAATTGCCTCATCCTCAGATCCTAAAGCCATGGCAAAGGCTTTCAAATATGCAGTTGAAGCTGGTCGAATAGCATATGAGGCAAAACTTGGAAGAGTCTTAGATCAGGCAAGTGCTTCATCACCACTCACTGGATTTTTAGGTGCCTAATATGGTATGTGATAGAGCTTTGGAAGAAGTACTTGCTAAGGATTTCCTAAATATTCAAGACCTAGAAATATTACTTTCAGATGTTAGCAGTCATCAATTAGAAGGAATGGCTAGAAGAGCTAATGAAGAAAGCCTTTTGAATTTTGGCCGTACTGTCAGTCTCTTTACACCCCTATATCTTGGCAACCATTGTGAGAATCAATGTATATATTGTGCTTTTAACCAGACTTACAAGGTAAAACGTAAAACCATGGCACAAGATGAAATCCACAAGTCTTGTCAGCAGATATCTGAGTCTGGTTTAGATGAAGTACTGCTCCTGACAGGGGAGTCAAGAAAACATACAGGACTTGCCTATATAAAAAAAGCCGTTGATATTGCATCCAATTACTTTAATGGGGTAGGTATTGAAGTTTACCCTCTTGAGAAAGTAGAGTATGAAGCACTAATTAGCGTAGGTTGTTCCTCATTGACCATTTATCAAGAGACCTATAATCGTGAAAGATATGATGAACTACATCTATCTGGTCCCAAAAAAGACTATGACTACAGGTTTGGAGCACCTTCTAGAGCAGCTCAAGCAGGAATGAATAAAATCCAAATTGGTGCACTCTTAGGCTTGTCAGATCCTATTGAAGATGCTATTGAGACAGCAAATCACTTAAGCAACTTGATGAAGGCATATCCTGAAGTTGAATGGGGCTTGTCTCTTCCGAGATTAAAAGATATTGAGAATGGTGACTTTATTGGAGAGGCTGTTGATGACAGACTTTATGTGCAGATTTTGCTTGCCTTTAGATTACTATTCCCAAAGGTGGTTATTAGTGTTTCAACAAGGGAGAGCTTATCCATGCGAAGGAATCTTCTAGCACTGGGCATCAACAAACTTTCTGCTGGCGTAAGTACGGCAGTAGGAGGTTCGGATGATACAGATACAAAACAGTTTGAAATTAGTGATACGTCTTCTGTTGATGAAGTTAAGAAAATGTTGAAGTCAGAGGGTTATCAGGCGATTTTTAGAAATTGGGTGATGTTATGAAGGGTATAGAAAGAATACTAGATGCTAACCAAAATAGGTGTGTTGAAGGTATAAGGGTACTTGAAGATTATTGTCGTTTCATACTTGAAGATGGAGACATGGCATCACGTCTTCGTACAATCAGACATTTCCTACGCAAAAACATGTCAGATAGGTGGATGGTTCATCGAAATAGCCAGACAGATGTTGGTAGACTTGTATCAAATAGCAATCACTTGGACCACAAAACATCAATGTCTATGCTGATTCGCGCTAACACAAGCCGTGTCTGTGAAAGTCTTAGAGTCATAGAAGAATACTTAAAAGTTTATGGCAATAACGTCCTTAGCAAAAGGGTTGAAGAGAAGCGGTTTGAGTTTTACTCGATTGAAAAGGCATTACTCTCAGACTATTTTGTCAAAGGCTTATATGCCATAACTGCAGAAGGTTCAAAGGCAGATGTTTTGCAACAGGTTGAGATGTTCATTGAGCATAAAGTGGAATGGATTCAGTACCGTGATAAGAATCGTCCTTTTGAGGAAGTCAGAGACATAGCTAAGGAGATTGTTGAGTTGGCCAAAGGGACTGAGTCCAAAATTATCATCAATGATTATGTAGACATTGCTATAGAAGTTGGCGCATTTGGTGTCCATGTGGGACAAGGTGATCTGTCTATTGAAGAGGTAAGAAAAAGAAGTAAAACACTTTTGGTGGGTGTCTCAACACATAATAGGCAACAGTTTATGGCTGAGAATGAGAAGAAGCCAGACTATATTGCAATAGGACCAATCTTTGGCACTAAGACTAAGATGAACCCTGAAGCATGTGAAGGTCTTGGTCTAGCGGAGTTTGCAAGAGCTCATACCAACAAAGCTATTGTTGCCATTGGAGGCATTGATTCAGGCAATATCCATCAGTTAAAAGCTATAGGCATAGATAGTTATGCCATGGTATCAAGTATAAGTAAGCCACAACAACTAATAAAAATGAAAGCACTTATAGGAGAATAAAATGTATACAACACAGATAGATGCAGCAAGAAAAGGTATTATTACAGAGTCAATGAAAGTCGTAGCAGAGAAAGAACAAGTAGATGTCAATTGGCTTAGGGATGAAGTTGGAAGTGGTAGGATTGCGATACCTCATAACAAGTTACATACAAGCTTATCAGCTGAAGGTGTAGGGGACGGTCTTAAGACTAAGATTAATGTTAACTTAGGGATTTCAAAAGACGAGAACAGTATTGAAAAAGAAATGGGCAAAGTAGAAGAGGCTCTAAAAATGGGCGTACATGGTATTATGGACTTATCTTCATTTGGCAAAACAGAAGCCTTTAGAGAACGACTTGTATCAACGTCAACAGCCATGATTGGTACAGTGCCAATGTATGACGTGATTGGGTTCTATGACAAAGAATTAGAAGATATCACTGTTGATGAGTTCTTTGAGGTTGTAGAAAGACATGGCCAAAATGGTGTGGACTTCCTAACGATTCATGCAGGCCTAAATAAAGAAACTGTGGAAGTCTATAAAAGAAACCCAAGGTTGAATCATATTGTATCAAGAGGTGGGTCATTGCTCTATGCATGGATGGAACTTAATAATGCTGAGAATCCTTTTTACGAATACTATGATCGTCTACTAGACATCTGTGAGACCTATGACATTACTTTATCATTAGGTGATGCTATGAGACCTGGAAGCATTAACGATTCTACAGACGCAAGCCAGATCAAAGAGTTGATGACTCTCGGAGAATTGACACTAAGAGCATGGGACCATAACGTTCAAGTCATGATTGAAGGTCCAGGCCATATGGCGCTGAATGAAATCGAAGCCAATATGATTCTTGAGAAGAAGTTATGCCACGGTGCCCCTTTTTACGTGCTTGGTCCACTTGTTACAGATGTAGCACCAGGATATGACCATATCACAAGTGCTATCGGAGGCGCTATCGCAGCAACACATGGAGCTAACTTCCTCTGTTATGTGACACCAGCAGAACACCTTAGATTACCAACTTTAGAAGATATGAAAGAAGGTATCATAGCAAGTAAAATAGCAGCTCATGCTGCAGATATAGCAACCAATAAGAAGGGTGCTCGTGACTGGGATTATAAGATGAGTGAGGCAAGACAAAACTTGGATTGGGCTAGGATGTTTGAATTAGCCATGGACCCAGAAAAGGCAGCTAGATACAGACAGGAATCTATGCCAACCCATGACGATACTTGTACCATGTGCGGTAAAATGTGTTCTATGAGGAATATGAACCGTATCATGAAGGGTGAGACTTTAAGCATATATGAGGACGAAGCTATATGATTGTAGGCATCACCGATCGGAGCCTGTATAAAGAGGAAGGGGTCTATCATATGTGGATAGACCACTTTCTTCAATCACCTAAGGTAGATTTTCTGATAATCAGAGAGAAGGATTTATCATTAGATGACTATGACAAACTTATTGAGAAAATCCTTGATAGAAACACGATGTATAAAGACAAAATCAGAATACATACCCATGATGCCATAGCTATGAAACATGGTATAGATAGATTACATTTACCGGAGTATTTAATTAACCGATCTATGCCGAAGAACTTCAAATTAAGTTATTCCACACATCCTAAGACGCATAATCTTGATTATATATATGAGCGATGTGACTTTTTCTTAGTTAGCCCAGTACTAGCAACAACATGCAAACCAGGCGCAAGAGCAATTGATAGAAAACTCCTCAGCAAACTAAATGTTCACTATGGAGACAAAATGGTCTTGTTGGGAGGCCTAGATGCAACAACTATCGAGAGTTTTAAGAAGGAAGGATTTAGACACTTCGCCCTTCGAAGTCAGTTGGAATGTTACATTGGGGACGGACCCCAAAGTGACATTTTTACATAGTGTCACTTTAAGGTCCGTCCCCAATGTGTCTAAGACATGAAAAAAGACTACCTCTTTTATCTATAGAGGTAGTCTTTGCTTTGTATCTATGCTTGTTGTTCTATTAATGTCATCACTTCATCGATTGAAACTTCAGGTCTGTCATCGATTCCTCTGACTGAGAACTCCACCAAACCATTGGAAACCCCACGGCCGGCTGTAATTCTCACTGGAATACCGATTAGATCTCTATCAGCAAATTTGATGCCTGGGCTGACTTTTCTATCATCTAGCAGAACTTCGTAACCTTTTTTCTTAAGTGTGTCATATAGTTCAAGAGCTACATTGGTCTGCTCTTCGTTTTTATGGTTCACTATCGTAATGATTATGTCATATGGTGCAACTTGTTTAGGCCAGATTATGCCACGATCATCATAATTTTGTTCAACGATTGCTGCAACACACCTGGTAACGCCTATACCATAAGAACCCATGTAAAAGGGTTGGGCTTTACCATTTTGATCAAGGAAAGTCGCCCCCATACTCTCAGAATACTTCAAACCTAATTGGAAAATATTTCCTACTTCTGTTCCTGTATCGATAGTAAGAGTTTTACCGCACTTAGGGCATAAATCCCCTTCTTTGACTTGAAGTAAATCTTCAGCGACCGTATAGTCATCAGCGATTAATGTAACATTTTTGAAGTGGAAATCTTTTTCATTAGCCCCACATATGCCGTTCACGATGTTAAATACTCTTTTGTCAGCTATTAATTCAACACCTTCTTTAAGTCCGAATGGTCCAACAAAACCAATGATTGATTGAGTTAAGGCATAAACTTCGTGAGCTTCTAACATTAAGAGGTTATCTTCGTTCTCATCAACGAAGTTGGCTAGTTTAACAAGGTTCAATTCACGATCACCTGGTACCATAACTGCAAAAACTCTTTTGTCATCTTCTGTCTTAAATAACAAGGTCTTAATGAACTGACTTCCATCCATATCAAAAAAGTGTTCTAACTCCTCAATTGTCTTTACTTTAGGTGTTGAGACTTTCTCAATTTCGAGTGCTTGATCGGCTGAAGTCTTTTGCTCATAATGGCACTTAGCGACTTCATCCGTTTCAGAGAAGCCGCAAGCCTCACAATAAGCTAAAGTGCTTTCACCGTTTGGTGTTAAAGCATGGAACTCATGAGATAAAGAACCACCCATATTGCCTGAATCACCTCTAACAACCTTATATTCTAAACCTAAGTTGTCAAAAATTGACTCATAAGCTTTCCACATATTTTCATAAGCCAAGTCTAAGTCTTCTTGAGTTTGGTCAAAAGTATAAGCATCTTTCATCAGGAACTCACGTGCTCTAACCAATCCAAATCTAGGACGTCTTTCATCTCTAAATTTCATTTGAATCTGGTAAAGATTTAATGGCAGCTGTTTGTATGAGTTTAGCTCATCTTTTATTAGTGACGTGAAATATTCCTCATGTGTTGGGCCGAGGCAAAAATCTCGTCCGTGTCTATCTTTTAACTTATACATCTCTGGACCGGCAATGTCCCAGCGGCCAGATTCTTCCCATATTTCCTTAGGTTGAAGTGCACTCATTAACACCTCTTGAGCGCCAAAATCATCCATTCCATCTCGAACAATTTGTTCTATCTTCTTTAGTACTCTCAGACCAAGTGGTAGAAAAGTATAAACACCAGCCACATTTTTACGAATCATACCAGCTCGTAATAGTAGTTTGGCACTGATGACATCTGCATCATTTGGTTCTTGTTTTAACGTTGGCATATAATATTTAGCTAATTTCATAGGATCTCCTTCTTAAAATAGGGTACAAAAAAACTGAATTATCCTCTACAGGGACGAATTCAGCTCGCGGTACCACCCAATTTACCAATGTTAGACACTGGTCACTTTAGTCGCAGGATAACGGTTGCTACCGCTTTACTTTGGCTCAAGGCGTTCGTAAAGAACTCAAAGGTGGGTTCGAAATCCATCACATAAACACGTCTCAGCTAATCATGTTCTCTCTGAATGTTACTTGATTTCTACTAGTCCTTATCATAGTCAAATGATTGAGGTAAGTATAGTCTGATTTGTCTAGAATGTCAATAGGGGCATATTAGTATCGTACACGATTGACAATCATTCTCAATAAGTTCATAATATAAGTATAATCTTAGGAAAGTGGTGATAGAATGGTAGCGAAATCACATATAGATATTAAGGGGACAAAAGAGCAAATATGGGCGGTAATAACAGATATTGAAAACTCCAAGGAGACAATTTCAGGCATCACTTCAATTGAAGTGTTAAATGACCCAGAAGATACATTTATTGGATATAAATGGCGTGAAGGTAGAGTTATGTTTGGTAAAGAAGCAACCGAAGTGATGTGGATCACTGATGCTGTAGAGAATAGTTTTTATCAGACTAGGGCTGAAAGTCACGGTGCGATTTATATATCCAAATTGATCATTGATGATTTAGAAGACAGTTGCCGTCTTACAATGACTTTTGAAGCTGAGCCTATGTCTTTCTTCGCGAAGTTAAGTGGTAAAATATTCGCTAAGATGATGAAGAAGTCAACAGAGGAGGCATTTTATAAGGACTTAGTGGATATCAAGAAGAAGGTAGAAGGCCAATAGTTCTGAATCAGTTAATAATGAGACAATAAGTGGGTCTTCTTTTAAGCGATTTTTGGACCAAAAAGGACCGTCCCTAGTGGTCTATTTCTGATATAATAAGACTAGATTAGAGATTAGGAGAGTTGATTATGTCAGACTATATGATGGAAATGAGAGAATTGGTAGGGTCTAGACCTATCTTTCAAAATGGTGCCAGCGTGATTGTGGTAAATGATCAAGGGCACCTTCTTTTTGGACTAAGAAGTGACAATGGTTGCTGGGGTTATGCAGGTGGTTCTATTGAACTAGGTGAGAATCTTGAAGAGGCTGCGGCAAGAGAGCTCTTTGAAGAATTTAATATCAAAGCCAATAAACTTGAACTTTTTAATGTCTTTAGTGGTGAAGAATTTTATTATAAGTATCCCAATGGACATGAGGTTTATAATGTAGATACAGTCTATATATGTCATGACTATGAGGGTATTGCCAAGGTGGATGGGGTAGAAATGTTAAAGTGTCGATTCTTTCCAATTGATGCCCTCCCTGAGAAGATCAGCCCACCTACTATAGCAGTAGTTGAAGCCTATTGTGAACGTGTTAGGAGTCTTAAATGAGAAGAGAAGAATTAGACGGAACAGTAAGAAGTAACATTAAAGTTGGAGACACTGTGAAGGTAGTACAGAAACAAGATCAACGTTCGGGAAAATTGACAGAAGGTGTGGTTATGAAACATCTAACAAAATCACCTAAACATCCACATGGCATCAAGGTTATGTTAGAAGATGGTACAGTTGGACGTGTGAAGGAAATTTTATAGGCGTTAGAGGGGTTTGTCTGAACCAAAAACAATGATACTCGGGGAGGGATTATGGAGCTAAGTAAAATAAACAGTTTAAGATTAAAAAGACAACATTTAGATCAGCCTTGTAACCAAGAGGCATACGAATCTCTTTTTAGAGACTTATCCCCATGCCTACCAGTTTACTGGACCATGCCTGGTAATCCACCTTCAATGGATTATAGGGCTGAATTTAACGACTTCACTTATAACAGTCAGATTAGGGCTAAGAGAACCATAGTAAAAGGTCGTTTCTGTGGTGGCAACATTGGCTATGTTTATGCCGATGAACTTGATTTATATGGAGCTGCTTTTAGAAAAAGTAGGGATAATCTAACTTTTGAAGAAGAAATGATCATTCGCCTATTTGAACAAGAAGGACCAATGAATATTGGCCTTATTAAAGAAATCACTGAAATGAAAGCCAAAGAAATCACCCCAATACTTCATAAGCTGCAGACAAAGTTTTTAGTGTATGAAGACCAACTGGATAGTGAATGGGATAGGGGTTGGTTCTTGTTTGAATCAGAATTTGATGAAGTAGATGTGATGTCAAAAAGTAAGCTTCAAGCCCATCAGGAGATTTTTCTCAGATTTGCCTATCGTTTTGTCTGGTTTGATGAGAAGATGTTAAAGGCCTACTACAGATTAACGCTAAAGGAAATAAAGTCAGCTATAAACGAACTACTTGCTACAGAGAAGCTTGTCATTCAGAAAGTCAATGGACAGCAAGCATATATGTTGCCAGAAGATGTAGAACGAATCGAACATGTAAAAAATAGTGACGCAATCTTTATTCATATATTGAATCGTAATGACCCAATGGTTAAAGCTAATGAACATTGGCTGAAATCAGTTTATAAAGATAAACAATGGGCCAATATTTACTACATTTTAGTGAATGGTCAGTTTGTAGGTTCTGTACTTGGTAAATTTAGGAATGGTCCTTTTGATTTCGAAGACCTTGTATTAAATGAAGACCTTGTAGACCCCAAATTGATCAAAGACCAGGTCTTAAGTGTCCTAAAAGATAGACTTGATGAAGGTGAAACCATGCCTAGTCTATATATGGGACAGGAAATATAGGAGGGTGTATGGAAGTTAATGTCTATCACATGAATGCTTTTACTGAGAATGGTAAAGGTGGCAATGCCGCAGGTATCGTTGTAGATGCTAAAGATTTACCCGATGAAACTATGTTGTACATTGCTCAGCAAATTGGTTACTCCGAGACTATGTTCGTGGAACCTTCTGAGCTTGCTGACTTTAGATTGAGGTTTTTTACACCTGCTGAAGAAGTGCCGCTTTGTGGTCATGGTACCATTGCAACTTATAACCTTATGAGAGATATTGGTAGGCTGGACATTGGTGAATATACCCAAGAAACTTTAGCTGGCATTTTGCCCTTTAGAGTGGAAGAAGACCAGGTTTTCATGGCTCAAAATCTCCCTGTTTATGGCAAAGATATTCCCCTTCAGGAGATATTAGATTGTTTTGATGGCATGAAGATAGATGAACTTGGGGATACACCATGTGAAGTGGTATCAACGGGTTTACCAGATATAATTGTACCTGTTGATTCTCTTAAGATCCTTCATGGATTAAGACCAAATTATAAAGCAATGACAGAATTAAGTGAAAAATATGATGTGTCAGGCTTACATGTTTTTACCCATGAAACACTAAATGGATCTACAGCACATGCCAGAAACTTTGCACCTAGACTAGGCATTGATGAAGAATCAGCTACTGGAACAGCCAATTGTGCTCTAGCTTCTTATATTGCTAAATATGGAAAAAGAGATAAGATCATGGTAATGGAACAGGGCCATTGTATGGGTCTTCCTTCTAGGATTGAAGTACGACTAGAATATGATCAGGCTAACATAAGTAGTATTTGGGTTGGCGGAAGTGCAAGTGAGAAGAAAGTGGTTAAATAGGTGGTATTATGAATAAACTCAAAAAGTTATTAGATAGGAAGACTAATTGGATCCTTGTCCTCACAGCAACGGTCATATTTGCCCTTTTTATAGCAGTTGTATTACCAAGGGTGTCAGCCTACACTGAAGAAGCAGTTGGTGGTAAGGGATCACCTGATACGGATATGATGTATACTGGACAAGACTTATATGAGATTGCAGAGAGTTATGGTGAAGATGGACGTTCAACTTATATTCTGCTTAGGTGGACATTTGATGTTGTTTGGCCTCTAGTTTATACGTTTTTCATATTATCCATGATTATTTGGATTGGGAAATTTGTTACTTACAAGTGGGTGCACAGCATATACTACTTACCAATTTTGGCCATGTTGTTTGATTACTTGGAGAATATTTTGGTCACGATTGTTATGATAAGTTTTCCAAAGAAGTTAATTGGATTAGGCCAGGTGGCATCTTATGCGAGTATGACAAAATGGGTGGTTTTAAGCCTTGCTTTTATTGGCATAGTTGTGGTATTACTTGCTAGAATTATTGAATTTATGACTAAGAATAGGGGTAATGGAGATGCCGTTTAAGAGTAAACTAAAGGATAAAGTCACCTTTGATAAGGGTTATTTTGTGAAGTTTATTATAGTTCTACTTATTGAGATTATTATTGCACTTTATATGGATGATAAGATCATCCGGCCTTATATCGGAGATGTACTAGTGATGGTATTAATGTACTTCTTTATCAAATCATTCTATGCACCACCAACCAAAAGGTTACCATATTACTTATTTGTTATTGCATGTGCTATAGAACTGAGTCAGTTGATAGATTTACTTGGTTACATAGGACTTGGTCATAATCAATTGGCAAGAATAGTATTTGGAAGTACTTTTGATGTTAAAGATATAGTGTGCTATGGAATTGGCATGATACTTCTGATTATATGGGAGAAAATGTTAAGAAGAAACATCGCTTATTTATAAAAAGGACCCTAAACATAGTGAAGATAAAGTCGGTTTGAGAAATCTCAGACCGACTTTTTTGATGGAATTTATGAGTTTTCGCTGTATCATCATGTGAGTTGATAAGTTGTCAGGTGCTATTGAGATTATCGAAGCCGAGGAGAGGTTCTTTTTGGTCCCTATTGTACCTGAAGCAGGGAGACACGGAGGTCGAGTCCAGCATTCTCATACACGGATGTATTAACTGCTGGCGTAAGGAATAATAGGGTCCAAAATGGTTCTATCCGACAAAGACAAAGACGCTAGATTCCACGCATCAAAAAGCAATGCTCTGAATGACAAGCAAAAAATAAAGTCACTAGTAATCTAATTGATTACCAATGATTTTGTCTACAGTATGAGACTTTTCTAATGTTAAGCTTGTTTAACAATACAATCCTTGCCAAGACGTTTCGCCTCTATAAGTGCGAGGGCACTATGGTGTCTTGGTTCTTGTACATGAACAACTTTCTTAAAGACATAGATGCCACAAGATGAGGTCATTTGACGCATGCAGCCGTACTGACTGTAATCATGATTACGAATTTGCTCAAGAATATTTTCAACAATTCTTGTGACGGTCACTTCTAAAGCGTCTTCTACGTAAAATGCAAGTTCGTCACCGCCAAATCGGCAGGGTTGACAGTGTCCGGCAGTAATCATATCTGCAAATCCATCTAACATTATGTTAAAAGAACTAAAGATGACACTATCACCAACGTCATAGCCGTAGTCGTCATTGATTACCGCAAATTTATCTAAATCAAAAGTAATAAAAAATTTGTCCTTTGTCTCATCTTTCTTAAGTCTTACATTCAGTTTCTCAAAAAATAATTCTGTCGTAGGTAAGGCTGAGATTTGTTTACGAATAGATTCGATTGTGTTGGTGTTATTTTCTTTCATAGTAGGGCTCCTTTCAAGAGTCAAAGATTGAATATCTATGAGTTGTTGAAGCCCGGGCTTTGTTTCTTCTAAGTAGGAAATGGAACGTTGTATATTAACTAGATGGGTAACTTGTTCATCAATATCATGGCGGATCGTTACCTCTTTATCCTTTAGTTTGGATAAAAACGTAGATTTTGTGATTGGCTCAGATAAAAGGGCTTTGATTTCGCTCAAAGTAAAACCATACTTACCAAGGGTTATGATGGTCTTAAGAAGGGGTATTTGATCAATGCTATAATACCGATACCCATTGCTTTCATCAATAATTAATGGTTTTATCAGATCCATTTTATCGTAGTGCCTAAGCATTCGCTTTGATATACCAGTTGTATTTGCAAACTGGCCAATTAACATTTTACTTTCCATACAAACTCCTAACTTAACAGCTGTTAAGTAAAGTATAAGGGTTGACACTGTGTGAAGGTCAAGAAAGAATTGTATATTTATTTCTAGAGTTCAAAATCATATTTTTCTTTTGCTGCTAGAAGTTCTTCGTCCCAGTCTTCAAGAGACATCATCTGATTCAATTCTATAAGATTACCTTCAGGGTCTCTAAGGTGGACAACACGATTGCCCCAACCAGGTTCATCGTGAGGTTCATTGATGAAATGTACATCTTTCTTAAGAAGCTCTTTATAGGATTGATCCACATCATCCACCCCTAGTACTAGGACAAATTTATCTACATGAATCCGTCGGTCGATTTTAACATGTTCAGTTGAATCTAACATGGATTGTGCATTATAGATGGATATGGTGGTACGATTCTGACACTCAAATGAAGCATAAAGCTCACCTAAAGAGCCCCAGACAGTTTTTAGTCCTAAAGTCTGTGCATAAAAAGTAAAACAATCATCAAAATTGTGGACAAGTAAGCGGGTCTGAGTAAATTTCATACGAACCTCCTGTTTTTGTCCTCTCCCATTAATCATATTATAGCAGATATAGCACGTATTATCATGTGAAGAGGCGGAATTTATGGTATGATGCTAATAGTTAATAAATAGGAGGAATTACCATGGATCATGTCGTATATCTAGATGCAGCAGCAAAAGAATTTGATAAGTTATTTAGAGGTGTAAAAACCCATATTATAAGAGGGGCAGCGGGAAGAAAGTTGCCTTATGGAAGAGTTTTTGAAGGTGATACACTTTACTTCATTAATAACAATGGCGAAGGGGCTGTTAAAGCAAAAGCCACAGTGAAACATGTTATTCAATCCGACAAAATGGAAAAGGAAGAATCCGTTGAAATGGTTGAAAAGTATGCAGACCAATTGAGACTTTCTAAAACACAAACGAAACGCTGGGCCGGTAAACGATATTTGGTACTCATTGAGATAGAGAACTTTGAACGAATTGAATCCATCGTAATTGATAAATCTGATTATGGGAATATGGATGATTGGCTTCCAGTTGGAGATATTCATAATGTGACCATGATTTAGTAGAATTTAATAGGTGTAAAAAGGGTCCAATATACTGTTGATATTTGGACCTTTTTGATGCTTGAAATTAGGCCTTGACAGTTCGGTTATTAAGCATATAATAAAATTAAAAAGGTGTGTGATACGCAGGTATAGGACAAATAAAATTAGATAGATTTTTGTTGACGTAACGTCATTCGATAATAATAGGTTACTTAAGTTTTTAAGATGCAGTTCTATAGTTGTGTTTTTCTTTTAAGTTCACCATATTGGGTGATGTTTTTTTGTTACCTTTTTTAGGTAATTGATGATGTAAATGCCGGTGGAAATAGTTGTATAGTCGTTGTTGGAGATGAAAAATGGGAAAATATCAGTATAATTTTTATGACGAATCAGATGAATATGAAGTTGATCATTATAACTCAAAATTTAAAAAAACAAGAAAAACTTTAGAGGGCAGTAAAAATTTCTCTAAACAGAAAGAAAAAACTAAGAGAAAGCCTAATAATCTCAAGCAATATGATCGAGACTTATTAATTCAAGATAATGATATGTAGTAGGAGGAAAGAAAGATGGTATTAAGGTTAGTACAAGGTGTTTTGGCAGAAATCCTAGGTTACGATAACGAGAAAGATATTAAAAAAACGATGTCTTTTTATGATGACCTAAATATGGATGATGAGGAATTCTTCGCTTTACTTGAAGAGTTGGAGAATGAAACAGATGTAGAACTTGTTAGTTATTCAAATCGATTCCAAACAGTTAAGGATCTTGTAGATTTTATAGAGGATGCGGGTTGATATGAGGCTATTAGTAAAACTAATCGCCTCATACTTCGGTTTGGCAATTACGAAAGGTTGGCACTGATATGAAGGGCTGGTTAATATACAAAGTTAAACGTGATGAGCTTGAAGAAAGCCATTATGAGACCAATAGATTTATCGAAGAAGCAAAAATAAAGGGTATAGAATTGGATGTATACTCTCCTGAGGAGATAGAAATTATTGTGACTCAGGATAATAGTAAAAGCATATTTATTAATGGTAAGCCAGCTGAGTTACCTCAATTTGTTATACCCAGAATGGGGTCAGGGACAACCTATTTTGCCTTAGCAATCATTCGGCATTTAGAAAGGTTGGGTGTACCATGTATCAATTCATCTAATAGCATAGAGACAGTTAAAGACAAACTTTTTGCTCATCAATTGTTGATTAGTAAGAATCTGCCTGTTCCAAAAACGATGTTGATGAAGTTTCCCCTAAACCGAGAACTAATTCAAGATCAGTTTGATATGCCAATTGTTATTAAAACACTTTCAGGTTCTCTTGGTAGAGGCGTCTTCTTAGCAGAAAGTAGAAAGCAATTTGATGATTTGGTAAGAATCATTGAAGTGACTAATCCAAATGTTAATATCATTTTGCAGGAAATGGTAGAATCAAGTCGAGGTAGGGACTTAAGGGTTTTTGTTGTAGGTGGTAGGGTCATTGGATGTATGGTCAGAAAATCTTCTTCAGAGGATTTTAGAGCCAATTTTTCTGCTGGTGGAACAGTTGAACCCTATAAGTTAACACCAGAAATCGAGTGGCTTGCCCTTGAAGCAAGTAAAATTCTGGGTCTTGATATTGCAGGTGTTGATTTATTGTTTAACAATGAAGGTTTCTGTATTTGTGAGGTTAACTCATCCCCTATGTTTAAAGGGATGGAATCTAGTCAAGAAATCAACATACCCCAGGCAATTTTTGATTATGTTCAAGTAAGGATAGGTCGATCATGAAGATAAATCATGGAGAAAAAGCGCGCATCATTGAACCAAATAATTTTACGATGGAAAACCATTATTATAATAAAGTATGTAATGCTCAAGTTCATCAAATTGTGAGTTTTTTTATGAGTATGAGCAAAGAAAGAATTATTGAACGTTATTGTCACCTACATCCAAGAGCATCAAAGGAAGGACTTAATCAACTCTTATCTTATGTACCCAAAAACATCCAATGGTCGGGAACTGATTTGTTTCACGTAACAACTGAAGCGGGTAATAGGAAAATGATAGTCCTTGAGACAAACTCATCACCTTCAGGACATAAATCAATGCCACTACTAAATGATCATGAGGAAATGGGCAGTTACAGAAGACTTATTGAGCTTTCTTTTTTACCCTATCTCAAATCTCATCGCCAAGTAGAAGGTGCTTTGGCAGTAGTGTATGACAAGAATGAGATGGAAGCAGGTGGTTATGCCAATGCGCTTGCTACGGTGACAGGTGAAAATGTCTATCTGGTTACATTTTATGATCAAGATGAATCGCCGTCAGTTAAATTTGTAGATGGCATTATGGAGGTATGTGACTCGGAAGGAAAGTGGATTCCTATTAGAGGTGCTATTAGGTATGTGACGCAACGTCCTTGGAATCGTATACCTGTAAGATGTAAAACAGTATTATACAATCCAATTATTGCATGTCTATCAGGAGGCAGAAACAAAAGAATGGCATCAAAAGCCTATGATCTTTTTAATGCTGAACTACAGGAGATTGGATTGGCTATCTCTGTGCCTGAAACAATTAAAGATGTAAAGTTTAATGAAGTGCCTTTATGGGTCAAACGTTTTGGTGGCCAGGCAGTAGTAAAAAACCCATATAGCAACGCAGGACAAGGCGTTTATACCATAACTAGTCAGGGTGAGTTAGATAAATTCATGAATATGAGTCATCCCTATGATGATTTTATTGTTCAGAGCTTAATAGGAAATTATCATTGGTCTACGAGTGGGTCTGATGGCAAAGTTTTCCATGTTGGTATGATCCCTAACAAAAAGCTTTCTATTTATGTGGCAGATTTACGATTGATGATTGCATCAACGCCAAATGGTTTTATGCCTATGGCCATGTATGCAAGAAGAGCGGCTAAACCCTTAAGTGATCATCTGCAGGATGGTATTGATTCCTGGGAGATGTTGGGTACAAACTTGTCAGTGAAAACAATGGAAGGTTGGGATAGTGAAACCACCAGGCTTAAACTTGCAGATCAGAAAGATTTTAATCAACTTGGCCTAAGTCTAGACAGCCTAATTGATGGTTATATCCAGTCTATCTTATCCACTATTTCCATTGATAAGATGGCCATTCAATTGATAGGAAGTAAAAAGCAACTCAAGCGCAAATTATTTATGTCTTTAAATGGTGATATTATACTTAACAATGAAATTATATGATTAATCGATATGTAAAAGGCCATAATCTTGGAATAAAGCAATATATATCATGAATTCTTCTTTGGGCATGTTAAAATAATTGTAATGATATTTAACAGTTAAGGAGAAAGTTATGTTTGGTAGAGTAAAGAGTGTTTTCACACAATATGAAGGATTATCAAGATCTATATGGGTGATTTTCATCGCTCGAGTAGTTACCAATATGGGTGCTTTTATATGGCCGATGTTAACACTTATATTAAGTACAAAAATGGGGTACTCAGCGACGAAAATTGCAGTGATCTCCATTAGTGTTGTTGTTCTCTTTATTCCAGCTAACATCATTGGAGGCAAGTTAGCCGATCGTTTTGATAAGAAGAAGATTATCATCATTTTCGACAGTATCAGTATTGTATTCTTCTTATCTTGTGCATTTATTCAACCAGGTACACTGATGGTCATATTCTTTATATTAGCAGGCTTATTCGCTAATCTTGAGGGTCCTTCATTTGAAGCTTTGATTATAGAAGCCTCCAAACCCAATGAAAGAGAGAAGGTTTTTTCATTGTCCTATTTAGGGCATAACTTAGGCTTTATGTTTGGTGCAGCCATAGCGGGTTTACTCATAACCGATTATTTGAGCCTAGCATTTATAATAGATGGCTTTACCACCATGACATCAACCATTCTTATCGTTCTATTTGTTAAAGCTGTGAAAGTCGAAGAGATGGAAGAACATGAGAAGAATGAATACGAAGACAGTGAAGAGGATGAGGCTAAGCCTTTTGCTATTTTAAAGAAAAGAAAATCTGTTTGGATACAGATGCTTGTATTTGCATTAGGAGCTTTCATTTACAGTCAGTGGTCATTTGCATTGCCATTATATATGATTGATTTATTTGGTAAAGGTGATGGAACTAAGTTGTTTGGTTTTGTTTCTTCCTTTAATGGTGGATTGGTTATAGTATTTACACCAATTCTAACGGCAGCCTTAGTTCGCCTTAAAGAACTTCAGAAAATCATGATTGGTATGGCCCTATATTCCTTAAGTTACCTTATTCTTAAAGGTAATCCTATGGTGTATGTATTCTATGTAATGATCTTTATGTTTACGATGGGCGAGATTGTCAATACCCTAGGTCAATCACCCTTTATGAGTCGTCGTATTCCAGCTTCCCACCGAGGCCGTATCAGCAGTATTATGGGAATCGGTTACATGCTTGGTGGTATGGGTGGCCAACTTGTTGTTGGTATTAGCATCGATAATATGGGCTTTAATGGTACTTTTAATATGCTGGTCATAACGGGCGCGATTAGTGTTTTGATTATTGCCTTTAATATGAAGATAGATAAAGCATTGTTCCCTAAACTGTACACAAGAAATCAGGGAGATGTGATAGAAGAAGTTGTAGAGATGCCGGCAGAATTATAATCTAAGTTAGGTGTCTTATCTCTAGACAACAGGGATCTTGATGGTGAAAGAACTACCAAGACCTACTTGACTTTTAACTTCCATAAGGCCTTTATGGTGGTCGATGATTCTTTTGCAAATAGCAAGACCAAGACCGATGCCTTGATAATCATTTGATTTTGCATCAAGTCCTTGGTAGTAATCATCAAATATATAAGGTAGGTCTTTAGGAGCAATGCCTTTACCATTATCTTTTACGATTAAGACAACGGTATTATCTTCCCGGTAACAAATAAGTTCTATCGTACCCTGGTGATCAGTGTGTTTGTAGGCGTTATTATAAAGATTTCCAAGCACTTGAATAAGACGTGCTTGATCCATAAGAACCAGACAGTGGGGTAACTGATTGGTCAACTTAGTTGATCGATTGTTTGCCCCATTTATTTGTGCCCAAATAGCATTCATAGCATCATCCACATAAAGTTCGGTCATATTATATTTAAAAACATCGGCTTCATTCTGTGCATACTGAAAAAGATCTTCTATGAGTGAGGTCATCTGTTTGATTTTCTCCGATAGGGTTTTAAGGTATCTTTCTCTTGTTGCCTGATCTTTGGCAATACCTTGTTCTAAACCTTCAATATAGGCATTCATTGTAGCAAGTGGCGTTTTTAGCTCGTGGGATATAACCGTTAGAAATTCCCTCTTTTTACCCTCTATGCTTTGCTGTTGTTGGCTAATGTGGCTAAGCTCATCTATGAGTTGGTTATAGGCATTAATCAAAGAGCTAAAGTTGGGGTTATCTGGTTGGGGTTGCAAACGGTAAATACTGTGAAGGCTATCTGTGAGTCCTTGTCTTAATTGATCTAAATCTGCATCATTCTTATGAAAAAGTATATAGGCACTTGTAACAATAAATACCACGCTAGCGGTTATGAGACAAATAGTGATGAGTGTATTTAGGAAGCTTTTTGTCTCCATGGGCCATTGTTTTTCAATAATCATAAAGCCGATGGCTTCAGTGTTATCCACCAAGGGAAGGGTTAGCCGGCTTGAAGAGGGGTTCATGTTTATAAAGGATTGATCTTCGTATAAGCCACTTCTGATATCAACTGTTTCACTAACTTTCAAGGATTTGATAGAAGAGAAGTTAACCACACCTTTAAGGTCAATAACCGCATAGCTAATAGACTCAGAAGGATCAGATGGGTAAGAAGTCTCTTCAGAGTTGTTAAGGTATAACTGATTCACTTCTTGATAGAGGTCATTGCTTTCTAAACGAATTTGATTGATGTTATGTAGGGGTTGATCTTCCAGATTGTTCTGATATAGAAGGGCCAATGTTAAGATAAGGGATAGGCTTAAGGATAAAGACCATATCCATTTTTGCATGGTATGATTAATCTTCAAATTTGTAGCCAACCCCCCATATTGTTTTTATAAGTTGTCCCTTAGGGTTAATGGCTTCCATTTTAGACCTGATTTTACGGATGTGGACAGTCACCGTGCTTATTTCTCCAAATTCATCCTCGCCCCAAACAGCATCATAAATAGCTTCTTTGGTGAAGACTGTCCCAGGTTGATTGGCTAGAAACCATAATAAATCAAACTCTTTACTAACTAAGGCAATAGGCTGCCCCAAATATTGAACGACATGTTTTTCTTGGTCCATAAACAAGGATTTAGACTGTAACTGATGGGTGGATTTAGGTTGATGGTCTAGCTTGTACCTTCTAAGCAAAGCTTTTACATGTGCAACAACAACAGCGGGACTATAAGGTTTGGTTAGGTACTCATCAGCACCAAGGCCTAAAGAAAGAATCTTATCGATGTCACCATTTTTGGCACTTAACATGATGACAGGTATATCGGAAGTATTCCGAATGAGACGGCAAAGTTCCATGCCGTCATCATCAGGTAACATAATATCAAGAATCACTAAAGTGGGGTTGAATGTCTTTAATAGATGTCTGGCTTGTTGACCGTTAAAAGCAACCTCAGCTGACATATTTTCATTCTCCATATAATCTTTGAGAATAAGCCCTAAAGCTTCTTCATCGTCTACTATTAAGATTCTTTGATTGTTCATATTTACTCCATTATAAGTTGTTTAGGTGATATTTTATTGATGTTTCTGCTAGGTATTAAGGTAGCGATTAGGTTCACAATGATAAAGATGAATACCATGGCAAAACTAAGGAACCAGTTAAAAAGTACGGGTAGTTGTACGTCACTAAATGGTGTAATTGCAAAGATCCCATTCATAAGTGCGTTCATGGTTAAACTATTAAGCAAGAGACCCAATAGGGTGCCAAGGATCGTTAATAGGATCGTTCTTGTACATAAGATAGCAACTATTTGCTTGTTGCTATAACCAATGGCTTTCATAATACCAAAACTTCTTTTGGAATGTTGAATGTCAATGATTGTAAAGTTGACCATAATGATTGCACTGATGACGGTGAACAGTATTAGAACCATGCTAATAACCATTGGGAATGCCTCTAGTGTTGAGAGGATGTTTTGAACATTAGCGTCATATAGACTTACTTGAAAATTGTCACCAAGTGAAGCCTGAATTTCTTTTTCTACTGTCTCAATTATAACACTTCCTTCTTCCAAATAAACCCAAAAATATCCATTGCCAAATTGGGTGTTTGCCTCAGGTGTTTTGATCAACTTGACATAACCCTCTGCATTATAGGAAACAGAATTGTTAATACCAGTTACAAGGTAGCTAGTTTTATCTGTAGAGGATTCTAAAATGATATAGTCGCCTAGTGATTTACCTGTTCTCCGTACTAAGCCAGCACTTATGACTAATTCTGATTCGTTTCTAGGCATACGTCCACTTTCAAGAACAATCAGATCATCTGGATAATCACCGTAGATTGTTTGTCCCCCAGCAGCAATGACTTCTCCGTTAATGTCTTTTGTGCTTAGCCCCATATTTTGTTCATAATAAGTGACGTGATGGTTTTCATTAACTTCTTGTAGGGCTGATAACATACTTGCTGAGGCATCATTAGTAGCAGAGGAGACTGTATATTCAGGCATTCTTAGGCCAAGTAAATAGGAGGCAAAATGACTTTTGTTCATTAAGGTTGTTCCAGTATTACTAATAACCAATACGACGTAGATAAGTAGAGTTAAGATGACAATGGTATTAAATGATTTTTTACGACTACCAAGAATGTGTTTTATGGATAGCGCTACAACTAGAGGCAAGCGAGTGAGTGATTTTAACTGTAAGTTGTTTTGGGTCACATGATCTTGAGGCATACCGTACTTGATCGCTTGTACAGGCATGATGTTCCTAGCTTTTCTTGCACTCAAATAGGTGAATATATAGACCAACATTACAATAATTAGAAAAGTAACGATGGAATACTGATCAAGTCCACCACTGGTGCGGGTTAAAACATCTTTTCCTAAAGAACTGTTAATTAGACCTGTAATAGGCAAACCAACAAGGATGCCAATAAGTGATGCAATAATTGCTATGCTACTGAAAGCATAGATCAGACTTTGGGTGATCATTTTATTGGTATAGCCAATGGCTTTCTTAACACCGATAGCTCGGTATTGCTGATCAAATATGCTTCTAATAGAATTACGAATGACGACAACTGCTATGATGAATGAAAAAAGTGCAACGATAAAAAGTATGGATGAAATTATGTTAAGTAATAAGCTATAAGAAGACTTAATGCTCTTGTATTCTATATGTAGAGGTCTTATAACATCAGGTATAGCAAGCTCGTAGGCCTTCATAAGCGAAGGAACATCTACAGTGTTAATGTCTCTATACTGAATGCCCAGTAATACTGTGGGATTTATGATAGCGTTGTTGTCAAAATAGTCAGCAGCAACATAGAGTCGATTAGGGCTCAAAAAGGGATTGCTAAACTGAGGATCTACCACTAAATCTTTAATAGTAAAGATATGATTTAGTCCATCAATGTTAATTTGAATCTCATCACCTATGGATAAGTTTCGACTTCTAGCAAAATAACGATTAACAATAACTTCCTTGTCTGTAGGCGGTGATACTTTCTCGGTTTCAGTGCGATAAAGTTGATCTACATCGATGTCTTGATATTCTGTCAAAAAAACCGTTTCTGAGATTTCCTCTTCATCAACTCTATAGTTAGCGTTAATCATATAGGTTTCGTAGGCTACAACATCTTCCACCTCTTCTTGGTCCAACCACCACTCTGCATGTCGATTAGCGTCATTAACTGATTTATCCAGAAGGAGTAAGTCATGAACAGCATTGGCTCTTGAGAACATCTCATCAAAGGAGCTAGATTGGTTGACGATGGATAGAGCAACATAAAGTAGCGTTGTTATGAGTAGTAAAATAAGGCCAACCAAAGTATTTTGGACAATTCTCTTTTTGAGTAAAGCGATCGTCAGTTTATAAGTGATCATATTACCACCCCTTGCTCATGATAAAGTTAAAGATTTGCTTTTCCCGGTCCTTAACAGAACCTGTATCAAATTGGTCTAGTTCCAATATGCCATCAATTTTACCATCTTTAATGAATAAGAGTTGGTTGGCTCTTGCAGCTGCTTTGATATCATGTGTGACCATCAAGACTGTTTGACCATCTTCATGAATAGCCGTAAGCATATCAAGGACATTCTCACTTTGTGTTGCGTTGAGTGCGCCGGTTGGTTCGTCTGCAAAAACAATAGCTGGTTGATTAATTAAGCTTCTTGCAATAGAGAGTCGTTGTTTCTGGCCGCCAGATAGCTGTGAGGGGAGTTTGTGCTGATGTTCGGTCATGTCGATTTGCTCAAGTAATTGATCCACTTTTTGATGGACCTCTTTACGGTTCTTATTGGTTAAGTAACCAGATAAGGCGATGTTGTCATAAGCATTAAAGTCTTCAAGCAGGTTAGGTTCTTGGAAGACAAGTCCAATTTCTTGTTGGCGAATTTTTGCCATTTGTTTTTCTTTTAGGGTATGTAGAGGTAAATCTTTAATATGAACCTCTCCAGATGTCACGGTGTCAATGCCGCTTAACATATATAGTAGTGTGGATTTTCCTGCGCCAGATGTCCCCATGATGACGGTAAAATCCCCTTCATAGACTTCCATGTCTAGGTTGCGAATAACGTTGGTGCTGATTTGTCCATTGATGAATGTTTTGCAAAGGCCTTTGCCTTCAAGTACGATCTTTTTCATAATGTGTGCCTCTCTTTCGGTGTTTCTCTTGATACCATCATATCAGAGGGAGAGGCGGTAAGTCCTTACCTAATTATTAACTGTTTATTATCTGAGGATGGGGGAGGATTTATAAAAGAAACAGAGATATAACACGGAAAGCGCGGAAAAGCGACTTCTGTGCTTTCCGTGTTATATATATCCTTTTTCTTTTTTAGTTTCTTAATAATCGACCACTTACATATCAAAATCGACCAGTCACACAAAATCACTGGTCTTTTATATAGAAGAAAACTATACTAGGATTATCACAAGTGATAAGGAGTTACACAATGAAAATTGATATTGACATAAACACCATATATGAAGAAACTAAATTGATCATCCAAGCACCTGAGATGTCAGATGAAGTAACCGATCTTCTTAAGAAATTGAAGGAAGACAAGCCTACGAGCTTATCAGGAAAGAAAGCACAGAAAATATATGTCATAGACTTAAAGGATATTATCCTCATCTATGCACAGAACAACAAAGTGTTAGTGAGTACAATGGATGACACATATGAGGTAAAGCAAAAACTATATGAAGTAGAGGAAATTGTATCGGGTGGCACATTCGTTAGAATTTCAAAATCAGCCATTGTTAACATAAAGGGTATTAAGAATATTGAAGTATCTTTTAACGGAAGTTTAGTGGTTAAATGTTTAAATGGACAAGAAGAAATTATATCCAGAAGGTTTGTGCCAGCAGTTAAAAGCTTTATTGGACTTGGAGGGAAATAAAATGAATAAATATATGAAAGCAATTTTGATTCGAGGACTTATTGGTACCATCATAGGCGGATTTATTAATGCAACTTTTATTTTTGGTTTATCTTTAACAAGTGAGGAATTGGTATTAACAACGAGTATACTGAGGTTTCAATACTTTGGTGCATTGGCTATTGGTTTCTATTCAGCAGCAGTAAGTATCATATTTGATATAGAAGAATGGAGTTTACTTAGACAGACCATTACCCATGGACTTCTAATGACCCCATACTTACCATTTGCTCATTATATGGGATGGATGCCAGGGGATTTAGGTGGTAGATTTATTTTCATCGGAGTGTATGTTTTGGTCTACGCAATCATATGGTTCAGTTTTAAGACCTATTGGACAAGAAAAATCAGACAAATGAACTTAGAAATTGAGCGAATGAACAGTTTATAAACAGAAAGTGGTGGAATAATGAGTGTGATAAAAGTAGAGAACTTAAGAAAGCAATTTGGTGATTTGGTAGCTGTGAATAATGTGAATTTTGAAGTGGAAGAGGGTATGATTTTCGGATTACTTGGACCTAATGGTGCAGGTAAGACAACAACAATAGAATGTATGATTGGTTTGAAAAAGCCAGATGCAGGCTCAATTAGTTTATTGGATATGGATGTATTGAAAGTTGGAAAAGACTTATATAAAGAAATAGGTGTGCAATTACAAGAAACATCCTATCAGGATAAAATTAAGGTGTCGGAATTATGTGGTTTGTTTGAAGCGATGTATGATGAACCATTAGATTATAGACCACTGTTAGAGAAGTTTGGAATCGGTGATAAGTTGAATGCTTATATCAACAATCTATCAGGTGGTCAGAAACAGAAGATTGCTATTATCCTGGCTTTGATCTCTAACCCTAAGGTCATATTCCTTGATGAATTAACCACAGGCCTTGACCCTAAGGCAAGAAGAGAAATGTGGGACCATGTCAAACAACTTAAGGCAGAAGGCAGAACAGTCTTTATGACTACACACTATATGGAAGAAGCAGCATTCTTGTGTGATCAAATTGGTATTATTGACAGTGGTAAGATTATTGTAATTGACGATGTTGAAGGTGTTATTAACCATGCTGGTTTAAGCAATGAAGTTACCTTCGAATCTCAGGAGGATTTAAAGGATCACATGACCCAGGTTATTAGTCATGCTCAGATTTCAGTAGATGGGCAGAAAATATCAGTTCGATCAGCTCAAGATGACCTGATTACAGATGTTGTACTTTATCTTAACCAATACAAAGTTTCACATAAGAACATCAACATTAACCGTCCAACACTAGAAGATGCTTACTTGAAATTAACAGGTAAGAGATGGGAGGCTTAAGATGAAATTACTTATAAAAACAGCCGCAGTAGAATGGAAATTGAATTTACGTAACTTCTTAAGTGTTTTTTTCTCACTTGTGTTCCCAATTATGATGATGGTTCTATTTGGATCCATGTATGGCAATGATCCATCTCCTTATTATAATGGACATGGCTCGGTAGATGTCTCAACACCTGGTTACATTAATATGGTTATTGCTGTATCTGGCCTAATGACCCTACCGTTAACAGTGGCTCAATATAGAGAACGTAAAATCCTAAAAAGATTTATGGCAAGCCCAATACGTCCTTTTGACATCCTTATTGCACAACTTATCGTAAATGCTATTGTGACATTTATTGGTTCCGTTTTCCTTATCATTATTGGAGTTCTTGTATTTGATCTTAAGTTCTATGGCAATGTCTTCTACATTATCATTGCATCCCTTATGATTATGGCGAGTATTTTCTCAATTGGTTTATTTATAGCAGGTTTTACCAAAAATGCCAAAGCAGCAATGGCAGTGTCTTATGTCATATACTTCCCAATGTTATTCTTATCAGGTGCTACATTACCCCTTGAGTTTATGCCTCAAGCCGTAGTTAATATCTCCAAATTCTTGCCTTTAACTTATGGTGTCCAGTTGTTAAAAGGCTTGTGGTTTGGTGGCAACTTTAGTGAGTACCTACTTGAAGTTGGTGTGTTAGCGGCCATATTTGTTGTCTTTACTGGTGTTGCGATGAAGACTTTTAGGTGGGAATAAGTTAATTGGCACACTGAATATATAGATAGAATGTGAGTTTATATTTATGAGAATGTCTTACAGATCTTCTAGGAAATAGGGGGTCTGTTTTTTGTTTTAGATGGGTACCAGAATTGCCGTCAGAATCTTCCAGAAAGAACCTGACTCGGTATCGGTAGGATCTAAGTTAGTTGTGTGTTAATGACCTTAAATGCATTTGTCTTTAGTCTGACTGGAGTCCATTATACCCTTTTGAAAAGCGTTCTGACGGGGAGGTCAACAATGGGAGAAGAATTCCAAGTTAAGGTGATCATCAGTCATCGAATATACTTCAATTGCTAGCCCGGGAGTTAGGTTGTTTTTCAAAAGGGTATGATGGATGCAGGGAAAGATACTGGCATGTTAAGAGAGAAAGTCTAGGGACTTTATCAGTCTCACTTATCTAAAATTTGGAATTATGTAATAAAAAGAAAGATGCTCATACTATTAACTTTTAAAGCGACCTATAAAATTAGGTCGCTTTGCTTATTTTGCGATAATGAAGGGGACTCTGATCGGTCACCCTTTTAAATTGCTTTGAGAAGTGATAGATGCTTTCATATCCGACTCTTAGGGCAATTTCCGAAATACTCAAATTGGTGGAAGTTAACAAACGACGACTAAGGTCAATTCGCATTAACTGCAGATCCTTCTTGGGGCTTTCACCAAATATTTGCTTATATAAATTACTAAATCTTGATCTGCTAAGGTCTATGTGATGACACATAGAATCTATAGTCCAGGGTTTCTCCAAACTGGACATGATGGTTAACCTTAATTCTCTAATAGATTCTTCGTGATTATAGACGATCGTATTGTTAGCGCTAGCGATATTTGATCGTGTTGCTTCAATAAGGATTCGATTAATTAATATCTCACACATATATTCATAGCCAATGTTTTCTTTTAGGTGCTCGCGTTCGATTTCTAAAAAAAGATGGTGCAAGCTTTGAGTGTTTGTAACAGGAATTGGTGTATTCAAGGGAAGTTTAAGGGCAGTGGTGATCTTAATTAAGTCATTATTATTGATATGGATGAAATCATTCACGAAACCATGTTCATGGTTATAGTAGTGTTGAGGGTGTCCCTTGGCATAAAGAATTAAAGTGCTGCTAGGACATTGTAGGATTTTATCTTTCAAAACTAGTGTAATCGGGGTGTGAAATAAAAGAAGCAGGTGGTCATTGGAACCTTGAGGTCTCTCAATAACAAATGTCTCAGACTCTTTGTAATAACAACCAATGTAGTTAATCCTATTCATAGGAACTCCAATCTAAAATGATAAAAGTACAGTCTATAAGTATATTCAATACCCAGTTAAAATGTATTATATTTGATTTATAAGAATTTTTCAATAATCGATAATGATAAATTAGGAGGGAATATGAAATACATCATCAATACAAAGAAGAAACAATCAACCATCAACAAGCACATTTATGGACATTTCTCAGAGCATTTGGGTCGCTGTATATATGAAGGTTTATTTGTTGGTGAAGATAGTCCAATCCCAAATCAAGATGGATTACGCCAGGATGTTCTTGAGGCACTAATAGCAATGAAGATACCAGTCCTTAGGTGGCCAGGAGGGTGTTTTGCAGATGACTATCACTGGATGGACGGTATTGGTCCAAAAGAGCAACGTAAAAAAATGATCAACACACACTGGGGTGGTGTATTAGAAGACAATAGCTTTGGTACTCATGAATTTTTACTATTATGTGAAAAACTTGGATGTGAACCATATATAAATGGCAATGTAGGTAGTGGTACTGTTAGAGAATTATCTGAGTGGGTAGAGTATATGACCTTTGATGGGATGTCACCCATGGCCGATTTAAGAGCGGCTAACGGACAGAAAGATCCATGGAAAGTTAAATACATTGGTATTGGTAATGAAAACTGGGGGTGCGGAGGGAATATGCGCCCTGAGTACTACGCAGATTTATACAAACAGTTTGCTACTTATGTAAGAAATTTTGGTGACAACAAGGTCTTTAAAATAGCTTGTGGTGCCAATTCATTTGATTACAATTGGACAGAAGTGCTTATGGAAAATGCAGGTAAACATATGGATGGGTTATCACTTCATTATTACACCATTACAGGTGACTGGGAAAATAAAGGTTCTGCATGGGACTTTTCGGTAGAAGACTATTATACAACTATGAAGAAGACCTATGAGATGGACACCTTAATTAGAAAACATGGTGCTATTATGGACCGCTATGACCCTGAGAAAAAAGTGGCCATGATCGTTGATGAATGGGGTACTTGGTTTGATGTAGAGCCGGGTACAAATCCTGGTTTCTTATATCAGCAAAACACCATGAGAGATGCTATTTTAGCTGCGATCAATCTGAATATTTTTAACAAATACAGTGATAGAGTTCAGATGGCTAACATTGCCCAACTTGTAAACGTACTACAAGCAGTCATCTTAACCGAAGGGGATAAGATGATCAAAACACCAACCTATCATGTTTTTGAAATGTTTGCAGACCACCAAGAAAACACCTTAGTCGAAAGTTATTTAGATTGTGGTCTTATATCTGATGATGAAAGGTATGTACCTGAAGTGGTAGAATCTGCTTCTATCAATGAAGAGGGTGATTTGATTATTACCCTTTGTAATGTCTCTTTGGACAAAACACCCTCAATTGACTTATCTCTAGTAGGTATGGATGCTACGATGGTCAAAGGTGAACTTCTGACCGGTTCTATGAACAGTATGAACACTTTTGAAAATCCAGATGAAGTGACTAAGTCAGAGTTTCATGGGTTTGATATCACAGAGGAAGGGTTGAAAATCAATTTACCAACGTGTTCGGTCGTTAAAATGGTGGTCAAGTCCTAATGCCTTGCCTTAAGTGTGATGACAAAGACATAGCCCTTATCGAAGCGTCCATAGATACCTATATAAAAAGCATAAATAAGGATGTAGCTTGTGATTCATGGCTATACAAGAAACGTCTTTCTATCTGCGAAAATTGTGGCATAAACAGAGAGGGTATGTGTGGTATATGTGGTTGTTTTGTTAGAGTGCGAGCCTATAAAAATCACATGTCATGTCCATCTCCAGAAGGCAATAAATGGATTTGTCTATAGGACCTAAGTTTTTTTTGGTGTAAGCTTTAATATGTATCTATGATGCCCTCTCAAAACAAAGTAGGATATTTATAACTATTGTTTTGGGAGGATTTTTATATGAATAAAGTATTAGTGTTACTTGTAGTTGTTGTATTAGTGCTTTCTGCTTGTTCAACGGAAGCAGATCAAGCAGACGTAAATGAGGAAGTGAAGGATATGACAAGTTCTAATGACGAAGTTGAGCAAAAAGTTGATGAAGTAGAGGCAGAGGAAAAGTCTGTAACCCAACCAGAAGATGAGAGCGCTCCAAGAGATCAGGAATGGTTGGGCTTGGATAGTCAATTTGAAGCAGATGATCATGACTGGGAGCCAAGAATGGGTACTGAGACCTTGACACTAAGTGATATTGCACATAGTGGTGACTATTCAGTACAAGTGAGTGGGCGTGAAAATACATTCGAAGGCATTCGTTATAATTTGTTAGACCTTTTGAACAAAGGCGACGTTTATGAATTTGAAGCTTATGTCTATCATGAAGGCTCAACAAGTCATGAATTGATTATGACAATGGAAAAAACTGAAGGTGGTGAAGCCACATATACAAGACTTGGTGGTCAATTGGTTGAACCTGGCGTGTGGACCAAGATTACAGCTAAATACACTTATACTTATGCAAGTGAAATCAGTGGTTTGTCTGTCTATTTTGAATCAGACAGTGAGTCTGTCACCTTTAATCTTGATGATGTCACCATTAAACCATTTGTAGATAACACGCCTGTAGGCATTCAGGAAGACTTAACCCCTTTATATGAAGTGTACAAAGATCATTTTAGTGTTGGTGTGGCTGTACCAGATTCGATCATCACCGATCCGCTAATGAAAGAGCTTGTTTTAAAACACTTTGATAGCATCACAGCAGAAAACTCAATGAAACCTGAAGCAATGATGGACAGCACCAACAGGGGCAGCATCAATTTCTTCATGAGCGATCAATATAATGGTTTTGCTAAGAAGTTGGAAACTGGGCTACGTGGCCATACTTTAGTCTGGCATAGCCAAACACCAGATTGGTTCTTCAAAGAAGACTTTTCTGATCATGGGGACCTAGTGACAAGAGAGGTTATGCTTGAGCGAATGGATGCTTATATTGCTGCCGTAGCAGGCAGGTACAAAAACAGTGCCTTATACGCTTGGGATGTTGCCAATGAAGTTGTAGATACTGGTGAAAGTGACAACATGAGACGGTCACTGTGGTATGAAACAGTAGGACCAGATTTTGTTGAACAGGCATTTATGATGGCTAGAAAACATACAGAAGGTTCAGATGTTAAACTCTTTTATAACGACTACAACATCGTTTCTGATAGGGCAAAACGTCAAGCTATATTTGAAATGGTTAAACCACTTAAGGAAAAAGGTTTAGTAGACGGTGTCGGATTACAGGGACATGTTAACATAGAGTCACCATTGCCTGAGGTCTTTGAAGACACCATAGAACTTTTTGGCTCTATTGGGCTTGAAGTCCAGATTACAGAACTAGATATCAGTGTATATACGAACGACAATCTACGTCTTGAAGAAGTATCAGATGACTTATTATTGGAGCAAGCTTATAGATACAAAGAGATCTTTGATGTATGTGTTGCTCATGATGATGTTGTAACAAATGTGACCATATGGGGTCTCACCGACGAACGTTCATGGCTCAACTATTTCCCAGTAGTAAGAAATAACTGGCCATTGTTATTTGATCAAAATTATCAGGCCAAACCAGCCTACTATGCTCTAGTAAGCCCTGAAAGTCTACCACCAAGACAAGAAGAGGAAGCATTACCAGAGCCGATTGAGACCAACGCGCTAAGAGGAACGATCCAAGTTGATGGTGTAGCCGAAACTAAGTGGGATGATGCGCCAACAATCCAAGTTAATGTGTTTACGCTTAACACTTCAGGTGCAGTTGGAAGGGTTAAAACCTTATGGGATGATCAGTACTTATATGTTTTAGCTACGATTGTAGATACTAACCTAAATGCTGTGAATGAAAACCCATGGGAACAAGATTCACTTGAGATCTTCATGGATGAGAACATGGCAAGAAGTCGAACTTACGAAGAAGATGATGTTCAATATAGGGTTAACTTTGAGAACACAGTGACCATCAATGGTGGTCCTGACGAAAGTGGTGTCATCACGGCCACGTCTTTGACCGATGATGGTTATATTGTAGAAATGGCCATACCTTTCTTGCTTGGTACACCAGAAGCTGGCTCTTCTATAGGCTTTGATGCCCAAGTGAATGACGACCAAGGCAGCAGTGCTAGAGACAGTATGGTTAACTGGAATGACTTAACAGGCAATGGCTGGCAGAGCACAGAAGGTTATGGAACCCTACATTTAAAATAACATAAGAGGAGTATTTACATATGACTGATTACGCCAGTGCCCCCAAATACAGAGGGTGTTACTTGACCATAGACGATGGGCCGGATGCCACATTTGAAGATAAGGTTGCTTGGTTAGATGCCCAAGGTGTCAAAGCCATCTGGTATTGTCAAGGAAGTAACCTACTTGAGTATGAAACAGAGCTTGTTGCTGCGATTAAGAAGGGACATCTTATCTGCAATCATAGTTACGATCACCCTGATTTTAGTGACTTAAGTGATGAAGAAGCAATCCTTCAAGTTGAAAAGACTCAATCGATCATCGATGACCTGTATTTGAAAGCTGGCCTAGTTAGTCCAATAAAAAGTTTTAGGTACCCTTACTTGGTTGCTGGTAGCCAGAGCTTTTCAAGATTACTTTATGAAAAGGGCTATCGTCACCCATTATTTGTTGGGAAGATACCAAGTCATCATCAAAATGACATCTATTTATCTACACCAAGTGTTGGAACGAATTTCGATACTGAAGACTGGCGCGTGGTTAATATAGAACAGAATTTTGATGAAGAGAAGTGCGTCAAGTCCTTGGCAAACAAGTTGGTCCAGTGGCGCCAAAATCAACACTCAGTGTTTAATGATGGCCGACCCTATACCATCGTCTTGTGTCATTGTTTTACCAAAACACCCTTGTTTATAGAGATGGTAAAAATGATGTTAAAGGCTGGGATGGTATTTCAGTTGCCATCATCAAGTAGGGAGAGCCATCTGCTCCCAATAGAGCGACAAGATGACCATCATATGATAAAACATCAAAGGATTATGAGCCATAAAGATAGGGATGAAGTTGAACTTGTCCTGATTGGTGATTCTATAACCAGACGATGGGAAGACCAAGAAAAAGCTAATAATGCCAATTTGGGCAATCTCAAATCCATAAACATGGGTGTTGGGGGTGATACTATCAACAACCTTATGTGGAGAATTAAGGCTGGCGAACTTGATGGTTTGAAGCCAACTTATATTTCATTGTTAATTGGAACTAACAGCCTACCTATTTACCCAGACCAGGCTGTGATTGAAGGCCTAAAGAAAGTGATTGTCTTAATTCTTAGAAAGTGTCCGGATGCAAAGCTTATTTATAACCATATTTTTCCAAGGAATCCGGATGATGCTTGTACTGATTATCTTAGTCGCATAAGGTATATCAATCAAATTATCTCAGAATGGCTACCCACCAATATCATTCAATTATCAATGATGGATGTTTTGCTAGAGGGTAACAAGCTTGTAGATCAGCGTCTAATGCCAGATGGACTGCACATGAATGAAGTTGGCTACCATAAGTGGGGTAAGGCCCTAAGCAAACTACTAATTTAATATTACGAGGAAAAATAATATGATAAAACAAGCTTTGAATCCATATTTACCATCATGGGAGTATATACCAGATGGAGAACCCTATGTCTTTGGTGACAGACTATACATTTATGGGTCTCATGACCGTTTTAATGGTTATGCCTACTGCTTAAACGATTATGTATCTTGGTCAGCGCCTATAGATGACTTATCAGACTGGCAGTATGAAGGTCTTATTCTAAGAACAACAGATGTTGAAGACAATTTAGACAAAGACAGTTGCCTTTATGCACCAGATGTGACGATTGGACCTGACGGCAGATACTACATGTATTATGTCGATAGCAAACGATCCATCGTTTCAGTAGCAGTTAGTAATGAACCGACAGGTTACTTTAACTTTCATGGCTATGTAGCTTATCAAAACGGCACACTATTAGGTGAGAGAAATGGAGATGAACCACAGTTTGATCCAGGCGTATTAACAGAAGGAGACATTACCTATCTATACACAGGGTTTTGCCCAGTTGGAGATGAAAGTCGTTCAGGTGCCATGGCAACTGTGTTGGGACCGGATATGTTAACCATCATAGAGCCACCGGTGATTATAGCCCCTAGTGAACCCTATAGCAAAAATTCTAGCTATGAAGGTCATGAGTTTTTTGAAGCGCCTTCTATTAGAAAGAAGGGGGATACATACTATTTCATTTATTCATCAATTGTCTATCACGAGTTATGTTATGCCACCTCAAAACATCCAACAAAAGGCTTTGAGTATCAAGGGGTGATCGTGAGCAATTGTGATGCCCATATAGATACCTATAAACCGGCAGAAAAGCCAATGTTCTACGGCGGGAACAACCATGGAAGCATAGTAGAAATTAAGGGGCAGTGGTATATATTTTATCATAGGCATACCAATGGAACCAATTTCAGTCGTCAGGGGTGTGTTGAAAAAATTCACTTTACAGAAGGTGGGCAAATACCACAAGTCATGATGACTTCTCAAGGTGCCAATGATGGTCCTTTAAAGGGCTTTGGTGAGTATCCTACTTATATTGCTTGCAATTTATTTTGTTCTGAAGAAGAAATGTATACAGATAGTACGGTATCATGGATGAACAATCAGTTCCCTAAAATTACCCAGGATGGAAGAGATGGTGATGAGGAAATCGGCTACATTGCAAACATGAAGCATTCTGCAACAGCTGGTTTTAAGTTCTTTGATTTTAAAAAGACAAAGTTAGTAGGAATCAAATGCCGCGGCTATGCAAAAGGTTTCTTTGAGGTTCGCAATAAATGGGATGGTCCTGTTTTAGGGCAGATTGATATCGTATTTTCAAATACTTGGAAGTACTATGATGCCGCTATTGAGATTCCAGATGGGGTCGGTGAACTTTACTTTACCTACAAGGGTCAGGGGAGCGCTCATTTTGGTGCCTTTACCATGGAGGCCAGAGATGAATAAGCTCTTGATGACCGTAGATGTTATCATCGATGGGTATTTTTCAGTAAAATCAAATGATCAAACTGCGACCTTAATTGGGTTTACTGGTAAAGCTTATGGTGACTATTTCCAGGGTCATATTCTACCTTACGCTGTAGACACACAGACGACAAAAAAAGATGGAACCCGATTATCTGCTAGCTACATGTTAGAAGGTAAGGATTTCCTTAATCAGCCATGTAGGGTGTACATTTCAAATGTTGGCTATATGGCATCAATGAAACCACAGATCATCACAGATAGCAAAGCCCTTTCTTACTGGAACGATTTAGACCTAATCGCAAAGATAGAATCTAGTGAAAATGGCGTTGTTGTAAATATATATTGTGAGGAGGAAGAAAATGGCCCTATTTGATTGTTATGTTCACTCAGAGTCTTTAAGAAGGAAAGTTTCTTTTCAAGTGATCTTACCAAATGATCCGCAAGATTATCATACTGAAGGTAATCAGCATTACCATAGACCGACAAAAGTGTTGTACCTACTGCATGGGTACTCAGATAGCTCAAAAGATTGGTTACTTCATGGGGAAGTCCAAAGACTGGCCTTTAAGTACAACCTGGCTATCGTATTGCCGGAGGGGGGGAACAATTTTTACCTGGACCAAAAGGGAACGGGTCATGCCTATGAAACCTTTGTAGGGAAAGAGTTGCCTGCCTATATTGGAAAAACCTTTGCTTTGTCACAAAAAACCACAGACCAACTGATTGGTGGTTATTCCATGGGTGGTTATGGTGCCATCCATATAGGCTTAAATCATGTAACGACCTTCGGACATATCATTGCTCTATCATCAGCCTTAATCGTCAGTGAACTTGCAGATATGGAAGAAGGCTATGAAAATGCTATAGCGAACTATGATTATTACAAAAGGGTTTTTGGGGACTTTAAAGATATCAACAAAACCCATATCAACCCGGAATTTCAAGTTAAGAAGATTTTGGATGACAAAGGAATGACACCAGACATCTATTTGGCTTGTGGAACAGATGATTTTCTAATTGAACACAACCGAAACTTCCAAAAATTCTTGAAAGATCAAGCTTATCCGCATATATACCAAGAAGGTATGGGAGGGCATAATTGGGAATTTTGGAACCACAATCTTGAGAAGGGATTAGAACACATTTTGACTTAACAACAAGAATAAGGAGTATAGATTATGCGTAATAAATTTGAAGAGATTGTTTATCCCAATCTATTTGTACAATATGGCTACGATAAAAAGGTTGTAGAAGAGCGATTTAGAGAGATTGTAGATACTATTTTTTTTGGTAGTGATGAAGAAAAGTTCTATTATGAGGAAGGTGACATGGCTTATGTTATGGACACTGGTAACATGGATGTGCGGACAGAAGGCATGTCCTATGCTATGATGGCTTTTGTCCAACTGGATATGAAAGAACAGTTTGATAAAATATGGCGTTTTAGCAAAAGCTATATGTATATGAATGAGGGGTTCAACCAAGGTTATTTTGCCTGGTCTGTTGGACCTGACGGGAAAAAGAATGCTGATGGACCAGCGCCTGATGGTGAAGAGTTTTATGCAATGGCTCTTTTCTTTGCCAGTCATAGGTGGGGCGATGGTGACGGTATATTCAACTATTCAAAAGAAGCCAAAAACTTACTTTCTGACTGTGTTCATAAGGGTGAAGAAGGTCGTATAGGTAACCCCATGTGGGAGCCATCTAATAAGCTAATCAAGTTTGTTCCAGATTTTGATTTCTCTGACCCTTCCTACCATTTACCACACTTTTATGACTTGTTTGCAATGTGGGCTAATGAAGAGGATAGGCAATTCTGGAAGGAAGCGGCTAATGCCAGCCGTGAGTACCTAATTAAATCCTGTCACCCAGTCACTGGACTAGCATCTGAATACGCAGATTATGATGGAAAACCCCATAACTGGAATGGTCATGATAATTTTTTTAGTGATTCATACCGTGTAGCTGCCAACATTGGCTTGTGTAACGTGTGGTCAGGAAACAGCGAAGCCCTAAATGACTGTGTTGTAAGGTTACAGCTTTTCTTTAAAGAGACGGTAGCAGATGCTTGGGACTATATATACGAAATTGACGGTAGAAGAATAGATGAGAAAATTTTACATCCTGTTGGACTCATTGCAGCTAACGCCATGGCATCACTGGCTTCATCAGACAAGAATGCAGAGGCCTGCGTAAGAGAATTTTATGAGACACCCCTTCGAACTGGTGATAGAAGGTACTATGATAACTTCCTCTACTTATTTGCCTATATGGCCTTGTCAGGAAATTACAGAATCTGGTAGTCAAATATCTCACTTAACTATGGGGCATCATAAAAAGAGTTTGGAGGCATAAGATGTACGGACAAGCATGGCTAGACTATAGCAAACCCTCAAAAGAAACTGATCGTATGATCTCAAAAATTGATAACAGAATTCAGATTGATCCAGCCTTTTTAAAGGACGTTTGTATCCATAGTGCAATAAGAGAGTACGAGTTATTTTCAGGTAGAATAGTCGATAAAATTGTTGGCACCGAGAACTTAGATCATAAGTTCTCTATCTACCTGAAACAGATTTCAGAGCCTGATTTAGGCGGAGAAGGGTATATAATAAATGTTACAAATAAAGTAGTGATTGCTGCTAAAACAAGTGCCGGAATCTTATATGGCATGTTTAGGTTTATAGAGGTTCTAAGAAGCCAAGAGATAAAAAGCCCCATGTCGATTGAGTCAGTACCTAGCAATGATTTTAGGATGGTTAATCATTGGGATAACATGGATGGCAGTATTGAGAGGGGTTATTCTGGCGACTCCTTCTTTTTTTCGGATCATCAACTAATTGTTAATGAAAGAACCCATACATACGCTAGGCTTATGGCTTCAATAGGTATCAACAGTGTAGCCATTAACAATGTGAATGTTAAAGATGAAGCCAACTTTTTGATGACTAGAAAGCACTTAAAACCTTTGGTACAACTGGCCCAGCTGTTTGAGTCGTATAACATCAAACTTTTCTTAAGTATCAATTATGCAGCCCCTATAGAATTTGGAGAACTTGAATCTGCAGACCCACTAGACCCAAGCTTTATAAGCTGGTGGGATCAACAATCAAAGTGGCTCTTTGAGCACCTTCCTAACTTTGGCGGTTATCTTGTAAAAGCTGATTCAGAAGGACGGCCTGGACCCTTCACTTATGGTAGAACTCAGGCAGACGGGGCCAACATGCTGGCAAAAGCAGTAGGACCTTATGGTGGTCTAGTTGTGTGGCGCTGTTTTGTTTATAATTGCCAGCAAGATTGGCGTGACACAAAAACGGATAGGGCCAAAGCAGGATATGAGGCTTTTATGCCATTGGATGGCAAATTTATGGACAATGTAATTTTGCAAATCAAAAATGGTCCCATGGATTTTCAAGTAAGGGAACCTGTCTCACCCCTTTTTGGAGCCATGAAAGCCACGAATCAGTTCTTGGAAGTGCAGGCAGCACAAGAGTATACTGGACAACAACGTCACCTTTGTTACCTTGTTCCAATGTGGAAGGAAATTTTAGAGTTTGACACTTGTCATGATGTGAATAGTAAAGTCAAAGACATCATATCTGGCAAAACTTATAAAAGACAGTTTGGTGGAATGGTAGCTGTCATCAATACGGGAAACAATGAGAACTGGACCGGACATGATTTGGCAGCTGCAAACTGGTATGGTTTTGGTAAGTTGGCATGGGACACAAATGAATCGCCTGAATCCATTGCCCAAAATTTTGTCCGTCTTACTTATGGCTTAGACCCTTTGGTGGAAGAAACAATTACGAAACTCTTGTTAACATCATGGTCAACTTATGAGTCTTACACATCACCGCTAGGTATTGGGTGGATGGTGAATCCTAATCATCATTATGGACCCAATGTAGATGGTTATGAGTATGACCGCTGGGGTACTTACCATAGGTCAACAAATAGTGCTATTGGTGTTGATCGTACAAATAATGGGACTAATTATACAGGCCAGTATCACGAAACCTGGACTGTTAAATATAGTGACCTTCATAATTGTCCTATAGAACTTCTTTTGTTTTTTCATCGTGTTGACTATAAATATGTTTTACCTTCAGGTCAAACCTTGATACAATATATCTACGACACACATTTTGATGGAGCAATGCAAGCCGAAAGTTATTATGCAAGTTGGCTAGACCTAGAATCCAAGCTTGAAAATACTGTATATAAAAGAGTCAGAGATCGCTTCTTACATCAAAAAGAACATGCAAGGTTATGGTGTGATGTGATTAATAGTTATTTCTTCAGAAAAACTGGTATTAAAGATAAATGGGGCCGAAAGCTTTATTAGCTACAAAACAAAGAGGAGACCAGCAATGTTCAAAGTAATCATAGTAGACGATGAACCTTTCGTTATAGAGGGGTTGCTTGAAATGATTTCATGGAAAGATTATGGTTTTAAAGTTTCCGGTGTGGCCAGTGATGGTGAAAGTGCATTGGAATTGATTAGGGCTGTCCAACCAGACGTCGTTTTTACAGATATAAGAATGCCATGTATGGATGGCTTAGAATTAATGGATGAAACCAGGCGGCTTATTGACAAAGATATTATTTTTATTGTTTTAAGTGGTTACAGTGAGTTTGATTATATTAAGCGAGCAATGGATCTTAAAAGTTTTACATATATGCTAAAGCCTATAGACCCTGATGCCATAAGTGAGGAACTGGTCAAGCTTAAGACTAGATTAGAGCAAAAAGTTGGGATATATGAACGCTTTGAGGAAAGCGTTGAGTTGGTACTAGGTATGACCATGGACAGGTTGTGTAGTGGTCAAATCAAGCCATCTCTGATTGGTAGAGCAAAATTTTTGATGGACCTCAGTCAAAAAGATGTTTACCTTTTAGGCCTTGCATCAAATGACATAAATCTTGAGAATCTAATAGTCGATGAGCGAAGGCAGCATGTTATTTTCAGTGTTCAAGACAATGACCATTATTTTATTATGTGGGGTAGTCGACAATTTTTACAAGAAAGAATCCACCATATTGAGGACCAATGTATAGGGGCGCAAGCTTCATCATACGTATATCTAACAAACATTCAGTTATCCTTATCGAATATTGACCGGTGCTTTCAAATACTCGACAGCTATAGGAGGTATAGGTTCTATGAATGTTTCTCTTTTATGATAGTAGAAGAGGAGATGATCTTTTCCAAGGATTTTGATAGAATTAGCCATAATCCCTTATTTAGACTTATGACTAAGCCAGATAAGAGTGAGATAGATTATCAACTTAGTGTTATGTTTCATGAACTTAGAGAAAAAAAAGTATCACCAGATGTGCTCAAATTGAAGTTTGAAGTGTTTATTGATTGGATGCAGCAACAAATCGACCAGACATATGGCTACGAGAGATTTAAAGACTTTAAACAGTTCAAGCAAGCCTGTAAAATATCTGTTGCCTATTACTTCCAACATATTGATGTAGTCAGAAACAACGATGTTGTTAATCAGGTCCGTCAGTATATTGATAACCATATGAATGAAGATTTGAAACTAAAAACTGTAGCTAGATTTTTTGGTTACAACCCTGTTTACTTAGGTCAGATTTTTTTGAAGGACACGGGTGTTAAATATAAAGACTTTATCAATGGTCTTAGGATGGACAAAGCGAAAGAGTTGTTGTTATACTCTAGTCTTCGAATCAAAGAAGTGGCCTATGAGGTTGGGTTTAACAATCCGGACTATTTCGTAAAAAAGTTTAAGGAGTATGAGGGTGTATCACCTTCAGAATATCGCTTATGATTTTTAAGGGTCGCTCATTACTTAATAGAATCAATGACATACCAATTAGGCAGAAGTTTATACTGATCTATTTGGTCTTAATTCTAATGCCAATGATTATGATCTATGGCATTTTTTATACACAATTAAGAAGTGAAGTTGAACTAAGAGAGAAGAACCTTATTGACCAATCTATCGAAAGAGTAAAATCAGATATTGAATATATAATGGAGGCTTGTTTCGTTATTGCGAGAAATGTAGCCATTGATCAAAACTTTAATGTGGCTCTAAATAGAGAATACGAAAGTACTGCAGACTATTTCAATGTATATACAGACATTCTTAAAGAAAAAACCACCATGTATGCTACAGGCTACAACAATGTAATTAGGGTATCCGTATACGCAGACAATGAGAATCTATTGGATGGTGGCAATATCTATAAGTTAGATGATGATATTATTAGTACAGAGTGGTTCACTGCCTATGGCCAAACAAAAGATAAGGTTAAATCGGTTGTTTGGATAGAACCTGCAGCTAGTTTTGACAATGTTTACTATAATCGAGTCAGCATTGTTAGGAGAATGAATGAGTTTAAACAATTGACTAAAGAAACCTATGTGAGAATTGATGTGGAAGATGGTGGTATTAGCAAGGTTTTGCAAGCCCCCTATGACATGAAATTTATTATTACAGATATGGATAACATGCTTATAGCCAGTGATGATACGGCCTATCGCAACATATCGGGACAACGTGAATATGTTGACTTGGCCTATTATCAGAAGGCTTTTCATGTTATTAGTGAACCATTAGAATTGGCGGATGGAACTATATGGTACATCCATGCTGTAATGCCAAAACAAGGTTTGACAGAACTCTTAAACCGGTATGGAGGGCTACTACTAAGTAGTATAGCCTTTAGTCTCTTGCTTTCCATTTTAGTTTTATACATCTTTTCTGGATCCTATAATAAACGTATCCAATTACTTAAAAAACACATGTATAAGATTGAGAAGAGTAATTTTATTACGATAGATGGTGATCATGGTAGGGATGAAATTGGCGCGCTTATTATATCTTTTAATAATATGACGCGTCAGATTAGTGGTCTTATAAATGAAGTTTATGCCTTTGAACTTAGAGATAAAGAACATCAGCTTGAACAGGTTAAGGCTGAGCTTAAATTTTTACAAAGCCAGATGGACCCACACTTCTTATTTAATACACTTAATGCCATTCTTGTCGTTAGTAGTAGAAAGGGCTATGAAGACATTACTCAGATCATCAAATATCTATCTAAAACCCTTCGCTACCTAATTGAATGGGATGATAGTATGGTGCCTTTAGAAAAAGAATTGGCTTTTACCAATATGTATTTAGAGATTGAGAAATTTAGGTTCAGAGATAAGTTTGATTTTGCTATTCAAGTTGAAGATGGTCTTGAAAAGGTACTGTTACCAAAATTGTCTGTTCAACCATTTATAGAAAATGCTTGTAAACACGGCATACAAGCCACTAAAGACAAGGGTGAATTGGTTATCCGTGCATTTAGAAAAGACAATATGGCAATGATCGTTATACGGGATAATGGCATTGGTATGACAAAGGACCAATTAAGTCAAATAGTGATTGATGAAAGTGACAGTCACATCGGCATCAACAATGTTAAGAAAAGATTGGCCATCAATTATCAGATGGGCTATATATTTGACATAAAAAGCGAAAAAAATGTGGGTACACAAGTAACCATTGGCATCCCGATGGAAAGTGAAGTGGTATGATGTTCGAGAATGGAAAGATATCTGTTGTTGTTATAGATGATGAACCCCATGTACTAGAAGGTCTTGAAGATCTAATCGACTGGATGGCTTATAAGGTAACTGATATTCGTTTTTTTTCAGATGTTGCATTGGCTTTTGACTATATTATCAATACACCGGTGGATATCATAATTACAGATGTAAGAATGCCTAGGATGACGGGTATCACACTTATAGAAAGGGTCAAATCATATAAACCTTCTATAGAAATAATCGTCATGAGTGGTTACAAAGAGTTTGATTATGTTCAACAAGTAATGTCTCTAGGTGCTAGAAACTATTTGGTCAAACCAATATTTGAGGAAGACTTGTTGGAGGTGCTTGTTCCAACGATTGATGATGTATTTCGTGAGAGGTATATGAATAGTTATGAACAGGCATATGATGATGCCCTCTTAAATGGCTTTATCAACAATGAGGAAAATTTAGACCCACAGCAATATACTGTGCTACAATCCTCAGTATTGGATCGATATGGAAAAATAGGTGCTTGTATGGTTGGTCTATGGTTTGATGATAATGACCATGATTTAATATATGAGAGAATACTTAGTATTGAACCTGCTTTATACTGGTTATATGAAGATGAGACCTCCTATATCATACTTTTATCTAATGAAGAATCGGATGAGGTTATTAAACTGTGCCAAGCATTTTCATCGATAAAAAGTGACAAAATTGGAGGGATTAATAGTCTTAAGTTTCTAAAACAAACCTTCGAGAAGTATAGAATGCAACTTATGTTAATGCATCATTATCGCCAGAACAGCAACTTCTTTTTTAATGAAGTTCAAGCAAATAATAGGTCAAGAAAACCTTTGAAGTCTCAGGTGGCTGAAACTGTTGAAGCCATTCATAGAGGAGATGAGGAAGGTGTTTTTAGTATTTTTAAAGAACTAATTAGTGAACTAGATAGTGTGAACCTATCCTTATCTAGCTATAAAAAAGAGCTGATCATTTACTTTTCTGAAGTAGTTATAGATGTTGTTACAGTAACAGAGCAAAGTGATGAGATATTGAGTAAACTTCCTGAAAGAATCTCCACCATAAGTTTAGAAACTTTGATTACTTTTATCGAAAATAAGCTATATATGATGATGAAATCTGCAAAGATGAGGCGAGAACATCATAAAGATGAGTTTATACATACAATTGAGTCTTATATATTAGAAAATATGTCTAAACAGATTACAATAAAAGAGCTTGCAGAAGTTATGCACATGCATCCAAATTATATGGGGAAAAAGCTAAAAAATGAGCTTGGAGAGAGCTTTAGTCTTTACCTAAACCGCATAAGAATAAATGCTGCAATCAGATATTTGAGTCATCAAAGTCAAATGACTATTGAAGAAGCGGCATACAAAGTGGGGTATGCAAGTTACCCTTTGTTTCTAAAATACTTCAAAATGTTTAACAAATTAACACCGAAAGCCTTCTTGCAAGCTATGAAAAACCATAAGTGACCTACAAAATCTATATTTTTTGGGGTAGATGGTTTGGTTTGAATAAGGTTTTGAAGTGAGAGCGCTCTTATAATATAAATGTAACTACTTATTATATTTGATCTGATTAAATGCTAGATCAGAGGAGGGACTTATGAATATGAAAAGAAACATTTCTATGCTTGTAGCTGTTGTGATGGTATTGACCTTGGTGTTAAGCGGTTGTAACCAATCAGCTGAAACTGAGACGACACCAACAACCTCAAGTGATGGTACCACTACTTCAAAAGACGATGGTACTACTGTAACAGAGGCCAAAGAGGTTGTTACATTTACAGCCTTTATAGGTGATCCTCGTCAACAACCATCTAAAGACAACAAGATTTACAAGATGATTGAAGATGAATTAGGTGTTAAATTTGAATTTGAATTTTTGGTTGGGGACCTTGATCAAAAACTAGGTGTTATGATTGCAGGTGGAGAATTCCCTGATCTAGTTGACGGCGCTAACAGTTCAGAGAAATTAATCAATGCAGGTGTATTGGTGCCACTTCAAGACTTTATTACAGAAGAAAAAACACCAAACCTATGGAGACAATATGGTCAGTATATGAAGAAAATGCAAGCTGAAGATGGCAACGTTTATATACTTCCAAACTATGGTGTTTATACAAATGAATTTATCCAAACGGATTATAACGGACCAGCATTTTGGCTACAAAAGCAAATGTTAGTTGACATGAACTTCCCTGAAATCAAAACCCTTGATGACTATTTTGAAGTTATTGAAGAGTACAAAGCTGCAAATCCAGAAATTAATGGTCAACCTACAGTTGGTTTTGAAGTTCTGACATTTGACTGGCGTGCCTTCACACTTAAGAATGCACCTGCACAATTAAATGGTTATCCAAATGATGGTGGCGTTATTGTTGACGCAAAATCAGGTATAGCACATCTTTATGCAAATAGCTCAACGGAAGCAAAACCATACTATAAAAAGCTAAATGAAGCTTATAATGCTGGTCTTATCGAAGCAGATACATTTGTTCAAAACTATGATGAATATTTAGCAAGATTATCAACAGGTCGTGTACTTGGTATGTTTGATCAAGGATGGCAATTCCAAACTGCGGCTGATTCATTGGTTTCACAAGGTCTTGAACAATACACATGGGTACCTTTTGGTATTACTTATGATGAATCAATCGTTCCTTACTACCGTGACAGACCAGTTCCAAACTATAACAGAGGGTTTGGTGTAAGTATAGATTGTGAAAACCCAGAAGCCTATATCCAACTTGCGGAACAACTTCTTTCTGATAGATGGCAAAAAATCCTCAACTGGGGTATAGAGGGTGAAGATTACTTGGTTGATGAAAATGGCATGTTCTACAGAACGCCAGATCAGAGAGCAAATTTGGAAGATACGAACTACAAGTTATCCAATAAAGCAGAAGCTGTTTGGAGTAGTATGCCAAAACTTCAAGGTACTTTTGATGATGGTAATGCATGTGATTCCAACACTCAACCAAAAGAATACTTTGATAAACTTAAAGATATTGATAGAGAAGTCCTAGAAGGCTATGGCCATGACTTCTATTCAGAGTTCCTTGGTGATGCACCTGAGAACAGAAAAGACTATCCAGCTTGGCAAATTGCTTTAGGTGATGGCACAGATGCAGCAATGGCAGATACACAAATTAGCGAGTTGCAAGTTAAGAACCTTCCATCCATGATTCTTGGTCCTGTAGAAGAGTTCGATGCAGCTTGGGAAGATTATGCTGCTATGTATGATAGTGTTAATGTAGATGCATATCTAGAAGTAGTAAATGAAGGATTAGAGCAAAGACGTAATGAATGGTAGACATCCCATAATAATGTGAAGCTTAAACCAGCGGGACAGAAGTTCCGCTGGTTTATAAATCAGAAGGATTTTGAGTTAGAGGAAATGTATAAATCAGAAGGAACATTTCCCCTGATTCAAAAGAACAAGGTCAGGAGTAAGAAAATGAAAGTTGAAACAAAGAATCAAAATAATAAAGGGATGTCTAAAAAAATCATATTATGGGGAGGAAAAAATCAAACCATTACTTGGGCTAGAATAAAGAGTCAAAAAGAGTTAGTACTGATTTCGATACCCTTTGTACTTTATATTTTGTTGTTCGCCTACGTACCTCTATGGGGGTGGTCAATGGCTTTTCAGAACTACAAACTTGGTAAATCCATGTTTGAACAACCTTGGGCTGGGCTAAGACATTTCGAGATCCTCTTTGGAGATGAACGATTTTTTAGAGTTTTAAGAAATACCTTAGCCATGAGTTCTTTAAATCTAGTTGTTGGCTTTGTATCTGCCATAAGCTTAGCCTTATTACTAAATGAGATAAGAAATCGCTTTTTTAAAAAAAGTGTGCAAACCATCTCATACTTACCTCACTTTTTATCTTGGGTTATTGCAGCGGGTATTGTATCAATGGTTTTGGGTACTGATGGGATTGTTAACATTGTCTTAACGAAGTTACATATCCTTGATGAGCCAATTTTATGGCTTAGTAAAGGAGAGTATTTCTGGGGTATTTTTGCTGCTTCTAATATGTGGAAGGACCTTGGATGGAATACAATCATATACCTTGGTGCCATGACAGCAATAGATCCGGCACTATATGAGGCGGCCGAAGTGGATGGAGCTGGCAGGTTCAAAAAAATGTGGCATGTAACTTTACCTGGTATTAGACCGACAATCATCATTCTCTTAATCCTAAGTATTGGACGTATACTTGAAGCCGGATTTGAGATTCAGTATTTATTAGGACGAGGTATGACCATGGACTGGGCAGAAACCATTGACTTGTTTGTCCTTAACTATGGTATTAAGATCGGTAATTATTCCTTGGCAACTGCGGCAGGTATATTTAAAAGTGTGATCAGTATTACACTCATTTTCACGGCCAACTCGGTATCAAAACGACTAGGTCAAGAAAGATTGATGTAGGAGGTTTATGATGAAATTGAAAAAAAGAAAAATCAGCGATGTCCTATTTGACGTCTTTAACGTTACTTTTATGATTCTATTAATGGTGGTGACACTTTACCCATTTGTTAATACAATTGCTATTTCTTTTAACGCAGGATTAGATACAGTAAGAGGTGGCATTTATTTATGGCCAAGAGTCTTTACTATTGAAAACTATATTTCGGTTTTCTCATCAGGTACCCTACTGCCAGCTTTTGGTGTATCCGTTGCTAGAACCATCTTATCTGTATTGTTTGGCTTGTCATTAACAACCCTACTTGCTTATGTTTTAAGTAGAAAAGATTTTGTTTTTAGAAAACCCATTACAATGCTTTTTGTGTTTACAATGTATTTTAATGCCGGGATGATACCAATATTCTTCCTAATGAGAACCCTAGGTCTAACCAATAATTTTTGGGTATATGTCATACCAACCATGGTTAATGCCTTCAACCTAATTGTTATTCGTACATACATACTTGGACTTCCTGAGAGTTTGGTTGAGAGTGCTAAAATTGATGGTGCTACAGAGATGAGGATATATGTTAGCATCATCCTCCCACTAGTTAAACCTGTCCTAGCTACGATTGGTTTGTTTATTGCAGTAGGATCATGGAACCAATGGTTTGATACCTTCTTATATAACTCTGCTAAACAAGAATTATCAACACTTCAATATGAGTTAATGAAGTTATTATCATCTTCATTAAGGCAAAGCTCAGGAGGTGGCATGTCATCTGGTGGTGTTAATGCAGATTCGGTTAACGCTAGTATGGTAACACCTATGTCCATTCGTGCTGCAATAACCATTGTAGCAGCAACACCAATCCTAGTTGTTTATCCATTCCTTCAAAAGCATTTTGTCAAAGGTTTGGTTATAGGTTCTGTAAAGGGTTAGGGAATGCTTGTTACTTCATGTTGCTTTACCTAAATGAAGATCAAAACATTTAGTTCTATAGATGCAGGTGAACCTATCACACCTAGCAATTTTGAAAGTCGTTTTACTTGGTAATAGAATTTTTTTAGATAAGTAATATACATGAGAATCACAAGACTGTAAACAAGTCTTGTGATTTTTTTCATAGTTAGATTGGATGTAAATGTAACCTTATGGACTCTATCAGACTAAGGAAAAATTCCTAAGTGAGTCGTGAATCATTTTCTTCTGTCAATAATCTGTCAAATCTACTTTTATTGATAGAGTTTGCCAATAGATCTTATGTCCTTGTAAATCATCTTTCATAAGCCCATACTTAAATATATAAGAACTGTTTATGATTCATGTTTGGTTTGGGAAGATGGTGTGATTGGAGGTCCATTATGTTTTGTAGGTATTGTAAGACGGAGATTGATGTAAGCGATAAGTTTTGCTATAAGTGTGGGGCGGTAGTAGAGAACATCGAACCTATTCAAGTGGTAGAGCCTGTTATGAGACCAGAGTTTAAGAATTCAAGTAAGGGTTCAGACAAGAAATCTAGTAAGAAGGTCATTTTTGTGGTCCTCGAGTTACTGGCGATTGGGCTTTGGGCTTACTTGACCTATGATATAGGGTTAAAGTCTACAATGAACCTTAAAAACTATGCCATTATGGCAGGCTTTATGACCCTTCTTATGTTGACCATCTATGTGGTCTTTTTACTTAGAATTAGATCCATAAGAAAAGGAGGTGTCAAGTATGAATAGAGCTAAAATGTGGCGTCATTATCTAGTGGTTATTGGTATGGTGATTCTAGTGGCTGTATGGACTAAGACAAGTTATGCAGAAGAAGACCAAGTCATCAACCTACAAGAGACCACCAACTTACAAGCTTTTACAATCGATATGATTCTTGACCCAGATATACTGGTTATACTAGGCGGTAGGGCTTTTGAGTGGACGGATCGTTATTCCTCTTCTACTAAAGTAGGGGATGACTTTATTACCGATCAGATGGCCTACAGTTACCGTGGTAACTTAAAAAGTGAGGAGATAAGATTCTATCTAGAGTTTGTTAAATGCGCCACACCTAAGAGAGCTCAAGAGGCTTTGGCTGAGATTATGGATTCGGTGGTACCTGTTCGAGATTTTTCTGACTTCACTTATGGTGTTGATTTGATGGACCTTAAGTACGATACTGCCATTATTAAAGAAAGTTCAGATGAGATGTTATTCTTTGATCATGGGAATATTGTTAACTTTGCTGGGGTTGCTGGCATGATGGATAACGTCAGTATTATGCGACCTGAAGAGGCTGCTGAATCGGCTGCTTTTTTAGGCTTTGCTGGTATGGCCAGCTCACTTGAGCCAAATGTGGAAGCGGCAAAGAAATACAAAGACGGTAAAGGTCCCTTTCTCTATGATCGGAACTACCGTCTAAAGTCAGCTAGTGTTGAGATGACCTACGCTTTTATGTGCACACAAGACACCTTTGCTGTGGTGACCCTTAGCCATGATCGACCCCTACGTTACATGTACCCACAAGAAGCTGGTAGTGATCGTCCTGGTCCATTCTCAGATGCTGATATGGCTTTTCAAAAGGCAGATATGACCAAGAACCTTAACGAGGTTATAAGCCTTCTAGAGAATGAAATTACCCCTTTGGCCGACCAAATACGTGAGAAAGCTTCCACCAATGACCTTTTTAAAGAAGGGCTCATTTCTGGCTACACTGACCTTAAGAGGGCAAAAGTGGTTCTTGATCTAGGTGGTGATCAAGTGTTTGAGACGGTTTCTCTGGATTCTGGATTGTTTAGGTTTGATACGGGTCTGACCAACAATGACCTAATTGGAAGCAAGGGCTATGTCCGTGTCTATATGGATTACTATAATGACGATCAAGAGATTTTTAACCTTATATATGATTTTGATAAAGTCTTTATGGAAATGGACATAGACTTTGAAACCGTAAAGGATTTTGACCTTGGTAACTTTGTCTGGAATGATTTTAGAGACCTAAAGACTCAACCAAAAGTTGGAAAAGATGGGGAAGATACCTTAAAGTCCTTGCTAAAGACCTATGAACATATTGCCCAGGCCTATGAGTTCTACCTAAACTATGTAGGCATTAACTTACGGGATTATTATGACCGTGATGAACCCTTATCTGTTTATACCATGCGGGATGATGAGGGGACTTGCTATTCGACTATTTATGATGACATCTATATAAGTGTGGCTGATTTTGACCTTAAGGAAAGTGACCGGCCAATGAACTGTGAGTGGCATGAGTTCCATCATTTTGCCATGGATCAACTGGATTTTCTGCCCATTAATAGCAATGACTATAGTTACTCAGAAGAAGAAAGGAAACTAATCCCAACGACGGACAACATCCACACTTTCTATGACAACCATGCTGGTTATGTGAACGCTAGTACGGCGGATTCTTGGTGTGAGGGATACGCAGAATTCATGTCATTGATGATGGCTAAGTATTACGAGTACCCAAGACCAGACCACTATGCAGGACATGGTAGTTTAGAGGATAATTATCGGGCTCAAACAGATGAAGAGTTTGCCATTGCTGGTATCCTTTGGGATATTGTGGATGGACCAAATGATTATACCTATAAAATAGATGACGATCAGATGACCATGGAATTTTCTCATTTATGGGGTGTTATGGCAGGAGGGATGAAAAGGAATTTCCATGAAGTCTATGAACTTCTGGTAGATCGTTGTGAATCAGGTGTGGCATCCAAAGAAGAGCTGGATAGGATATTTATTGTTCATGGTTTCTTCGTTGACCTCACTGAAGGAAATCTTCTGCCAGATCCAATCGATCCTTCATACTTTGATTCTTTTAGTGATAAAACCTATCAAGTAGACAGCCCAATGGGTGGTTTTGTTTATGAAGAAGGTGATGAAGTTGGTCGACCAGCAGAATTGGTCAGACCTTATAGAAAGCAGGCTGGTGGCTTGCCAGGTTCTTATATTAAGACAGATTGCGTGGACGATTATTACCGTATTTATGTGACCTTAGATGCCTTGCCTGACCTTATGAGGTATTTAGAGACAGTCAAATCACCTGACGGCTTGATCTATATTCCTATGCCACCACAAGCATATAAGGCTAGCATTGAGGTAATCAGTGGTTCAGGAGACAGTGTCACCCTTAGGAGTGATGACTATTATGAGACTTTTGGCAATGGAGCCCCTTATATCCTTGACTATAATTTTGAGTCTTCTGGAAATGAAGAGGATAGAAAACATCCAATCACCATAGACTCAGTGAATTATGATACAGGCTATAACCTAGCCTTCTATGACTTGATGTCCATCGCTAATAATGAAGGCAAAGCCTATGAAACCATTCTGGCAGACTATGAACAAGGCCATGAAGGAGCCCTCAAAGATAGGGGGATTGATCTTACATCCAAGACCAAATCTGATTCCAAGCCTAAAACCGATTCAGAGGATCGAAGAGATCAGATGGATGGTGGTATTTTCTCTCGAATCCTATATTTAACGGTCTATGGTTTTCCAATCTTAATAGGTGGTTTATTGGTTGTGACCATAATCCGTAAACGGTCATAAGGAATTAAACCACCAGGGACGGAAAGAGACCACTGAAAAAGCATTTAATAAATCAACGTATTAAAGCGCTAATGTAATGAAAAGAGCCTCTATAAATGGTATAATATAAGTACGACCAAAGACCATACCAAGGAGGCCCAGAATGCTAAGGATAATACCAAAACAATCATCTTTTCATACACTATTATACAATAAGATACCTCAAAATCATATACTAAGAATTGTAGATGAGACTGTAGATTTCTCTTTCATCAATGAGTTACTTCAAGATACATACTGCAAGCGGTTTGGACGACCTGGTAAGGAACCTATACTCATGTGCAAGCTCCTGTTTCTTAAACACATGTACAATCTATCTGATAAAAGGCTTATTGAGGAAGCTAGTCTTAATTTGGCACACTTATACTTCCTGCATCTAAATCCGGAAGATGAACTTCCCAATGACAGTTTACTATCTAAGTTCAGACGTCATAGAATAGATGAGACTACCCTCGATGAAATCATTACAGAGATTGTTAGACAATGTGTTGAAAAGAATATTATAGATAGTGGAAGTGTCAGCATCGATTCAACCCACATAGTAGCCAATACCTTTAATAACACCGCCGAACGCCTAATGAAAAAGATTGCTCGAAAAGTCATCAAAACACATCAAAAAGATGATAAAGACTTTACCAGTGCATACGAAGAACCTGATTATGAAGCCATCAAGGACCATCACGAAGCAAAACGTGTGATGGTTGCATACGTGAATGATGTTATCAAAGAAGTTGAATCAGCAGCTGGTGATGAAATAAGTGATAAAACAACAGAAGCCATTGAGCAAGGTCAGGAAATCATGGCTGATCCTAAGTTCCTGGCTCATAAAGGTGCCAGATCATTAATAGATACAGATGCCCGCGTAGGACATAAAACAAAGTTCGACCGATTTTTTGGCTACAAGACAGAGTTTATAATGACAAGCAAGGAGCATATAATAACTGCTGTCTGTACAGAGAGTGGCTCTTATACAGATGGTAGCAATACTAAAGAGTTACTTGATAAAACATTGGAAGGAAACATAGTACTTAGTGAGTTCTATGCTGATAAGGCTTATTTTAGAAAACCGATACTAGAGGAAATAAAAGTTAATGGTGGAAAACCGTTTATTCCAATCCACCATGGGATGTATCGGATGGACGAAACTAAGTATAGCTACAACAAAGATTCTGATGAATGGAGTTGTCACAGGGGAAACACCAGCGAGAAGAGAAAACACTTTAAGACTACAGAAAAGGGCAAACAAAGAGAAGGCTATAAGTATTATTTTCCAAAAAGTCAGTGTGAACACTGCCCTGACCGAGAATCATGTGTGACAGGTAATGCAAAAAGAAAAATTTTAAATGTTGGATCATACACAGCCCAATTCTACGAATTGTCCCAAGAGCAAAAAGACCCTGAGTGGTTAGAGAAGTATAAAAACAGGTCCAGTATAGAATGTAAGAATTCAGAGTTAAAAAGATTTCATGGACTATACCGAGCACAAGGGTATAGCCTAGAAAGTGTGTCTATCCAATCAAAGTTAACAATAATAGCGGTAAACTTAAAGACAATAGCAAGGATCATGATCAAGAAAAATAGTGATTTAACAACAATTGTAATACATATTATCTTGATAACTCAAAAAAATAATGTTGAGCGTTATAACTATATGAAAATGAGAAAATTGGCATA
>PPCM01000205.1_pt1 | contig 76347 bp, 49 predicted proteins | sample 1555541 | NCBI WGS metagenome assembly PPCM01 (sample SAMN05284479, study PRJNA326546) | Marine sediment metagenome, whole genome shotgun sequencing project. | isolation source: marine sediment | place: Germany: Wadden Sea | collected 2012-09-05 | reverse complement strand
GTCTGCCTGACATTGAGCGCACAGTCGTAGCCATCGAGCAAGCTAACTTACCCGTCGCTGGAATCGATCTGAACATGGGCTGCCCTGCACCAAAAGTTTATAAGAAGAACGTCGGCGGCGGCCTGCTTCGCGAGCCTGATAAGGTCGACGAAGTGCTCGGTTGCCTACGCGCTGCGGTCAAAGGCCGATTCACCGTCAAAATGCGGATCGGATTTGATAGCGACGAGCATTTTGAGGCCATCCTCGACCTAATCGAGAAGCACAAGGTGGACTTGCTCAGTCTCCATGCCCGCACCGTCAAAGAAGCCTACCGCAGCGAGGTACACTACGAATACATAAAGAGAGCCGCCGAGCGCGTGCCTTGCCCAGTTCTGGCCAATGGCAATGTCACCTCCGTGCAGAAGGGGCAATGGGTACTCGACGAGACGGGCAGCGCCGGGCTCATGATTGGGCGTTCCTGCATTCGCAACCCATGGATCTTCCGGCAATTGCATGAGCACTTTGCCGGAGAGCCTGTTTTTCAGCCGACATTCGGTGATGTGCGTGCCTACATCGAGGATTTGATCGTGGCGACGAGTCGCCCTGCGCTCGATGGCCAGCACCACATCAACCACATGAAGAAATTCCTAAACTTCGTCGGGCTCGGTGTGGATGCCGAAGGGCAATTTCTCCACGACATGCGCCGTGCGAAAACCAAGGCGGAACTCGATGCAATTTGCGACCGTCATTTAGTCGAAAACGGCCGTGCCGACCAACCCTTCCCCGACGAACCGATTAAAGGGCTCGTTGCCCGTCCGAACAGCGAAACCTCGCGCGGGTGCGCATCGTTATAGGCAAATCCAACTTTTATTTCTTTTGCGAAAATAATTCAAAAGAGATTGCACCGCGCCCGCGGCTTTGGCATTTACGACGCTTTCGTGTCTTTAACACCAAATACATATAGATGAACATCCACGAGTATCAGGCCAAACGCCTCCTTCAGGAATATGGAGTGCCCGTCCCACGCGGGTATGCTGCCACTAACTCCCGAGAGGTTGAAACCGCTATCTCCCACCTTGGCGACGACATGATCGTTGTTAAGGCCCAAATCCACGCAGGTGGACGCGGCAAGGGAACATTCACCGACGGCTACAAAGGGGGCGTCAAAGTGGTCAAAAACCGCGACGAAGCCCAAACCGCAGCCAACCACATGCTGGATAACACGCTTGTCACCAAGCAGACCGGCCCCGAAGGCCGCAAAGTCCAGACACTCTATTTCACGGAGGCTTGTGACATCGAGCACGAGTATTACCTCGCGATCGTCCTCGACCGTGAGACCGCACAATCAATGATCATCGCCTCCACAGAAGGTGGCATGGACATCGAAGCCGTCGCGGAGAAGACACCGGAGAAAATCGTCCGTGTGCCGATTTCCCCCACCATGGGGCTTCGCCACTATCACTGCCGCCGCGTTGCGTTCGCACTCGGTTTCGAAGGTGAGCAGGTCAAGCAGTTTGCCCGCATCCTCACCGGCCTCTACAAGATGTATTGGGAAAAGAACGCCATGCTCGTCGAGATCAATCCTTTGGTCACAACCAAGCAAGGTCAGCTCATCGCGCTCGACGCCAAAGTCTCCTTCGACAGCAATGCGATCTTCCAGCATCCTGAAATCCAACAGCTCCGCGACTTAAACGAAGAAGATCCCAAAGAGATCGAAGCTTCCAAGCACAACCTCGCCTACATTGCGCTCGATGGTAACATCGCTTGCATGGTGAACGGTGCCGGCCTCGCCATGGCGACTATGGATATTATCCAAAGCTTCGGCGGTTCTCCGGCTAACTTCCTCGACGTCGGTGGAGGTGCCAACGAAGACCAAGTCACCGCAGCCTTCAAGATCATCCTTTCCGACCCGAATGTGAAGGGCATCCTCGTGAACATCTTCGGTGGCATCATGAAGTGTGACGTCATCGCGCGTGGCATCGTGGCCGCCGCCAAGAACGTCGACATCACCGTGCCACTCGTCGTCCGCCTCGAAGGCACCAACGTCGAAGCCGGCAAGAAGATCCTCCTCGAAAGTGGAGTCGCGCTGACACCGGCCGATAGCCTCGTGCAAGCTGCCGAGATCATCGTCGAACAAGTCAAGAACGCTGGCTAATCCCTACAACGATCACATTTAACAAATTATCAAATGAGTATTCTCGTTAACAAAGACACACGTCTCGTCGTTCAAGGGATCACCGGTAAGACCGGCACCTTCCACACACAGCAATGCATCGAATACGGCACCAATGTCGTCGCCGGTGTCACACCCGGCAAGGGTGGTCAAATGTGGGAAGGCAAAGTGCCCGTCTGCAACACGGTCGCGGAAGCGGTCGAAGAGCACGGCGCCAACGTCTCCGTCATCTACGTACCACCCGCCTTCGCAGCGGATTCCATCCTTGAGGCGATCGAAGCGGAAATCCCGCTCGTCATCTGCATCACAGAGGGCGTCCCCGTCCGCGATATGGCCGAGGTGCGTCGCCGTCTCTACTTCCATAAGACCAAGACACGCCTGATCGGGCCTAACTGCCCCGGCATCATCACTCCCGGCGAGTGTAAGATCGGCATCATGCCTGGTTACATTCACAAGCCAGGTCGCGTCGGCGTTGTTTCCCGCTCCGGCACGCTCACTTACGAAGCCGTCTGGCAGCTCACACAGCGTGGCCATGGCCAATCAACTTGTATCGGCATCGGTGGTGACCCCATCAACGGCACCTCACAGCTCGACGCCGTACGCATGCTCAACGAAGACCCCGAGACGGATGCCATCATCATGATCGGTGAAATCGGCGGTTCTGCCGAAGAAGAAGCCTGCGCCTACATCAAGGAGCACGTCAAGAAACCCGTCGCCGGATTCATCGCCGGTGCCTCCGCTCCCAAGGGTCGCACCATGGGACACGCAGGTGCCATTGTTTCCGCAAGTGGTGCCGGCACCGCCGAGGCCAAGTTTGCCGCTATGGAAGACGCTGGCGTCTCCATCGCACGCAACCCCTCCGAGATCGCCGACGCCCTGCTTCGCATCTACAAGGGCTGAGTTCGCTTCGCATAAGACAAACTTCACAAATCTGCCTGTGGCTTTCAGCCCGGGCAGATTTTTTTTGCGCATTGAGCAAACGGTAAAAACACAGACTATTGAATTTCAGATTCGCTCTAACGCCTAGATCGACAATAGAACCTTCAGGCATGCGACTACGTGCTTCACTCCTCGTCTGCTTATGTATCTTCGGCAACAGTGCGGTTGCTGACTCATGGTCGTCGCCACCGGTGGTGAGCCTCACATCGACCAACGGAGAGTGGAGCGCAGAAGTCATTCCCAGTAAGACCTACTACAACAAAAAGGCGGAGGACTTTGCTAAAGTCGTACTCAAACGAGATGCCTATACAAAAGAATACCAGCTGCTCAATCCTTGGGCGCCCTCGCGCTCCTTTTTGCTCAACGACGGGCGTCTGTTCACTTTAGACAATTGGGGAGGTCTCGGCGGTGGCGATAACGTCGCAGCACTTTACGACAATTCGGGGAAAGTTCTTTGGAAGCGATCGCTGGAAGAACTCGTGGATATCGACAACCGAATAGGTGCCATGTGGACGACCTCCTCGATCTGGTGGAAGAAGCGCCCCTTGGAGTGGCAATTGGACGAAGCGGAGGCCGTCTTCACCCTAACCTTACATAACGAGAATAAGCTGAAGATTACGCTTGCAGACGGAAGTAGTCGAACGGTCGAAGTCCACGATTTAAACGATGCCCCCCAACGCCTACTGGATCGCGGGATGGCCGACCTCAGATCGAATAAGTTCGAGACTGCTGAACAGCATTTGAAACGAGCAATTGAGTTATCCCCCACATTACTGGAAGCCTACAGAGGCCTCGCCAGGCTCTATAAGCAAGAGGCACGACACAGCGATGCTGTCGCCGCTTTCGCCGACATCCGGGAAACATTCAAAGACTACTCACAGCGACATAATCTCGCGAATCTGTACTGTGATCTCGGCGAAGCCTACCATGCTTTAGAAGATTTTGAGGCAGAAGAAGCTATCCTACGTGACGCCATTGAGCTGGACACAGAGTATTCCTACCCCGTCCTACAGCTGGCCGAGAATCTTGAGGCGCAGAACCAAACGGATGCAATCGCCCCACTCTTCGATGAATTCTTCGAAACCCACTCAGGTCAGAAATTTTCGATTCTCTGGATCACGAAAGATATTGGCGATTACTACGCAAATAAAAATCAACACGAGGCTGCCATCCACTGGTATCTAAAAGTCGCGAATCGAGAAGGCCTAAACAAGACGCTGCTCTATTTGAGTTTAGCCAAATCGTATGAGGCACTCGGGCAAACGGAAGATGCAATCGCCACATACCAGCGCCTCATCGCCGATGAGAAAGCCGCCGGCAAAGGTAACTACTATATCAAGCAAGCTGACAAACACATCGTTCGATTGTCCAACGGTGACTCAGATTGAGGTCACGCCCGCTTAGTAAATCAGTTTGAAAAAGGTTTGGCGCGGTAGCGCAGGTCCGTCCCGGACCGCACGATAGGTCGAAGCGCTCAGAACGAAATTGCGGCGCGAGACGCGCCTGCGCTACCAAAATTTCAACTAAATAAGGTCAAACCTTTCTAAAAGTGGTATAAATCAGCCCCTCGGCTTCACGGGGCGTTATTCTCAGAAAGCGTACTGCAGACCGAGCTTCAGCACGCGCCCGGGTTCGTCGACAACGGTGAAAGCACTGAAAGGATTGCGCACCTGTGCGTTGTGGAGAGCATAATCTTCGCCCAGCAAATTCTCGACAGCGATGCTCAGCGTCCAGTTATCGCCGAGTTGTTGGCGGGCTCGTAGCGAGACAGTGAACCATCCGCCGAGGTTTTGCTCATTGAGATCGGTGTCCACGCGGCTTTGCCCTTCGGAGGCGCGCATTTCGAGGCTCAGTTCTGTGTCTTCGTCTACATATTTTAGGCTAGCTTGTGCACGCAGCGCAGGGATCTCTGCCAGCGCATCGTTGGTCGCATTATTCGGGCGGTTTCGCTTCTCACCTTGTTGCCAGGCGGCCGCACTACTGAGCAGCCAATGATCGCTGAATGCATATTCTGCTTTGAGCTCAAAACCGTAGAGTCGCGCGTCGATATTGTCGTAGGACTGGAACTGCTGCGGTAGCGTTTCTCTCACCGGATAAATGTAGTTATCCAGCCAAGCATTAAAAACGCGGGCACGCAGCTCCCAATCGTCTTTGGCAAACTCCCATCCTGCGGTCAGTTCGGTCGAGCGCGGCGCATCCAGGTTGGGATTCCCCGCCCAGTGATTCCCCATTGGCTTCTGGACTTGGATATAGAGTTCTTGTGGGTTCGGAGCCCGGGCGATACTGCCAAGTCCTATAAAAAGTGCCGAATGTTCATTAAGCTGGTTGCGGACACTGATAAATGCTCCCGGCTCCAGATAATCACTGTCGTTTGCTGGCCGTTGTAATGTAGTTAAAAAAGCTGTATTCCCCCGGGCTCTTGCCGCGAAACGATCTAGCCGCAGACCTAACTCCATGGAGACTGGCCCCTCGAAATCGAAATGGTTTTGTGCATACACACCCATCGTATCGAGCTGGGTGTCCGGTAGCATCGCATTTGAAATCGTCGCGATCACATTATCGCTGTTCCATTCGCGCCGATCCAGCTCGGCGCCCACACTCCAGTAGCCCCAATCATTCGTAGTGAATTCTGCATCAAAAGTCGTCCCGAAATTTCTCGAATCCGCATCCGTTTCCATGAACCAACCACGCGTAACTCCGGGACCATTTAGACTCGATGCGCGCCGTCGATCACTCATCAAATGATTCGTATCGTTGTAATAAAAATCAAGAGCCCAGAGCTCAAACAGCCCTGCGCTTTCATCATCCTCCAATCGTAAACCAAACTGATCGGTCTTGGTATGATCCGCATCCATTTTAAGCCCGGGAAAAAGCACATCTGCATCCTCGCGGCGTAGGACATTCGCCTTTAATCGAAGCGACTCCTCGATCGCCCAACTGGCCTCCGCTCCGGCATGCCATGCCGTATAAGCCTTATCATCTACAGCACCGGGCAAGTAAGCTGCATTGCCTTGCGGAAACTCGGTGAACTTCACACCATCCCCATCTTCATAGGGATCCGCAGAGAGCCAAGCGCCCTGCACACGTACGGCAAAATCTTCATCGCCAGTTGATAGCCAAGTGGACAGCGAGGTTTCCGCAAAGGAGCCGTAGCGTGCATCCACTGCTCCATGAGTGCCCAGCTCGATCGGCTTCGAGACGACATTGACGTGTCCACCAAGAGAGCCCGCTCGTTTGAGGCTAAACGGCCCTGCGGCGATTTCGACGTCACCCGCATTTTCTGCCGTGGCATGTGAGAGCGGAGGATCCATCCGATTCGAGCAAGCGCAGTAGATCTTTCGACCATCCAGGGTGACGCTGACATCGTCACCGCCCAGACCACGCATGACCACATCATTGGACATGCCCGCTTTACGCACGAGCGCAAGCCCTGGCTCCGAGTCTTCCAATAGCTCAGCAAGTCCCACCACTCCACGGCTTCGCCACTGCTCGCCACTGAGCACATCGGCTTCAAGCGCAGTGGATCGCGGATTCACGTAAAAGGGCTCCAATTCCACCACGCGAACGGACTGCGCAGAGGCAACAAATTGCAGTAATAAAAGAGCGACTGAAGTAGGGATAAAAATTCGCATACCATATCGTGGCAATTGACTCACGGAGGGCAATAGAGCCAAAGCAAGTATCACCTGAACTTACGATGCTGTTAAGAAATTTGCATCATGAGGCAATTATTGATGAATGGAGCGTTCAACGCAGGTAATTCGAGTTCGCTTAAATGTATCCGGTACGGGCAAACACTTTCTCCGTTGCCGCGTTGTTCAGAAGTAAACGCCGCAGTTGATCAGCAAGCATCACATGGTAAGCATACTCATGCTGAATAACCATTAGAACGCCCGGGCTTAGTCGAAGCGGTCGAGATTCATTACCTTGTCCCAAGCACAGACGAAGTCCTTTACGAATTTATCTGAGGCGTCTTCGCAGGCGTAGACCTCAGCGATCGCGCGTAGCTCCGAGTTGGAACCGAAGATGAGGTCGACGCGGGTGCCCTTCCACTTGACCTCACCGGTCTTGCGGTCGCTGCCTTCGAATTCGTTTTCAGCATGAGAGGTCGCCTTCCAAGTGGTGCCGAAGTCGATCAGGTTGACGAAGAAGTCGTTTGTAAGCTGACCGCGGCGATCAGTGAAGACGCCCATAGCGGACTGGTCGAAGTTGGCGTCGAGCACGCGAAGACCGCCGACGAGGACAGTCATCTCAGGAGCAGTCAGCGTGAGTAGCTGTGCACGATCGACGAGCATCTCTTCGGCAGAGACGGTATATTGCGTCTTAGCGTAGTTGCGGAAACCATCGGCCTCAGGTTCGAGGGCGGCAAAGGATTCGACATCAGTCTGCTCAGCACTGGCATCGGTGCGGCCCGGTGTGAACGGCACAGTGACTTCGACGCCCGCAGCCTGTGCTGCTTGCTCGATGGCAGCGCAGCCTCCGAGCACGATGAGGTCGGCGATGGAGACTTGCTTAGCGGATTGCGCGTCGTTGAAGGCTTTCCGAACGCAATCAAGCGCGTCGAGCACCTTGGAAAGTCGAGCAGGATTATTGGCCTCCCAATATTTCTGCGGTGCGAGACGGATGCGCGCGCCATTGGCACCGCCACGCTTATCGGAGCCGCGGAAGGTGGACGCGGATGCCCATGCGGTGGCAACGAGTTCGGAAACGGAGAGACCGGTAGCAAGAACCTTCGCCTTGAGGTCGGCGATATCAGCATCGTCGATGATTTCGTGAGTCGCTTGAGGGAGGGGGTCTTGCCAGATGAGCTCTTCGGCAGGCACCTCGGAGCCGAGATATAGAGCGCGCGGCCCCATATCGCGGTGGGTGAGCTTGAACCAAGCGCGCGCAAAAGCATCGGCAAACTGATCGGGATTTTCCAAGAAGCGGCGGGAAATCTTTGCGTAGGCGGGATCTTCGCGGAGCGACAAGTCCGTGGTCAGCATCATGGGCTGAATCTTCTTTTCCTTGTTCTGTGCCATGGGCACGGTGCCCGCACCGGCGTCGCCCTTGGGTTTCCACTGATGTGCGCCAGCGGGGCTCTTGGTGAGTTCCCATTCGTAACCAAATAGGTTCTCGAAGTAGCCGTTGCTCCACTTAGTAGGGGTGCTCGTCCAAGTGACTTCGAGACCGCTGGTGATGGTATCGTCGCCGTGGCCGCTGCCATAGCTATTTTTCCATCCGAGGCTTTGCTCTTCGATCGGAGCAGCGGCAGGCTCGCGCCCGACATATTTGTCGGGATCGGCGGCACCGTGGGTTTTACCGAAAGTGTGACCACCGGCAATAAGGGCGACGGTTTCTTCGTCGTTCATCGCCATGCGGGCAAAGGTCTCGCGAATATCCTGAGCGGCGGCGATAGGATCGGGGTTACCGTTGGGACCTTCCGGGTTGACGTAGATGAGTCCCATCTGCACGGCAGCAAGTGGATTCTCCAGCTCGCGGTCGCCGCTGTAACGCTTGTCGCCGAGCCACTCGGCTTCAAGTCCCCAGTAAATGTCTTCTTCGGGCTCCCAGATATCGGCACGGCCACCAGCGAATCCGAAAGTCTTAAAGTCCATCGACTCAAGGGCAACATTTCCCGCAAGGATCATGAGATCCGCCCATGAAATCTTGCGACCATATTTCTTTTTGACTGGCCAGAGAAGGAGGCGAGCTTTGTCGAGGTTTCCATTGTCCGGCCAGCTATTGAGCGGGGCGAAGCGTTGGCTGCCCGAACCGGCGCCACCACGCCCATCGGCAATGCGGTAAGTGCCCGCGCTGTGCCAAGCCATGCGAATGAAAAAAGGCCCATAGTGCCCAAAGTCAGCTGGCCACCAGTCCTGCGAATCAGTCATCAGTTCGTCGAGGTCTTTTTTGACAGCCTCCAAATCGAGGCTTTTGAACTCGGCCGCGTAATCGTAGGCTTCCCCCATGGGGTCGGAAAGCTTAGAGTGTTGGCGCAAGATATTAAGCGGCAACAAGTTCGGCCACCAATCTTTATTGCGCGTGCCACCGCCGGCGGCTTGCGCCTTCTGCATACTGCCGTTCATAAACGGACATTTACTTTCTTCATTCATGTCCGAGACTTTAGCATGAGGGGATTCGTTATTGTGCGGATTTTCCATAGGTCTGTAATTGGGTGGAGTAAGGAGCGTGATAGAAATGCCGAACCGTTTTCAGCGAAGCCAAAACCATAGACGGATGGTCATGATTTACAACCGGAGAAGTTGTTTTATACGGAGATTAGAGCGGCTCGACAGTCGCACTCAGCAAGCTGGCGATCTTACATGCGAAAAATAGAAGCCCCAAAATAGGCACTGGCGCTGTCCAGCCTTCTTATCGCTTCTTCCAGTTCTGAGCGTCAACAAAGTCACGGACTTGCTTAAAGCGAGCATCGTCATTCTGTATAAAGTTGTGATCGCGCAGATAATGCAGGGCATTGACAAGTTTCAGGGCGGTGCCCTTCTCGTCTTCAAGCGCTTGGCCAGAGAGCGCCTGAAGATGCTTCAAATACTCGGCGACTAATTGATCGGCCTCCGCACGCACGGACTCGTTTTCCTCGTAGATGAGCGACTCCAGCAGGCGAAATGCTTTATCGATCGATTGCATCGACGCGCCATCTTCTCGTATAATTGCAGCAAGTTCAGCGCGCTTTGCCAATGTGGCTTCTGCAGATAGCCTTCCATCGGTGCCACCATCGAGCGGCTGCGGGCGCAGAGGACGATACCAAATATTCCGATAGCTAACCGGATTGCCATGATCCTGCAGCTTCAGGCTACCTTTATCGGGAAAGACTCGGTTCAGCGCTTTTCGCTTTCTCCAACCGCCCCCGCCTTCGATCGCGGTGTTATCTTGAATGAGCACACCGTTGCAAAAAACGGTGAGCGCACCGGGATCGAGCACTTCGCCATCGCGCACGATTGGGCGGCGAAAGATGATATCATAGCTCTGCCATTCACCAGCCGGACGCAGAGCGTTTGCAGCGGGAGGCATCACTCCATAGACGGCTCCGGCCGTGCCGTCGGCATATGTCGGGTTCTGGTAGTTATCGAGCACTTGCACCTCGACCATCCCCATCAGAAAGACGCCACTATTACCGCGCCCCTGCCCCGCGCCTTGCACGGGCGTAGGCGCAGCCCACTCGATGTGCAACTGGCAATCGCCAAACTCTTCCTTGCTCATGATGTAGCCGGAACCGGGCGCACATATTAGACTCCCGTCCTGCACCAGCCAGTCGTTCTTTCGCTTATCGGCAGGCTTTTCGTGCTTCCAATGATCAAAGGCTGCTTCACTGCCGTCGAAGAGAACAATCGCATCGGACGGAGCATCGCCCGGTCGGACACCCGGTTGCACAACCGGTGGTTGTGGGCGGTTGGCATCGTGCACTGCCCAAGGATGATGCGCATCTGGCGGATCCCCATAGAACGTAGTGTCGGCAGCAGAGGTAAAAGAAGCGGCAAAACCTGCGAAAAGTAGGCAGGTCGCCAGAGTGCTGGGGAGAGGTTTCATAGAAGATGGTAATGGATTTATAAAGGTAGGAATTCCTTGCGGTACTCATACTGGCTCTTGAGCAAACCATTGGCCTGCTCGTTGCCCAAGAATTTTTTAGTTTTCGAATCGAACGCCAAGGAGCCGTCACAGGCCAGAGCCACTGTGCCGAGTAATGCTGTTGCTGAAAAGTCAGCTGCATAATCGACGATATTCGCTCCCGGCTGCGTACCCTCTTTGATGCCATTGACCCACTCCATGAAGTGGCCGCCCTTCACGCGAGGAAGTGTTTTCTCTGGCAAAACGTCATCCATACGAAGCTCCCGGTAATAATCGTAAGGATAAATCAACGGGCGCCCGCAATACATGTCCGCCATAATGGTGCCCTTGGTGCCGACGATAAAAGTGCCATTATGCACCGGCTTCTTCTCTCGGTTTCCATCACTGCCATCATTTCCATGAATCACTTCGTCGGGAACAAAAGGCACATGGCGCGGCTTTAAACCACCATCCATCCAATATACTTTCAATGGCTTTGATTGACCGGGGCGCTCAAAATCAAATGTGATCTGAGACTGCTTTGGAAAGGCAATATCCGTCATACCTGTCGAACTCGCGACTAGCGAAGTCGGGAAACCTAGATTCAACGCGGTGTAAGGGGCATCCATACAGTGACAGGCGATATCGCCGATTGCGCCACTGCCGAAGTCACGGTAGCCACGCCAGCTGAAAGGCACCAAGCCCTCACGAAACTGACGCTGAGGCGCCACACCGAGCCATAAATCCCAATCCAGCGTTAATGGCACGGGCTCTTCCGCGTTCCAATTCGCCATGCCCTGTGGCCAGATGGGACGATCGGTCCAGTGATACACTTCCTGCACCTCGCCGATCAGTCCGGCATTAATCCACTCCTCAATGACACGTATCCCGTCATTTGCGTGTCCCTGATTACCCATCTGAGTAATCACGCCCGCTTCCTTCGCTGCGGCCTTCAATCGCATGGCCTCCTCAACGGTGCGCACCAGGGGTTTCTCAACTAAGATATGCTTGCCATGTGCAAGCGCCCAGAGCGCCATCGGGTAGTGCATATGGTCAGGCGTCGCAATCGAGATCGCATCGATCTCCTTGCCGATTTTATCGAGCATGACCCGATAATCTTTAAAGCGCGGCACATTCGGGTATTTCTCATACGTATTGGATGCTTTGCTGTCATCCACATCGCAAAAAGCCACAATCTCTTGGCTATTGAGTCCGGAAACGTGGACTCGCCCACGACCACCGACACCAATAATAGCGACCTTCAACTTCTCGTGACCGAGAGTCTGCGCGCGAATGATCGAAGGAAAAAACAGAGAGGATCCAGCAAGCGCACCACTCGCACGGACAAAGCGACGTCGGGATATGTTCACGTACCATATACATGCGAATCCTTCAAAAGAGTCAACCTAGGACGATCCACAACCCTCGGTCGAACAGACAACCGGAAAATTGGTTTTCTTTGAGTGATTAGAGAGGCTCGGCGAATGGCTGAATCGTATCCAAATCCACATGCGGAAACCAATTCATGGCCGATGCTGCTTGCCCAAGTTCAGTCTCCGGACAACGCACAACCAACTGCTTGTAGAGACGATCTGCTTCGGTGGGGTCGCGGTATTTGATCCAGCTACCCGCGACGCAGTAGATGCGCGCGGCCTGCTCATCATTGTTTGGCAATAGCCCTGCGGCGAGCTCCGCGAGGCGCACTGCGCGGTAGCGATAGTGGTAGCGCTTGCTCGGTAGGATCTGCGTCTTCTCTGCCAGCTCGATCTCCGACCAGCTGGGCTCATTGATTTCGTAGGATTCGGTGTAGATTCGTTGGCGGCGCTGATGAGCTAGATCGCCCCAATCAAAGTAGCCGTCTGTCCAAACATGATCGGGCGCGAGTTCTGCTCCGAGAAGCGACATGCCATGCTCGCGCAAAATACAGGCGGCTTCCCAATAGTGCCGGGCACGGATCGCCGCATCGGTCGCCGCATCGCTGGCTTGGCGCATCGCCTGCATGTAGGACTCCGCCCACTCTCGCACCTCCGGCTCAAAATACTCCAGCGCTTGATCGAAGCGTGCCTCCCGCATAAGGCGACGCGCAAGGAGCGCATGCGCCTCGCCATCGTAATAACGCATCTCCGAAAACATCCCGGAAGGATGCCGCCCGACCCACTCGATTAATTCATCCGCAGTCAGCAAACGCTCAAGAATGTAGGCACAATCCTCCCAGCTAGAGGCATTCCAAAAACTATCGGCGGCTTCGACATAGCGTTGATCTCGCAGCATGAGTAGTCCTAGCTCGCCCCATGCGCGCGAGGTGTCGAGCCTGCGCCAATCGTCGCCCTTTGCCTTCATCTCTTCGGTCAAGGCCATCATGAGGGTGCGGCCTTCGTCGATCCTACCGGAACGAAGCAGCAATTTGCTCTTCACCCAAAGCGCGAGTGCATCGTCGGCTGCCGCATAGCTAACCCAAAGTCGAGCGGCACTGAGATGATTGCGCTGATACTCCATCAAAGCGAAGCGCCCTGCTTCCGAGATGCTCACCGTATCGACATCGGGCAGCATCTCAAGAAAGCGCTGCCGGAGGTCAGCCGCTCGTTCATCGTTGCTCTGCGTGAGCAAGTAAGCCGTTAACACAGCGCGACTCGCTTCGTATCGCACGAGTGGTCGTATGTGAGCGTCGTACCCACAGCTCCAAACATCTTGCGCGACGCGTTCCAAACTCTGCGCAGCGTTCCAATAGCCAGACGCCCATTGCAACAGGTAAAGGTCGATCGCATCATGGTATTGGCTTCGATCCAGGTAATGCCGCGCCTGACGGCCGTAGCTGGCCGCAGCCAGCCCTTGAGGATCCGGATACCCGGCCTCCGCGAAGTCGCGAACCATCGGAAAGTATTTCAGCGACGCCCCAGGACACGCCTTCGCGATCATATAGGCAGCCATAACGGAACGGTAGCGACGCTCGAACTCTGGCAAGTCTAAGACCGCCTTCCAATTATCCAACGCTGCAGCGCGATCGTTCTGGTAGTAGGCCAACGCACCTTCGAGATAGAGACGAAACTCATCGGGCAAACCAGCAGGCACAACTAGTGCCTCCACATCAAGAGGCGCCTCCTTCAAATCCGACTCGTCCATCCTATAGTTGTAGTCTGAAGCTGGCGGCACTTCGAAGTTACGCTTTATACGATTCAACTGCTCGCGAAAATCTACATAGGCAATAACGATCGAATCGGCCTCCCCGCCTTCGACTCCGACTCGACTGAGGGAGGCGCGCAACTCGACGACTGAATTTCCGCCTCCGAGCGCTTCAGCCTCCAGCACTGCGTCGTGCGGAACTGAGTCCGGCAAGAGATGGCGAAGTTCGGCAGCGAAGCCGACTTCAGGCGGAGCGTAAAAGACATCGTCGTTTCGCAAGACATAGGATGCGGGCAGCCAAGGGCCACAAGCCTGTGCGAAGTGAACAAGGGTGATTAGGGAAAATAAGGATGCGCGTTTAATCGTCATTATGTATAATAGAAATGTTTAGTTCGGCAGCCGACTCCATACGCAGCCAACCAATCGTCCAGCGTGTCCCATTTCGCAGTAGCGGGGGCGAGATTGTGCTTGGCCATTGCCAGATGAGGCCATGATCAGGACTCGTAATCACTGAATATTGTCGCTGTCCATCCCAAGCTAAAGCGGTGCCTTCGCCCCAAGAAACCAAGATCTGTTCCGGTGGCTCGGCTGCGATCTCGGAGTTCTGAATCAATTCGATCTCCACCACCCCGCCCGAACTCGTTCGCGCGTGCGCTTGCCAAGTATCGCCACCGACACGCCCGGCCATGACGGCCCTCCAAGTCTGTGGATCCCAGTTATGAAGCTCTTGACCGATCGGTAAGCGATACCAAATCACTCCCAGACAGTTTGCCGGGCGATCGACTCGAAACGTGCGCACGAGACTCGACATGGCATCGGGCTCGGCGCGGATCACGCGGTAGCGCCAATCTGGATTTTGCATAGGCGAGGCATTTTCGCCGGCGACTTCGACCAGCTTGCCGGAGTCATCGTAGCCCAAGCGATAAGCATAGGTGGGCAACGCGACATGATAAGGCTTACCGAAGCGAGCAGCTTGCAGCGTCCAATGCTGCGCGAGCTGCGGGTCGCAGAGTAAGGCGTCCGAATCGATCGTGTGCGCCCGCTGCACACTGTGCACCTGCAAGACAAAGTGATCGACCTCTGCGATTAAGTCCGCAAAAGCTTCGGGTCGGCTCATCCACGTAGGCAAGGTCGTGATCGAGAGCGGCACCCCGCCTAGCTCCTCGCGGATAAGGCGGAGCCACTCGGCATAGCCCTCTAAGTTACGCGTCGCACAATCGAAGTCGATTTCCACTGCAGCGGGTTCGAGGCCAGCGGCACGTACCGAAGCCAGCGCCTTGCGAACCTCTCCGAGTAGGCACTGCGTCATAGGTTGATCGGCCTCAAAAGAATCAGAATACTCACCCGCCCGAATTGCCAAGTTGATCGGTAGTTCACTCTGCTTGAGCAGCTCCCAGTTAGGTAACACATTGATCCACGTCGGCTTATCTTGATAGCCCCGCATGACTTCTGCACAGAGTACAGTGAGCCCATCGATCTGCTCTGCCTGCGTCTTGATCGCCAACTCCACACGCGGCGACCAACTGCGCTGCCAGACGTAGGCTGCCTGACTCATGTCTGCGCACACATGGCCGACCAGCACTGAAAAAATCAAAAAGATGGCCGCCATTCGTCGCATCTCGACAAGCTACCGAAACCTGCAAGCGAATAGCAAGCAAGCGCATGTGATTGTGAATATCTTTTCCCGTAAAGGAGGCGACTAGTCGACGTCGACAAGACAATCGAAGACAAAAGTGGCGCCTTGGCCACGCTCACTCTCGACGCTGATGCCACCGCTTAAGCGATCGGCGATACTTTTACAAAGGGATAGCCCCAGCCCCAACCCCTCATGCGAACGCCGAAGTGATGAGTCGCCCTGAGTAAACGCATCGAAGATGCGCCCGTTTTTCAAGAGCTGCGGATCGATGCCCTCCCCCGTGTCTTCGACTGTGTAAGTGAGTCGAAACTGGTTGGTAGAAACCGCGCTAGCGCGAACGACGATTTTAATATGTCCATCCTTCGTAAACTTGAGCGCATTGAGTAGTAGCTTACGCACGACGATGCGGATCTCTTGCTCGGCACCGCTCACGATCTCAGGTAGATCTTCAGGTATATCAGTACGGATTTCGATGGCCTCCGGCACATCTGCTTCGCTGATCAGCTTGAGCGCCAGCGTGGCGGGATTGAAAGCGCCGCTGGAAATCTCACTTTCGCTCATCGAAATTTTGGCATAGGTCAAGATGTCCTGCACATGCTCGAAATATTTAAAGCTGCAGTCGCGAATCGTATCCACATATTCCTCTTGCTCATCGTCGAGCGAAGTGCCTTCGAGCAGTTCGAGAAAGCCGAGGATGCCGTTCATCGGGGTATTTAATTCGTGACTGACGATCTCGAGGAAATTGTTCTTCGCCGCATTCACGTCTTGGCGGATGACGGTCTCTTGCTGCGTCTTGAAGAAGTAGTTACTAAAGCAGCGCTCGACCACAGTTTGAATATGCTCCAGATCGAAGGGCTTTTTCAGGTATTCTGAAGCACCGAAGCTGATCGCCTGACGGGCGGTTTCCAGAGTTTCATACGCCGTCAGCACGATGACCTCGGTATGCGGGTTGATCTTCTTCACTTCGCGCAACACGTCGATACCACTCAACCCACGCATACGGATATCCGTGACGACTACATGGAAGGAATTTTCTTTAGAGAACTCGATAGCCTCTTCGCCAGAGGTGGCGATGGTGACATCGTAGTCATCGCCAAAAATCATGTTAAGGGACTCGCGCGGCCCCTCTTCGTCATCGACGACCAGCAAGCGCTTGTCGAAATTCTCTTTTACCGCTTCGGTCATAGAAATTTAAGTAGAATAAGACATATTAATATGTTGCACGATGACGTCGTAGCCAAGACCAAAGCTCAAGCAAAATCAAACTGGAGCGCGAGCGTTTCCCGCAGCCTCTCGGCGTCGAAGGGCTTTTGGAAGACTGTGGTATCCAGACCAAGGCCGTAACGCTTGAAGACCATCGAAGGTTGCTTGTGTGAAATGTAAAAGACCCGGAAGCCCCCTCCAGCCCGCTCTGAAGAAGCCTCAAGCCAGTCAAAGCCAGCATCGCCATACGTATCGACATCCAGAAAGAGGCCATCCAGCTCACCCGAGGTGATGCGGGCAGTTGCGGCTTCGATGTCATCGACCTGCTCGAAAGAAGCGACCTCCCCTCCAATTAAATCGAGCGCGTCGAGCACGGCCGGATATGGATCGAGCACGAGTAAGGCCGGCCGAAAGAGCTCGGCGAGCGGTTGAAAAGCCTCAGATGCGGCGTCGATCAGAGACTGGGCAGGCGCCTCCTCATTGAGATCCGACCATTGCGCGACAAGTGCGCCCCGGGCAGATTCGCGATCGATCGATTTGGGCAAGCCGTTTTTTAGCAAGTAACGAACCGTGCGCAGGCGCTTATCGGTAAAGAGACAGACGCATGTGTAGGCGTCGAGCGTCAGAATTTTACCGGCCTCCAGTTGCAAGGCATCGGCAGATGCTTGCAGGATGCGATAGAGGCGTCCGGCCTCGGAGCGTTCTTCAAGGACAGCCAGCGTGAGCGGCGCGCCCCGCGACTCCGAGCGATAGACGGAATGTTCCAACTGAAGTAAGTGTTTTTCCCGCTGCCCGCTCATATCGTGCAACACGAAGGCAGAAATCGAAAGCCCGTCATCCACATCGAGTCGGCGACCTTCAGTGTAGAGTAGCTTACCCTCTACTTCGAGGTGCATACGCACTTTACCCTGATCTTTAAGTGCTTTGTCGGAGAGTGCCCCTTGTATTAATTCCGCGCCGGAGGTGCCAAGAAGTCGGCTGGCAAATTTATTTTCGACGAGGAGACTGCCTTGGGAATCAAAACAAATCACGCCGAGCGGCAGTTGATTAATGAGATACTGAAAGACGCGCGAAGCCTCATCCATCTTCCGGAACTTTTGCGCTTGCGCTGTGAGTACTGAAATGAAGCCGGCGATCGCCCCCATTAAATGTAAGTCCTCCGCTCCAAAAGGCTCCCCGTCACGACGACCACGATAGGTGAGATAGCCGGCATTTCCCTCCGCACCGGCAACCGAGACCACTGTTTCGCTGGAATCAAGATTCTCAAAATCCGGCATGGCTGCAGGTGCATCGGTATCCTCGGAAATTGCAGCTATACCAGCCAGATGGCTGTCATCACTAACCAACTTCCGAAGTGCGTCGTAGAACTCGTCAAATTCGCCCAAGTGGCGAGTCGCCCCAGCAAAGGATCGCAAATACTCCCCCGCCAGCGCGGCAGAGTCGGTGTGTATCAGTGAACTTGCGGAAAGTGGAAATTCTTCGGCCATATTATCCTTTAGACGCTTCGAAAACCTGGAGGGATACGGTAAACTTGGCACCACCCCAGCTACTTTCCGAGACAGAAATAGCACCATCGTGATTTTCAATGATACGCTTGGAGATAGCTAGCCCCAAGCCCATACCCTGCCTGTCTTCGCGCTTGCCCGTATCTTTGGACGTGATGAAGGGATCGAAGATACGCTCACGGATATCGTGAAGTATGCCACTGCCACTGTCCGAGAAACTGACCTCGACCCAACTTTGACCTACCCCTGTTTTAATCTCCTTAGCGACAATGCGCAGTTGACGTTTTTCCTTCCCTTCCATCGCTTGAACGCTATTCTCAATTAGGTTATTAAAAACCTGACACAGCTGATCTAGATTCGCAAAGATTTCGCCATCCCAATTTAGGTCGACACTCAATTCGACACCTTTATCTTTCAGGTTTTCGCTATAAATCTCACAGCTACGGTCGATCACATCTCGTAAACGCGTGGGAACCATCTTACCTTTTCGACTCTCGGAAAACATCGCCACCCCCTCGACAATACTGGAAATCCGTTTCACGTCGCGCACGAGTACCTGCTTAAACTCATCTCCGATCCGGTTCAAAGGTTTATCTGCCGCGACCATACTAACAAAGGTCTGCACTGAAACCAAAGGGTTCCGAATTTCGTGAGAAAGCCCGGCAGCCATCGTGCCTAGAGCGACCAGTTTATCAACTTCATTGGACTTTCGCTCCAATTCGCGCGCTTGAAGGTTTAACCCGATCTGAGCGCCCACCGCAAACAGAAGAGAAGTCTGCTCTGATGACCAAAAATTCTCACCCCTTACACTCCCGATAAGTACCATACCATACAGCTTGCGTCCGGCAAAAATAGGAATGAGAAGCGAAAGCCCAAAGAGCTCCCTTAATTCGACGAGTCGCTCCTCGAGGTCTTGAGATAATTCATCGAAAATTTGGTTCGGATCGATGCATTCCATTCTCGAATTGAAGCGAGAAACAAGAGGATCATTCAGCTCAAATTTAGCCGACTCAGGATTTTGCATAAATTCACCCGCTCGATGAGTACATGTATAATAGGTTTCAAAATCCCCTCGATGATAGAGTGCCACACCTGAGACATTGAGAATACTTTGTAGCTCCTCACAGGACTGAGTGAAAATTCTATTCGTGTCTGTAAGACTGGAAATCTCGGTCGAGAAATCTTCAAGTCTCGCAACAGTTGAGAGGCGATCTTTTCTGAACAGTAGTTCCAAGACATGCTCGATCCAATTTCTGATCTTTGGAACCGCCCAAAAAAGAAAAGAGACTACGAAGAAGCAGGTGATACCTTGTATCCAATATGAAGTAATTGAGACCGGCACACGAGTCAGCACCGAAAGAATCGCACTGCCAAAAACGTAAAACATGGCAAACGAAGCAGTCAACAGCACTAGGATGAAGGTCTTGAAGACGTCGACCGAGATACCTTTGATATGTTGGTTATAAATCCCGTAACCGACCATCAAAAGGTAGATGAACACGATCACATTACCATATGGAGGAAGCATAACATCGTACCACAGAGGGAAATTCGTACTACCTCCCACAAAGCCAATCGCCGCACTCCCGAAGACGAAGCGCATCTGAGTCGAGCGTATGCCGATGTGACGTTTCGCCCCGCCCAACAGCGTTATGGCACTGAGCAAGACATACAACGCGTAGATGGCGATCACCAGATACAAAAACGCACCGGCTTCAGGCCAATAAGTAAAACTCAACTTAGCTTCCACCTTTGAAACCAAACCTCCGAAGGGAGCGGTCAGCGTGGCGACAAACGCCAGAAAATATCCAAAATACAAAAATAGGTTTGGCTTGGTATTCGCCAAAGTTAAGGCCAAGTGATAAAAAGTAACGGGCACAAATGTAGCGGGCACAATCAAGCCAACACACGACCAATAGGCCATCTCGCGGCTATCCGATATCTGCCAGAAAAAATAAAATAAAGTCCATCCGGTAATACAGAACAGAAAGACCAAGAAGCGATTACGAAGCACACTACGCCCCGTTGCGGCGAATACCGCAAAACTCAAAAAAGCCGAAGCAGCTAGATTGAGAATAGAAGAGACAAGGAGGAAGGTACTCACTTCGTAACTCTGATTACATTTGCTTGATTACCCAACGATCGGAAGACGTCATACTCACCAAATCCGGCTACAGTAATGATCGAAACCAGTTCTTCTTCTGAAAAGAAGCCATAAATCCCCGACTGCTCCTTTAATTTGATTTTACCCGCCGCCCCAAGAAGCTTCTGCGCGTCGTCTGCAGTCTCCGCTTCATCTGTCTCTGAAGATATAAATTCATGATAGAGCACAGTCATATCGCAATCCGGTTTCATACTGGATAGTACGACAACGCCCCCGGGCTTAAGGATCCGCCTAAGTTCAGAAACAAATGCAACTGGATCCTTTAAATAGGAGACAACCAAACTACTACAAATTTTATCAATGCTATTGTCGGCAAAAGGCAGCCGTAAATTGACCGGCTTCTCGCCTTTTCCTAAATCGATCTTATCAAAATCAACACGCTGATATGCAAATGTAACCCCAGAAGCTTGATCGTAGGTATCGGCGATCAGTTTCGACTTGATGTGGTTTTGTCGAGAATAGGCCTGCCCTAATCCACCCGGAGTCAAATCGAGCCCATAGTAAACAAATCGTCGGGCAAAGTCACTCCGAGTTCCCAGCGCACTCTCCATGGAATGAAGCAGGCATAGTCCAAAAAAACCATTACCGCAGCCCGCATCAATAACCACATCCCCCTCGCGGATGGTGCCAATCAAGGCACTGATTTTTTCAAAATAGTCGATATAGACACTCGCTTGCTCGATCGTGCCGAACTTTCCGAGATAACCATTCCAAAAATCATTCTCGCTCTCCTTGACTGCATAGATCTGCTTGAGACGATTTCTTTCTAGGCGGTTTTGGGCAAAAAGCTTCGTCTTCGCCGGGTAGCGGAATGCGCGCGAAGAGACACTAGAGCCCTCTAGGCAGAATCGAGCGACTTGCTCCATTGTTAACTTGGCGGCTTCCGGGTTTTCGCCGATCTCGTGATAGGCACCCGCGATCTCACTCACTTGACCGGCGCTAGCCAGCTTGACGACACGTTCGACCTGATCGCGTTCGACCCATATGTCTTTCGCCGCGTGCATATGCAGTAATGGTTGCTCGATTTTAGTAGCATCCTCCAAAGTGCCATCGAGATTGTGCATATTCTCTTCCGCCAATCTGGAAATGAAATTCGCAGAGTCGATATCGAAGCCGAGAATATCGATCGTCCCCCACTCTTTGCCCTCACAGAACGTACCGATTATGTCTTTTTGGTAAATATTCTTAATCGTTTGCTGTAGATTCACCACGCCAACGATACACACGATTCGTGAAATACGCCGATCAAGTGCTGCGGCGCGATAGGCACATCGAGCTGATAAACTATTGGAAATCAGAATGATTTCTTCCGGTTCAAAGTGGTTCTCCGCATACTCTAGGGCATCCAAAATATCACGCGCCGCCCCAGGTAGAGTAAATTGCGACATATCACCATCGCTCTCGCCGATGTGATTGGTGTGATCGAAGCGAATAACCTTAAATCCGTTCGCGACTAAAAAGTAAGCGAGCCTAATATTGTTCTTCTTCGTCTCGCCATATTTCGGAGTAAGCAAAATAAAGCGCCCATTCCAATCACGCTCGCTCCCCTCATCCAGATAGCCGACAATTAAACGACCTTCTGCTCCAGGAAATGAAACACGTGAGCTGCGTATTTCTTCGATGTCTGAAGTGCTAAAATCCGCGATCATGTCGATGAACCTTGTGGTGATTTCTTGTGCACTGGCAACTCAAACATTAGCAAAACTTCATGATCGATTGATAGCACTACCTTATGTTGCTTCAATATTCTGACGTGATTTTTTGTAAGTAGCTACCTAATTGCAGTTGCACTCGACCTTAGGTGCAGTCAACCTCCGCTAATACTTTGATGCCCTTGATTAAGATTTTGTGAGCCATTTTCTATTCATTAGAAACGAGCCTTCTATCCCGACTAGCTTGCGGGAGGTCTTTTCGGCTCCACAAAACCGAATCATCATTCGCCAATCAGCGCTCGAAGCGCAGTCCGCATTGGCTCGTGGTGCCTTCGATTCGGTCATTGTTTACGCTGAAGGCGATACGCTCGAATTGTCGCGTACGCTGCGTGAGATCCGCGAACTGGCTCCAAAAATCTCCGTAGTGGTCATCGCGCCACAATACGATGTGAGCGCAGAAAAGGAAGCCTTCGATTCTGGGGCAGACCTCTACTTCGCTGAGCCGATACCGACGCAGACGCTCGTGCGTGTATTAGCGAATCAGCGTGGCGACTCGGAGAGCCTGATGATAGCTCCGGAACGGACGGATCGAACCATCGAGCGACCAGCAGCGAGCGCAAATTCTGCGTCGACCCTCCACGTGCTCCGCGATCTATCGCACATACTCAGCTTCAGCCTCGATTATAAGGCCTTCACCCAGCACTTCATCCTTAAGCTGCGCGACCATATCAGCTTCAGCCGAATTGGGATCTTCCTCGAAAGCTCAGCAAAGCAGTCGCTGGTTAAAAATACGCGCTCAAAGCACCTCACTTGTGTGGCCTCGCTCGGATTGCCAGCTGACTTAGTGGATTGCTTCCAATTAAGCCGTGAAGTCGGCATCGGGCGCGAACTTTCGGAGCACCCGCGCATTCTTCACAAAAGTGGCCACTCTCAGGCACCCTTCCAGCAAGCTTCCGCTTCGATTGACAAGGAGTTTTCTGTCCTCGGCTGCCATATCGCCATCCCAATTACAGATCGTGAAGATGCCATTGGGCTCGCGGTGCTCAATGGCCCGGTCACCGGGCGTGAATACACCGAAGACGAGCTGGAACTCCTCTATCTCCTAATGGAAGAGCTCGGCCTGGCCATCCGCAATAGCCGCTTGCACAGCGAACTGGCGCAACATGGTCAGCTCATTGAAAATGTTATGCACTCTATGTCGAGTGGAGCGATCGTCTTTAGCGAAGATCTGGATATCCTCTACATTAACGACGCAGCCAAGCGTTTCCTCGGAGTCGGGCAAAATAACCCCGATCGCTCGATTGAATTTGCTGAATTGCCCTCAAAGTTGGCCATGCCCGTGCACCGAGCGGTGGAAAAAGGCGAATTGCCGGATCCCTTTAAGATCAGTGGCCTAGCACTGGACGATGTTTATCAAGTCTCGATCTTCCCTTTCACGCAGAAGGGTGAGCTCATGCTCCTGCCCCGCCCTACGATGGTGATTATAGAGGACTTCACCAAGATCGAAGCCAGTAAGGAGACGGCGCTGGCTGACACGAAGACGGAAATTATCAGCCTGATCGCCGAACGCTTCGCTCACGAGATCCGTAACTCGCTGGTGCCCCTTTCCACGCACGCGCAGCTGATCGACAAAAAGATCGAACAGCCTAAATTCCAAGCCTCGCTTAAGTCTGCGATGCTCAAAGAAACCGCTCGCATCAAGCGCTTTAGCGAACAGATGCTCTACCTCGCACAATCTTCCCACACTGGCGGAACCGACCTGCTTCTCGAAGACATTATCAAAAGCGCCTTCGAGCGCGCGCGCCAACACCTAGGCAACGCCCAAGCAAAGCTCATAATCGACAACAAAGCAGAGCGAGCCACGCTGGAAGCCAACCCTGAGGCACTCACTTACGCCTTCGAAGAGCTCTTCAATAATTCAATGCTTGCGGAACCTGGCTCACAAAAAATCCACGTGCAAATTCAGCAGAACAACGAAGGTATCCTCTGCGTTCGTTTACGTGATGGTGGCCCGGGTCTGAGCGCAGAAGTCATCGCAAAAGCGACCGAACCTTTTTACACAACACGCAACACCGGTGTCGGCCTCGGCCTCTCCGTAGCCAACAAGGTCATCTCTGAACATCACGGCTATCTACGCCTCAACAACCGCTCTGAAGAGCGCGATTGGGACATCGAAATCGAACTCCCTTCACTCCTCGCTACACAGGTATAATTTATGAAATCACTGCAACGCCCTCTACTCTCTCTTGGACTCAGCCTGCTCGCCTATGGATCGATCGATGCGGCAGCGACTCGAATCGCCTTTGTAGATCCCTTTGCCACCGCTCGAGGCAACGCCTTCACCGCAACCGCCGATAATCCCTCGGCCGTCTTTTATAATGCGGCCGGGTTGACGCAGCTTGAGGGAACTCAAGTGCAAGGTAATGTCTTCGCGATCTCACTGGGTTATGAGTATGATGGAGCCGGCGGCAGCAACGACATGGATGACGACTTTCAAGCGGTGCCGAGTTTCTTCCTCTCTCACAATTTCGAGGACTCGCCCATCTCTATCGGTTTCGGCGCCTATGCCCCCTTCGCACTGAGTTCAGACTGGGGTAATAATGCCTCTTTTACCGCGCCCTACGCCTCCCCACCAATCCCGCAGCCTGCATTCGTCCCCTATAAAGCGGATTTATCCTATATCAAATACCACGCCGCAGTAGCATGGCAAATTACCGAAACTTTATCACTAGCTGCTGGAATGAGCTTCGATGACACCGATATTGACATCAAAACAAACGCGCTGGCATTCGATGGCGATGATAACACCATTGGCTATTCAATTTCAGCCTTCTGGCAGCCCAATACGCATCATAGCTTCGGACTGAACTACCAAGCGAAGACTGACATTACTTACGATGGAAAAGTAAATGGCCCTGTTATTACTGACATTACTGGGGGTTTGACTAACACGCTGAACACCTCGGCCGACCTTATATTCCCCGAGTCGATCGTCTTAGGCTATTCATACCGCCCTAATGAGCACTGGAATGTAGAGCTCAACATTGACTGGACTAACTGGGATCGTGTTAACAGCCTAGCGCTCAAAGGCACTCCTTTCGCTTACAACCTAAACTGGGAGTCCGCTTTTATCTGGGAATTGGGTGCGACTCGTTACTTTGAGAACGGTTGGCACATCAGCGGCGGCTATACCTTCGTTGAAAACGCTGTTCCCGACGCTGACTTCTTGCCGATCGTTCCAGATTCGGATCGCCACTTTTTCGCGATCGGAGTTGGCGGCACATGGGATCAGTTCACATGGCAACTGACCTTCCAACAAGCCTTTGCTAGCAAACGTCAAGTTCAGGTAAATCCACTGACTAACTCACCAACAATAAACGGCAACTACGACCTCGACAGCACAGCTGTCGCCTTCTCACTAAACTACGCCTTCTAGTTTTTGCCGCACGGACGCTTCACTGAGTCCCGCTATTTGCAAACGCTTCGTTTGACTGGTCGCCCCACGCACCACGCAAACGGAGCGTCTTTGTATCTGCAAGTGCTTAGCCAGCAGCGCACAGACTGCTTTGTTCGCCTTGCCCGATTCCGGTTGAGCCGAGACTTTAATTTTGAGTGCCCCCGCGTGCCAGCCCACGATCTCATTACGCGAGGCGTTGGGAATGACGCGCAGGTCGAGCTCGCACTGCAGCTTAGTCGACATCTCGCGACAGATTTGGGTAGCTGCCGAGCCACTTAACGAAGGAGCAGTGGCCTTCCAGCTCCGCTAATGCTTCTTGCACGAGCGCGTCTTCGTAGTGGCCGATAAAGTCGATAAAGAAGAGGTAGTCCCACGCCTTTTTACGACTGGGGCGCGACTCGATCTTGCTCAGATTAATTCCGCGCGAACCGAAGGGGCGGAGAGTTTTTTCCAGCGCCCCCGGCTCGTCTTTCAGCGAAATGACCAGACTGGTTTTGTCGCGACCATCGCCGAGTGGCTTGGCGCGCGTCTTTCCGATCACGAGGAAACGAGTCACGTTATCATCGCGGTCTTGTATCCCGCGCACTTGAACGGGCACACCATAGCGCTGCGCAGATAAGTCACTAGCCACGGCGGCAACGCCCGGCGTTTCTTTCGCCGTGCAGACAGCATCCGCCGTGCTGACGACATCAACCAGAACAGCCTCTGGCAAATTCGCGCGGAGCCATTCGCGGCACTGTCCAAGCGCCTGATCCTTCGAGCGTACCACCTTAATATGATCCAGTGGCGATTGCGAAATCAGGCAATGCTCGATAGGAAGATAGACTTGCGAGCAGATATGCAAATCGGACTCAACTAACATATCCATGGAGTGGGAAACCGCGCCATCGGTAGAGTTTTCGATCGGGATGACACCGTAATCCGCAGTTCCAGCTTCAACCTCGGCGAAAACGTCGGGGATGCTCTTGATCGCGTGATAGTCGAGGCTGACTCCAAAGTTGCGGATTGCCGCTTGGTGTGTGAAAGTCGCTTCGGGCCCCAGATAGCCGATGATAAGTTTCTTCTCTAGAGCGATGGAGCCGGAAATAACTTCGCGGTAAACCGATTGCAGCGTGCGATTGGTGATCGGCCCCGGGTTGAGCGAAGCAATCTTAGCCATGACCTGCGCCTCACGGGTCGGGTCGTAATAGTCGGCTCCATTGGCGTGTTTAATTTTGCCAATCTCGGCGGCGTGCTGCACGCGCTGGCTGAGTCGATTGACGATCGTCTGGTCGATCTCGTCGGTAATGGCGACGTCCGTCGCTTTCGCGGCTGGATCGAGCCCGGCGATCATCAATGCGCGGTAGATCGCCTGCAATGTAGCGTCGGTCAGAGGGCCGGGATTGAAACGGGCGATTTTGGCCAGCACCTCTTCTTCGTTGGCGCCCCCATCGTGGAGCACCCGTTTATTGAGTAGCTGCACGACTTGCTTATCAATGGCGTCGATCGCGTCGCGGTTGCGCTGTAGGAGGTCGTTCATTGCTTCTGGCATCAGCGTGTCACTTATTCGGCGGCTTTTTCTGGAGCGGCAGCGGCATCACTCTCCACGTTTTCCTTTTGCCAATCGACTTCGACGAATTTCTCGTCGAGCGGCAACTCACCCGGCGTGGGCTCTTTAGAGAGGCCGACGTCCTCATCGGAGATTTCTTCGGGCTCATCTTCGCTGCGGCGCATCCACTCATCGATCTGGTGGTTACTCAACACATCGGAAGCAGGTAGCTCGTCCAGTTCTTTAATTCCGGTAAATTCTAGGAATTTATCCGTGGTGCCATATTGAATCGGGCGGCCGGGCAGTTCGGCGCGGCCAGTCACATGCACCAGCTCCAGTTCGATCAATTTATTCAGCGCGCTATCCACCGAGACGCCGCGGATCGCTTCCATCTCCGCACGAGTCACTGGCTGACGGTAGGCGATGATCGACATAGTCTCGAGCGCAGCGGGGCTCAGCTTCATCGGGCGCGGCTCGCCCCGGAGCAGGCGGACGAACTCGGCAAACTGTGGCGCGGTCACGATCTGGTAGCCGTTGGGGCCTTCGACGACGCGGTAGGCTTTATCCTGCACCTCAGCCTCGTCAGTCAATTGCGTGAGAGTATCCCGGATCTGCGCCTGCGTAACTAGACTCGGTACTTCAGTCGCAATTGCGGCCTCATCGCCCTCCTCTTCTTTGGCATCTTCCAACGCTTCGGTCAATTCCTGGTGGTAACGGGCAAAAATCTTCACCACATCTTTGAGTGTGATCGGTTCGGCAGTCGATAGCAGCAAGGCTTCGAGAGTCTTTTTCAGGTCAAAATCCATAGAATTTGGAAACTAGATCGGATAATATCGTGTGTGGAAGCAAAAAGGGTATTGTCGTTTGTCCCGCTATTCATTGAATTCTCCGCTTTTCTGCAACGAGAAACACGATCCATCTTCATTTAATTCAAAATTACCATGGCAGACTCAACCAAGCGCCCACATTCCTCAATAGTCGTCGATGGCAGCGATCGCGCCCCCGCACGCTCCATGCTTCGCGCCGTCGGATTTACCGACGAGGATTTCCAAAAGCCTCAAATCGCTGTGGCCAGTTCCCCGAGCGACATGACGCCGTGCAACGTCCACCTCGGCGAGCTCAGCGAACACGCCCGCACAGGTATTGATAGTGCCGGTGGCAAGGCTGTATCGTTCAACACGATCACAGTAACCGATGGCATCTCAATGGGTACGAAGGGCATGCGCTACAGCCTCGTTTCCCGCGATGTCATCGCCGACTCCATCGAAACCGCCGTCGCAGCCGAAGGCTTCGACGGACTCGTCGCCATAGGCGGCTGCGACAAGAACATGCCTGGCTGCATGATCGCCATCGCACGCCTTAACCGCCCAGCTGTCTTCGTTTATGGCGGCACGATTCTCCCCGGCCTCATGCCGCATGATAAAGAAGAATGCAACCCGATGGACATCGTCTCCGTCTTCGAGGCTGTCGGCAAGCACGCCAAGGGCGAGTTGACGGATGCAGAACTGAAGGAAGTCGAAAAATACGCAATCCCCGGCCCTGGCTCCTGTGGAGGTATGTACACAGCCAACACCATGGCCAGCGCGATCGAAGCTCTTGGCATGAGCCTGCCCGGTAGTTCTGCACAAACCGCTGTCGGCTCGGCTAAACGCAAGGACTGCGAAATGGCCGGCGCTGCTGTCGTCAATATGCTTGAGAAAGACATCAAGCCCCGCGACATTTTAACGCGAAAGGCCTTCGAAAATGCGATCACCACTTGCCTCGCGCTCGGTGGCTCAACCAATTTGATCCTGCACCTACTCGCCATCGCCCACTCAGCTGATGTCGAGCTGAGTATCGACGATTTCAAAGAAATCGGCGAGCGCATCCCTCTCCTCGCCGATGTGAAGCCTTTTGGCAAATACAGCATGAACCACCTAATCCGTATCGGCGGCATCCGTCCGATGATGAAGATGCTCCTCGACCGCGGTCTCATCCACGGCGACTGCCTCACCGTCACCGGCCAAACAGTCGCCGAGTCGCTCGCCGACGTGCAGCCCTACGGCCAATACCCTGACGAGCAGGACATCATCTATCCTTGGGATCAGCCGATTAAGAAGAGCACTCACCTACGCATCCTTCGTGGCAACCTCGCCCCCGGCGGCGCAGTGGGTAAGATCACCGGCAAAGAAGGTGAATACTTTAAAGGCACCGCCAAAGTCTACGAAGGCGAAGAGGCTGCCCTGATCGGCATCCTCCGCGGCGATGTCGTCGCCGGCGACGTCGTCGTCATCCGCAACGAAGGCCCCGTCGGCGGTCCAGGCATGCGGGAAATGCTTTCGCCCACCAGCGCGGTTGCGGGTCGTGGCTTGATTCAAGAAGTCGCACTCATCACCGATGGACGCTTTTCAGGCGGCAGTCACGGCTTCGATGTCGGCCACATCACCCCCGAAGCAGCCAAGGGCGGCCCCATCGGCATCGTAAAGAGCGGCGATATTATCGAAATCGATGCAGTTAAAAACACCATCGATCTATTGATCGACGAAGCCGAATACGAAGCCCGTATGAATGCCTTCGAACCAACGGGTGCCGGCGAGAAACGAGGCGTCCTGGGCAAATATGCGGCTCTCGTCGCCACAGCCTCCGAAGGTGCTGTCACCGATAAGAATCTCTAGTCCATCACACGCAACTCGCAAACGATAGTGCAAACATCGCCCACAGACTTTCTCTACAAGATTGGAGTCGTGGCGGCACTCTTCACCTGCGCATACGTGATTTCGACCCGCGAATCGGCTACATTCGATCCTGAACACGCCTTCGATCTACTCATCGATTCCGGTTTCCACCTGAGGGAATCACAGCAAAACCTAGAGCTGCTCGATCAACGCAAGATTCTCATCACCACTGGGATCAATGCGCAGAGTTCACGGATCATTGTCGAAAAGCTACTCCTACTGGATGGGCGCGATAGCAGTCGCCCCATCGATCTCTACTTACGCACCGAAGGTGGCTGGGAGGCTGATGCCTTCTCGGTCATCGATACGATGCACAGTATCCAAGCACCTGTACACATCCACGCGATGGGGGAAGTCCATTCTGCAGGACTCATGATTCTCACCGCAGGCACAGGGCAACGTATCGTTTATCCAAATACAATTCTCGGTTTTCATGCCACCGATCCGGGGGACGGTGAGCTTTGGCAAGAGCGCTACGAGCAGCTCTGGATCGAGCGAAGTCAACTACCCCGCCACTGGATCGAGCAACGCGACGGCGATTTTCAATACTTCACCGCAGCCGAAGCGATCGAATACGGGGTTGCGGATATGATCGTTTCGCCTGAGAACACCATAAACAAATAGACTTTCTTCATTCTACATTCTTAATTCAAAACTTATGTCCTGGGAACGCTTCACACAACACTACCTGTCCATCGACGAGCTCGACTTCGCGCTCGACATCAGCCGCATCGATTTTGGCGACGACTTCCTCGCCAAGATGGAGCCCAAAATGCAGTCCGCTTTCCAAGCGATGGCAGAACTCGAAGCCGGCGCGATCGCCAATCCCGACGAGGGCCGCATGGTTGGGCACTACTGGCTGCGCAAAGCCGCTCTCGCTCCCCAGCCCGAGCTGACCGCTGAGATTGAGAAGTGCCTCGCCGACATCAAGCAAATCACCGCCAATGTGCACAGCGGCAAGATCGCCGGCGCTAAGGGCAAGTTTAAGAACTGCCTCGTCATCGGTATCGGTGGCTCGGCACTCGGCCCCCAATTCGTAGCCGACGCTCTGGGTGATCCGCAGGGCGATAAGATGCAACTCTTCTTCTTTGACAATACTGACCCCAACGGCCTCGACCGCACCCTCGCCTCGCTCGAAGGTCAACTCGGCGAAACCCTCTCGGTCGTCATCTCGAAATCCGGCGGCACACCCGAGACACGCAACGGCATGCTCGAAGCGCAGGCCGCTTACAAAGCCGCCGGTCTCGACTTTGCTCAACACGCCATCGCCATCACCGGCGAAGACTCCAAACTCGACAAGGTCGCTGTATCCGAAAACTGGATCACCCGTCTCCCCATGTGGGATTGGGTCGGCGGCCGCACCTCCGAGCTCGCCGCAGTCGGCCTGCTCCCCGCCGCGCTCCAAGGTCTCGACATCGACCGCATTCTCGCTGGCGCTGCGGCGATGGACGCCACCACACGCAGCCACGAAACAGCCCAGAACCCTGCGGCTCTCCTCGCACTGATGTGGTATTTCGCCACCGACGCCAAGGGCGCAAAGGACATGGTCGTGCTCCCTTATAAGGATCGCCTCATGCTCTTCTCGAAATATCTCCAGCAGCTCGTCATGGAGTCGCTCGGCAAGGAACTCGACCTCGACGGCAAGGTCGTCCACCAAGGCATCGCCGTTTATGGCAACAAAGGCTCCACCGACCAACACGCCTACGTGCAGCAACTCCGCGAGGGCGTGCACAACTTCTTCGCCACCTTCATCGAAGTGCTCAAAGACCGCGACGGCGAGTCGATCGAAGTCGAAAGCGGCACCACCTCAGGCGATTTCCTCCAAGGTTTCTTCCTCGGCACCCGCGATGCGCTCTATGATAATGGTCGCCAGTCGATCACCATCACGATTCGCGAAGTCACGCCTGAAGCAATCGGCCAGCTCATAGCACTCTTCGAGCGCGCCGTCGGCCTCTACGCCAGCCTCGTAAATATCAACGCCTACCACCAACCCGGCGTGGAAGCAGGTAAAAAGGCCGCAGCGACCGTTCTCGACATTGAGCAGCAAGTCATCGCTCACCTAAAAGAACAAGCCGGTAACAAGCTAGACGCTGTTACAATCGCGCAAAACTTGAACCTTGAGTCGCAGACAGAATTGATCTTTAAATTGCTCAACAGGCTCGCAACCAATCAGCGCGGGCTCTCCGTTGAAGTCAAAAACCCCGTCCATCAATCACTTTATTCCGCTGAATAATCGAATTCAGTCCCCAAAAACAAACATACATGAATAGTCTATCCATGATACTCCGCATCCTCGCAATCGTCGCCGCCATCGCCGCCGGCGCCTTATTCTTTATGGGTAAGGGAAAACTAGCCGAACAAAAGGCTGCTGTCGAAAAGGCAGAGCAAGCCACCGTAGCCGTTCAAGGCGAGCTAACTACAGCCAATGAGCAAATCAGCACTTTGGAAGGCAACCTCAAGACTGAGCGCAAAGCCTTGGCGGATGAAAAGCGTAAGCTAGAAACCATCCAATCCGAGATGTATACCGCTCGCGGAGAAGTCAGCCGTAAATTAGAGCAGCTAAACGAAGCTAAGAAGACGATTGAAGACTTGGAAGCCACCGCGAAGCGCCTGCGTACCGACCTGCTAGATTCCGAGCAAGCTCTCGCATCCGCTAGCAAGGAGGGCGAAATCGCCCAACTTAATGAGCGCATCGCAGAGCTTGAAAAGAGCAACGCGGATCTCAAGGAAGCGCTTGAGAGTGCCAAAGCCCGCGCCGCCTCTAGTGCTTCCACGGGAGGCAGCACAAACGGAAGCCTCGCCACCGGTGGTGCCTATAGTAGCACATACACCCCAGCGCCCTCCCAACCGCTGCCCACCGCGACGCTCGGTGCTGAAACAACGATCCAAACCGTAAGCGCAAAAAATGGCCTCATCGTTCTGGCCAATAGTTCCGAACTTGGACTTGCGCCCGGCGTCGAAGTCCGACTCGTCCAAGACATGAAAGTCATCGGCAACATTCAAGTCGTCGAAGTAAAAGACGACTTGGTCGTGGCCAACATCCTCCCAGGCACTAAAGCTAGCTCCATGAAAGCTGGCAGCACAGTCACTGTCCTTCGCTAATTTCTGACCAATACTTTCTACATTATGTTTCGCCGCATCGCACTTCTCATCGCACTCGCTTTCATGGCACTCACATTGTCCGGTTGCTTCGATAGCAACCCTGACGAGCAATCCGTGCCTTGGAGTCGCCCCGCTGATTGGGAACGCGGAGCGCCCGGTTTCGGAGGCTAATAAGGCAGTCTATCTATTTTGACATAAAGCTCCATCCCACAAGGATGGAGCTTTTTTTGCGGCTAAACTTGACAAGCCTCCCTCAACCCCCTTTCTCTAGCAGCCTTCCTTAGGGGTGACCTGGTATGGGTCTGAGACGCTTCCTTATTTTAACAGAGGCGATCCCTTCGAACCTGATCCGGTTGACACCGGCGTAGGAAAAGGAATGGAACGCCCTTTTTATTTAGGGGGCTCCGCCTTCAATCGCCCAAGGCCGGATCTCAACAACACAAAAATTGAGATCCATCAAATGAAACACCACATCAGCGCCATTGCGCTCTTAAGTCTAACGACTGCCCTCTTCGCGGAAGAGAGCCCCACGCCCGAGCTCCCCACCACCCTCGTTACCGGTGATCTGTGGGAGTCCGAACTGCAACAAACCACTGCCAGCGTCACGGTGCTCGACTCCGAACGTCTAGAAAACAACGGCGTGCAGCACTTCGAAGATGTCATCAACGCCATCCCAAATCTCACGTGGACAGCCGGCACATCCCGCCCTCGCTACATCCAGATCCGCGGCATCGGCGAAAATTCTCAATACGAGGGTGAGACTCCGGACTCTTCTGTACGCTTCATGGTCGATGATCTCGACTTCACCGGCCTCGGCACCGTTGGTAACCTCTTCGACGCCGAACAAGTCGAAGTACTTCGTGGGCCGCAGGCCGGAGCGTTTGGCATCAACGCAGCTGGCGGTGTGCTCAAAGTGGTCACCGCCGATCCAACGGATTACTGGACAGGTCAAATCGAAGGCACTGTTGGCGAGGACAACCTCTTAGCTGGCGGCATCGCTGTAGGTGGCCCAATTACGGGCGAGGAACTGACTTTCCGCGTCTCAATCCACCAGCTCACGCAAAACGGCTGGCGAGAGAATCGTACACTCAACAAGGACGACACCAATGAGCGCGACGAGCTGACCACACGCCTCAAACTCCGCTGGATCGCCAACGAAGACTGGCAATGGGACGCCACCCTCTTTTACGGCGATGTGGACAACGGCTACGACGAATGGTCGCTTGATAACACTGGCTTTGATGTCTACTCCGACGAGCCTGGACGCGATGAACAAGAGTCCCTCGCTGGCAGCCTACGTGGAACGTGGACCGGCCTCGACAGTATCGATGTCACAACGATCACCAGTTACAGCAGCACCGACTCTTTCTACAGCTACGACTCTGACTGGACAGTGCTGAACGCCATCGATCCTCGTTCCTACGATGCCTACATGCAGATTGACCGCGACCGCGACGTGTTCTCCCAAGAACTACGTTTCGACTCAAAGGATCAGGAAGATGCACTCGGATTTATCGATCGTTGGACAATGGGCGGCTACCTAAGCCTGCTCGATGAGCAGAGCGACGTTGACTACCGAGACATGTGGAGCAGTCCACTCTGGCCTGTGCTCGCTGACAGTAATTATGAAAGTGAAAGCTACGCACTCTTCGGCCAAATGGCACACGATTTATCGGAAGGCACCCGCCTCATTCTAGGCCTGCGCATGGAGTATTACTCCATTGAAGCAGTGTCTTCCGGCCTTTATTACGGCGCTCCACTACCAAGCGGCTCCGAGGATGAATCTGACACACTGTTTGGCGGCAAGCTCACCCTGGAACACGACTTGAACGATGCGCACATGCTCTTTGCCAGCATCGCACGCGGCTACAAGGCCGGAGGCGCTAACGTCGCAGCCTTCCTTGACCTCGGTGCAGGTGACCCGCTCACATACGGTGACGAAACCCTCTGGAACTACGAAATCGGCCTGCGCAGCGAATGGTTCGACGGTCATATCGAGTCGCAGATCACAGTATTCTACCTAGATCGTAGCGATGCACAGCTCCGCGACTCAGCCGGTGCCGGTGGCTTCTTCCGCTACTTCACCTCAAACCAGGGAGAGGCAGAACACTACGGTCTCGAAGCCGAAGCCACTTGGCACATCAACAAAAACTGGGCTGCCAGCGCCGGACTCGGTCTGCTCGAAACTGATCTCGATGACAAGGGCCACGATGTTTCCAACTCGCCCAATTTCACCTACAATGCACGCCTCGACTACAAGGCCAACAATGGCTTCTTCGCGAACCTCGAACTTGTCGGCAGCGACGAATACTACGAGTCCAATAGCGCAAGCAATCGAGAGAAACGCAGCGCATTCGCAGTGGTCAACGCAGCCATCGGCTACAACTACGAGAACTGGACCCTCACTCTCTGGGCAAAAAACCTCCTCGATGAGGAATACGAAAAACGCCTATTCTACTTCGGCAACGCCCAACCAAGCTGGACACCAACCCGCTATGAGACACCCGCCGACCCGCAACACTTCGGTGCGACGCTAAAATACAGTTGGTAGGCAAGCAATCAGCATTTAGCAGAAGCCCCGTCCACGGGTGTCATTGCGATGTGTAGCCATTAGAGAGGAATTCCCGAATATCGATCTATGTGAAGCAGCACAGGAGTGCTGCGATCCCGGGATCGCCTATCTCCCGATTGGCTAAGTGCTCGTCGAAAATCAGGATCCCCTCCTGCGACCGATTGCAATGACATCCCCCGTCCACTTGGACGGGGCTTTTTCGTATATGGTAAATACACTTGCCACTCTCCACTCCTCACTCCCCACTCACTCGATGATTTCATCGATTGTCACACATCCGGGCGGTGCCCACAAAGACGACTTCCTCGCCTGTGCGGTATTGCTCACGCAAGCGCCTGTCACAATCGAACGCCGCGATCCAACGGACGCCGATTTGAGCAATCCGACTGTGGCCGTCATCGACATCGGCCACGAGCATTCGGACACGCTGCGCAACTTCGACCACCACCAACTGCCCCGCGACCATGTGCCAACTTGCGCACTATCACTCGTTTTGCAGCACCTCGCCATTTACGAAGATGCCCGTGAGTTCTGCAGCTGGCTCGAAGTCGCCGAATGGTTCGATTGTAGAGGACCTGTAGATACTGCCGAATGGCTCGGCATCGACCGCGACACACTCGGTAAGCTCAACTCGCCGCTCGACATTACGATCCTCCGCCGTTTCGCCAGTCAAACTGAGCACAAACCCGGCGAGCCGATCTGGGAGATCATGCGCATGATCGGCCAAGACCTCGTCGACTATGTGACCAACTTGCGCGAGCGGCTCGATTTCGTCGCGCAACATGCAGAAGTTTGGAAGCTAGAGTCCAACGGCACCCAATTTAAAGCCCTCTTTATGCCTCGCACCGATCCCCTTCCCGACGAAGCCTCCTCCGGGCTCGGCTACCACGTTGAAAAACTAGGACTGGAAGACGAAGTACTTGCACTCATTTACCCCGATAGCCGGGGCACCGGCTATGGCATGCGCCGCTTCAACGACGACCCGCGTATGGAGTTTACCCAAATCGACAGCGAGGACGACGTACACTTCACTCACGCCCGCGGCTTCATCGCCAAGACCTCATGCGCGGAGGTGGAACGGTTGAAGGAGTTGGTAAAGAAAGCCTACACGTAGGTAGGGTTTGTTATCCTTAACAAACCGGCACGAAGCTCGGAAATACTGCTTGCCGCAACAACGGCGCGATAAGGATATCGCGCCCTACACCTCCAGATACTGCTGCTGCAATTCTTCGACCACCGATGGATCGGCCAAGGTCGTCGTATTGCCAAGTTCCTTACCCTCGGCGATGTCGCGCAAGATGCGGCGCATGATCTTTCCGGAACGTGTTTTCGGAAGATCTGAAGAGAAGAGGATACGCTCGGGGCGGGCAAATTTGCCGATCCCCTTGTCGATCATGGCGACGAGTTCCTTACGCAGGTGATCGTCGTGATCGCGACCATCGATGACCGTGACGAAGGCGACGAGGCCTTGTCCCTTGATCTCGTGCGGGATACCGACGACAGCCGACTCGGCCACATCCTTGTGCTCGACGAAAACGCTTTCGAGTTCAGCCGTGCCGATACGGTGGCCGGACACGTTCACAACGTCGTCCACGCGACCGAGAATCCAGATGTAGCCATCCTCATCGCGGCGTGCACCGTCGCCGGGGAAATAATATTTTCCGTCCCACTTACACCAGTAGGTGTCTTTGAACCGCTGCGGGTCACCGTAGATGCCCCGGAGCATCCCCGGCCATGGCTTCTTAATGGCGAGGATGCCGGCTTCGACTTCCTTGCCGTCGTCAGTAAGGATGGCGGGCTCGACGCCGAAGAACGGAACCGTCGCACAGCCAGGTTTCGTCGCGGTCGCCCCCGGCATCGGAGTGAGCATGTGGCCGCCGGTTTCAGTCTGCCACCACGTATCCACGATGGGGCAACGCTCGCCGCCGATCATCTTATGATACCAGATCCAAGCTTCGGGATTAATCGGCTCACCAACAGTGCCGAGGAGACGGAGCGAGGAGAGGTCTTTATTCGTGACCCAATCATCGCCCCATTTCATAAAGGCACGGATCGCAGTCGGTGCTGTATAGAAAATAGAGACTTTATACTTCTCGATGATATCCCAGAAGCGACTTTCGTCGGGATGATTCGGCGCACCTTCATACATCACCTGAGTCACGCCGTTTTGCATGATACCGTAGACGATATAAGTGTGCCCTGTGATCCAGCCAACATCGGCGGTGCACCAGTAGACATCGTCATCTTTCAGGTCGAAAATGTATTTGGAGGTTAAATAGCTATAGACTTGGTAGCCAGCCGTCGTGTGCATGATGCCCTTGGGCTTGCCAGTCGTGCCACTGGTATAAAGAAGGAAGAGCAGGTCTTCGGCTTCCATCTCTTCAGCTGGGCACTCATCGCTCACATCGGCGACCAGGTCATGATACCAAGAATCACGGCCATCCTTCATCGGGCAATCGACAGGGTGCGCGTCGCCGCGCTTGACGACGATCACGTCTTTGACGCAGGCACAATTTTCCACACCTTCGTCGACGATTTTTTTAAGTTCCAGCATCTTGCCACGGCGGTAACCACCGTCGCCAGTAATGACCATGCGTGTTTCGCTATCGAGCACACGGTCGCGAATCGAATCTGCGGAGAAGCCGGCAAAAATCACCGAGTGCACTGCGCCGATACGGGCACAGGCGAGCACCGCGATGGCTAACTCTGGAATCATCGGCAAATAGACGGCAATACGATCGCCCTTTTGCACGCCACGCGCTTTCAGGGCGTTGGCAAATCGGCAGACCTCCACGTGGAGTTGCGCGTAGCTGATATCACGGGTATCGCCGGGCTCACCCTCCCAGTGGATGGCGATTTTATCGCCCTTGCCCGCTTCGATATGACGGTCGAGGCAGTTATAAGAAAGATTCGTGCGACTGCCATCGAACCATTTGAAAAACGGCGCTTCCGAGACATCGAGAACAGAGTCCCATTTTTTAAACCAGTGCAGTTCTTCGGCCGCCTCCGCCCAGAAAGCCTCGGGGTCTTGAATGCTCTTCTCGTAGAGCGCTTGGTAAGCAGCTTCACCGCTAATGCGGGCTGCGTTTACGAAATCTGGGGTAGGTGGGAATTTGCGGTGCTCGTGCGAGACCGACTCCATGGAGGAATTATCAATAGTCATAGTAAAAACAGCACTTTATTGCGCAAGGCATCTAATTCAAGAGGTAAGCATGCCTAATGGGAAACTATTAGGCAAATATGCTTTGAAATAAGGTCAATGACATTAAAAATAATTGCGCATTAGGAGTGTTTGAAAGCTGTTGACAAGCTCACTCTGGGAAACCTACATGGACTGTTTACGGCGTACCAAAGGGTGCGCGTTTCAATAATGGACAACTTTGCTGATCAATGCCTCGACATGGCCCAATCTATCTTGGGTCATAACTTAGAATCTATCACCGAACAGGGCACGATTACCCCTGTCGCCGGCGAAAATAGCCGCTTGGACGAACCTGGCCATGCCGCACTGGCCATCGGCGAGTATTACCGCGCGACGAATGAGACCAAGCTAGGTGACTACGATCTGATCGATCTGGCTGCGCGCACAGTGACTGCGCAGGCATTCAGCCCGGAAGAGATGGAAAACGGCCTCGCTTATGCAGCGCTCGGCCTACTCTCCTTCAGCCCAGCCAAAGATCGTAACGCGGTCTGGGAGCGCCTGATGGATCCAACCCGTGAGCAGCTCGATAAGCTCCTCCTCGAACGCAGCGACTACGAGAACCACTATCAGGCTTTCAACATCGCAAAAGCCGTCACTCGATTCAGCCTCGGACTTTCGAAAAAAGACGAAACCGGCCGCCTCATCGACCGATTCCTCGAGCGTATCGATAGCAAGTCCTCAACCGGCTACATCGACGATGCCGCAGGCGACGAAGCACGCCTTGGCGGTGCTTTCGACATCTACGGCGTCTTAAGCTTTGTCTTCATCCGCCAATCGCTGCAACTGCACGCTAATCTGCACCTGCGCGAACGTAAGCTCCCGAGCCTGCGATCCTACTCGGAAAAATACCTAAAACTGATCCCTGACTTGGCTCGCCAAGACGGTGTGGGCTGGGCCTATGGCCGTTCCCTCGGCGCTTATGGCCAGATGCACTGCATCAGTCTCACTCTGCAAGCACTCCGCGATGGCTGGATCCCCGCCAATCAACGTGACCTCTATGTCGATGCGGTGCGCCGTCTCTTCATGAATTTCTTTGTGACCTACCTCGATCAGGAACACGGTTACCTCGTGATCCGCGACGAGGAGCGCACGACAGTGCCCTACCACACCACACGCATGGCCAACTTTGACGCCGCTCGCTACCTTTGCCAGTGGTCACGTCTCGCTCGCTCTGCGGGTGGCGACGCAGCCCCTTCCGCACCTGTTGCCGCCCGTAAGGTTGCCCGCTACGTCAGCTTCGACAAGTCGCACCGCAAGGAGCAAGGCCTCTTCGTTTATCAAGACCCCGAGTCTGGCCTCGCCGTGCAGTTGCCCCTCATCGGCTCCAGCAAACTCGGCAAAGGCACATCCGACTATCTGGCCTTCCCACACTCCCCCGGAGTGTTCGATTGGCCGGTCGATAAATACCTGCCCATCATGCAGCCCGAACTCACTTTCGGCGATAAAGTCATCGTGCCGTCCTTCTACGGCAAGAACTGCACCACCAGCATGGGGCTGCGCAACGCGCTCAACTTTAAATACGATCAGCCCGAACTCATCACTAAAGACGAAGAACTCGTCAACGGTCTCGGCAGTTGCAAGGTCACATGGTCGTTCCTCAAGGGTAAGATCAGCTGTGAGTTCTGCTTCAGTGTGAAACAACAAGTCACGCTCGATAAGATGCGCTACATCCTCGGCATTGCTGCACCACACAGCCGCTACCGCGTCGCCACCGCCTTCACACTGGGCGAAGGTGGCCACCGCACAGAGGTCATTAAAGACGACTTCCAAGCCGAGTGGAAAGAGCTCGATGTCGTCTCCGACGACCCCGAATACCGCACTTATTACGGAAACCTGCACTACCTGCAAATCCTCCAACGCGACCGCCCTCTGGTCATGCGCCCGGGCACGCAATATCGCCTCGCGCTCTCGTTCGAGCCCGACATCGCATTTGCCGATGAATGATAGCGAATGAATAATGGCGAATAGCGGATGATTTAAAATCGACTCTTCGCTATCCGCCATTCGTCCTACGCCATTACAACCATGTTGTCAGTCCGCATCATTCCCTGTCTCGACGTCCATGACGGGCGCGTGGTCAAAGGTGTTAACTTCGTTAATCTAATCGACGCGGGCGACCCTGTCGAACAAGCCAAAGCCTACGAGCTGCAAGGTGCCGACGAGCTCGTCTTTCTCGACATCACCGCATCTAGTGATGAGCGAAATACCATGATCGACGTGGTTGAGCGCACTGCCTCCGAATGCTTCATGCCACTCACCGTCGGTGGCGGCTTGCGCAACGTAGAGAACATCCGCGACATGCTCAACGCAGGCGCCGATAAGGTCAGCCTCAACACCGCCGCGATCCTCAACCCCGATCTAATTAAGGAGTCCTCCTCGCGCTTCGGCAATCAGTGCATCGTCGTCGCGATCGACGCTAAGCGCGTCGTTGGCGAAGAAGGTAAATGGGAAGTCTATACCCACGGCGGCCGCAAACCCACCGGGCTCGACGCTGTCGAATGGGCCAAGAAAGTCGTCTCCCTCGGAGCTGGCGAAATCCTACTAACCAGTATGGACGCCGACGGCACCAAGGCCGGCTTTGATAACGCCCTCAACCGCGCCGTGAGCGAAGCCGTGGAAGTGCCTGTCATCGCCTCTGGCGGCGCCGGCACCCTCGAACACTTAGCCGACGCCATTCTAGACGGCCAAACCAGCGCCGTACTGGCCGCATCGATTTTTCACTTCGGCACCTTTACGATCAAGCAAGCCAAAGAGCACCTGCAGTCCAGAGGCCTGCCCGTTCGCTTGTAGCACTATAGCACTCACCAGAGCCAACTTATTGAGCCCAAGATGGCACCACGTTCAGCACAATATCAAATGCAGGGATGAGTGCGACATAGGTGATGAGCGTGATGAGGAAGATGCCAATAACATTGAGCCCAAACCCAGATTTGATCATTTGCGGAATGGTGACATGACCCGAGCCGAAAACAATGGCATTCGGGGGCGTAGCCACCGGTAGCATAAACGCGCAAGAAGCCGACAGTGCTGCAGGTGCGATCAGGAGGAGCGGACTCTGACCGAGTCCGATGGCGACACCTGCCAGCACGGGCATGAGAACCGTTGCGGTCGCGGTGTTGGATGTGAGTTCTGTAAGAAAAGAAACCAAGGCTGCAATGCATAGGATCAACACGATAGTCGGCAGAATGGACAAGGCTCCGACCTGTTGCACGATCCACGCGGCAAGACCAGACGCATCGAAGCCTTGCGCAAGGGCAAAACCACCACCGAAAAGCAAGAGCACGCCCCAGGGCAGCTTTGAAGCCCACTCCCAGTTCATGACAAACTCATGCTTACGAAGGTTGATCGGAAGGAGGAAGAGGCAAATCGCTCCAGCAATCGCGATACTGGAGTCTTTGAGCATACTTGGCTCGGGAAAAAACTGAGCGATCTGCGGGCGAAAGAGCCAACCAGTTGCGGTGCAGCAAAAAACAACTAAAGTCCATTTCTCTCCTTTGTTCATCTTCCCCAATTCTACGATTTGTTCGCGAAGCACTTTGTTGGAATTCGGGAGGGAGAGTCCGGACATGGGATTGCTGATCTTGGTTAGCCAGAGCCAACAAATAGGAAGAAACAAGACAACCATGGGCACACCCACCATCAGCCACTTTGCGAAGGTGATTTCGTAGCCATACGTCTTGGACAAGTAGCCGGCCAAGACGGTATTGGGCGGCGTGCCGATGAGTGTCGCCAGTCCTCCGATCGAAGCGGCGTAGGCGATGCCCAGCATGAGGTTCAGCGAAAACGCTTCCAGCGATTTTGATGAGACCTCGGCATTTTGCTGCTTCAGCGTTTCGCTGGCCTGCGCAATGATAGCGAGCCCGATGGGAAGCATCATAACAGTGGTTGCCGTATTAGAGACAAAGGCCGAGAGAAGCGCTGTCGCCAGCATGAAGCCAAACACAAGTCGTGCGGGTGAAAAACCCACCAATTGGATCACATGCAGTGCAAGACGTCGATGCAAGTTCCACCGTTGCATGGAGAGCGCGATGATGAATCCGCCCATGAACAGAAAAATTAAGTGGTTGCCATATGGAGCCGTGGCTTGACTCGTCGACATGATACCGAGCGCGGGGAAAAGCACGATCGGCAGCAGGCTGGTGATCGGAATAGGAATGGTCTCACAGATCCAAAGTGTTGCCATCACGAAGGCGATGGCAGCCATACGCTGTGCTTCGATGCTCATTCCATCCGGAGAAGGAAGCAGCAGAATCAGGATAAATCCCAGTGGCGCGAGTATTAGGCCAACCAATGCGCGTCGGTTGAATGCCTTTTTACTGTTCGGGGTGAGTGGTTCTCTCGTTGGCGGTTTTTGTGTATGATGCTTCAAGGTCAGTGGGTAGTGTTTTCAGAGGAAGTATGGCTCGGTCGCGTTCGCACGCGTCCCATCCATTCAAGTGAACTGAGGCAGGCCTAGTACCGGCAGCTACCTCAAGCACACGTTTATTCTCAAGAACAAATTCCAGATCGCCGAGCCCAAATTTCAAAATCGCCGAGCAGGCAAAACTGGCGGCGACCGCAATAAAGACCGCAGAGGCAAGGACGCTCTTAGAGAAGAGCGCCCAGCTCATCTGCGGCAGCTGAATTCTGCTTCGAAGACTTTAGGGCGCTTCTGAAAAGATATCATCGCTGACTAAAGGCCTGCCGAACCGTTTCGAAGACCGGCTTTTTATTACCCTCAGGATCAACCAATCCTTTACGGTTCCACCCCTTCTGGAAACCGTTTGCACGCAGAGTGCTACGGAAGTCTTTGACCACCCAGGGCGTAAAGCCACTAAGCCCTTCGCAACGCTCGAACATGGCAATCTGTGATTCATAGATAGCTTTCTGACTATCGAGATTCCACAATTTATCGTCGGGGCCGGATGTATCCATCGGGCCGGCCGCACCGAACTCTGTAATGAAAAGAGGCTTACTTCCGACGATGACATTAGCGTTTTTCAATTCAGCGAGGGGCGGGTTATACCATCCGCCATACTCATTCAGACCAACGACATCCATATATTCGTAGATCGAATGATCCACGGATTCGACATCGTAACAGCCATCACGAAAGGGAGCATTAAAAGCTGCCGTCACCGGGGTCGATGGATCCAATTGCTTAAAGGCTTTGTAGGCCAAGGTCATCGCCTCCTTGCGTCCGGGCAGTTCCCAGGTCTCGTTGGCCATGGCATGGCACAAGATACAGGCATGCCCACGACTGACTTCCACCATTCGCGTCGCACTGTCCTGAATAATCTTCTGTGTGCGGGCATCCTCATAGGTAATTTCCCAATACACTGGGATCTCATCCCAAACGAGCAAACCTCTCGCATCACACTCTGCCAACCACGATTCATCGTAGGGGTAATGTGCTAGTCGAAGAAAATTAGATCCTAGCTCTTCGGCTAAATCGATCAATTCGCGCACATCGTCCAAGTTTCGAGGCTTACCACCCTCTTTGCCCAGACGCTCCTCATGGTAGGCAGTGCCTTTGAGATACAAGGGCTTGCGGTTGAGCAACACCTGAGTGCCGTCCACTTCGATTTGTTTAAATCCAATCTTTTGGTCGATGGAATCGACGATCTGTCCGTCACGATAAAGCGTCAGTTGCGCTGCATAGAGCTGAGGCTGCCCAGGCTCCCACAACCGTACCTTCAGGCCATCCAGCGACAGCACGGTCTCGGTGCTAGAGAGATCGATTCGCTGCTGATAAGCTAATTCAGAAATACTCAGCTCCAACTCAAAGGAGGAGGCTTCCGAAGCACCGTCGCACACGACCGTGTATTTTCCGTTCACCACGGCACCCGCTTCGTTCAACTCGATAATTTCAGTGGAATGATAGGCTGCTTGTGCAATGAATTGAGTCGGCATTCGAACCAAACGAACGCCACGAATGAGCCCACCATAGTTAAACCAATCGTAGCGCTCGGCCGGGATGCGGTGCTCCATTCGGCGTGCATCCACACGAATCACCAGCAAGTTCGAACTCTGCAGCTGCTCCGATTTCAATTCAAAACTCAGCGGCAGGAATGGGCATTCCTCGGAGGCAATCAACTCGCCGTTCCACCAGACATCGACACCGTAATTCACACCATCTAAGCGAAGAAAGAGGCGCTCTCCTTTGGCTATGGATTCCCGCTCACTTTCAGACAGCTCCAGACGCTTGGCATACCAGCCAAAGCCCTCAAAGAGAAAATACTCCTTCTGCTGCGTATTCCAATCCCCAGGCACCGAAATCGTATCGAACGCATCCACATCATACTCAAGGGCACGATCATCTTCACAGGGATTCAAACCTTCGAAAACATTTCGGCTGCGCTTGAGACCGAAGGCTCCCATATTGTCAGCGAAGAAGCCCCATTGCCCATTTAGCGAGCGGCACTTGCGGTTATTAATTTGTAAATACATAATCTAAAGGGTTTTGAACAATGAACCTGACTGGTCACGCTATATTATGATTCCACAAAAAGTATGGAATTATGCCCACAGAGGGAACACTTAACCTATTAAAATGCGGACTTTCACGTCCCTCGAACTGATTTTGAAAGTATGCCAAGAATAAAAGCCGCAGTGTTTGGCGACCACCGACGCCCAAAGTAACTCATCATTCTTCACCGTCTTCTACAGGCTCAAACGACTTTGAAGACAGAGTCAATAGGCCTACAGCAAATCAGTCAAAATAGTGCAAACAATATCAAGTAGAACTATAGCTATCTTTCATGCAACATGGTTAAATAGCAGTGATAAGTTCCCTTCAGAAAATTTAAACATTTAGTGTGGCCATCGCCGATCAACGAGCCTCAGCTCTAAATCATTTCCCCACTACCCGCCAAAGTCATGAGCGAATCCGAATGCTCTGAGGCAATCCCTTTCTAAATTATGCATAATTTCAAAAACCTCTCCGAATTCGGAATCCAAAATGACGGCACTAGTCCCTGTGCTGCTCGCATGAATGAATTGTTCCAGAGCGAGCATCGACACTGGGAACTGCCAGACGGCAACTACGCCATTGAAGAACCCCTGCGCCTGCCATCAGGAACGCATCTGAAGATGGCTCCGAAGACCGTGCTCCGGTTGACTGACGGAGCCGCCACTCAGAACGAGCATTATCTCATTCGCAACGCGGACACTGAAGACGGCAATCAGTCCATCCACATTGAGGGAGGGATCATCGACGGGAACCAAGTCGGCAACCCACGCCCCGAAGGCTTACTGGATGAAGGCTATAGTGGTGCCAGCCTGCACTTTGAAAACGTCTCTGATTTTTCACTACGCGACATCACTTTCACCAACTCAGAAGCCTACTACGCACGCTTCACCCGGGTCAGTAATTTCACCATTGAGCAGATCCGCTTTGATTCGGATCAGATTCGCCCCAACAATGACGGCATCCACCTAGGCGGCAATTGCCGTGACGGCGTCATCCGCGACATACGAGCCCTACGACCGGGCGTCACCGGCGATGACATGGTCGCACTGAATGCCGACGATGCGCTACAACGCACCGAAGTGCGTGGCATGACGAATGGCCCCATCGAGAATATCGTCATCGAAGACATACACGCGGAGAGCTGCCATACCTTTGTCCGCATACTCAGCGTGACCTCCCCCATTCGGAACATACGGATTCGGGGTATCCATGGAGGTTGCCAGAACTGCGCCATCAATGCGGACGGCGCACGCCGCTGCCGAGTGCCAGTTTTTGATGAAGCCAACCCGCCTTTTTTCGATGGTGTCGGCATTCTTGAGAATATTCACATCTCCGATCTCTCCGTTTGGAAGGCTGGCCAGAGCAAGCATGCACTGATTGATATTCACGAACGAAGCCGGAACCTAAGAATCGAAGATTTCCAACGCATCCGAGAGCACGACCAAGCCCCCGACTCGCCCACCATTCGTTTCAATCATGTCATCCTTCATAGCGCTCAATTGGACTCTGAGAGCATTCCCGGCCAAGACCTGCTCGATCCAAATCCGGCGTTCGAATCTTCAGTGGATAAATTTCAATCGTTGGTCGTCAACGAGGGTGCGGCGCTCAGCGGTTAAACCGTCAAAATCCGCAAACCAAACCTTCTAGTAGTAGAGTTTCTTTACTTCGATTTGTTCGTTAACACCGGGCTCTGTGGTCACAAATACGAGTGCAGAACGTCCTGATCGCACGGACCATGAGGAAGAATATGCGAGCTTCACATCGTCGGGCTGTTCACTCACTTGAATCGCCATCGCAACGGACTTACCTCCCGAGACAGGCACATCTGTGTCGAATGATCGCTCACTTTTCTGATCAATCTTAAATCGTTCATCCCCGAATTTCACATAGACGGGAAAGCTGGAGAGATTGATAAATCGGTAGTTGTTTTCAGGCGCATTCTCCGCTGAAAATGAAAACGGGAGTAATCGATAGCGCCCCACCTTCGAGCCACGATCATTGACAAAGATTAAGAGCAAATCATCAGTTTTCGCGCCGGGCATGTATTCCGCAGCGACTTCTTTAATCGGATTTCCCGCCTCATCCGTCCCTTTTAAACGAAAAAACTGGATAGGAAGGATGCCGCGATATTCCAATTCTTTGGAAGGTGAACCATTGGGAATCCATAATTTCACTAGCTCGCCATCCGAGCCTTGAAAATGAAGATCTTTGATCGTGCGGCTCCATGCTAAGGCGGAAAACTTCACGATTTGGGGCTGCGGTTGCTGCGCGAACCCAATAAGGGGAGCCACAACCGACAATAAGAGAAATATAGAAAGTCTATGTATCATAGTGTTGTACTAAATTTGCTCGGGATCTAACCACGTGAACGAAATAATCTTAAATTGACGTCCGAATGGACTACTTGGCTGTATCAATTCTTCCATAGCATCCGATCCTGCCACGAGCGTACTATCAGGAACGGGGTCAGGAACGCGTTGCACCTTGGCTTCACACCACACACGTCCAGTCACTTCTTGTGTCGCCGGATTGACCACATCACCGTAAGCTCGGATCGTAAATGTGTCCGAACGCACCGTCAGAACAGGAGCAAGGTGCTGGAGCAGATCAGACTGTAACATATATCCGGGTAAGCCCATGTTGCTACGATCTGCACTCGATAAGTTTTTCACCAAAAAGTTCGAAATATTATCGAAAGTTCCGACGGCTTCACCCGCAATTTCTGCGGAGAAATTATTGTTCACACCTACGTGTTCGACCGTTCCATCGAGGGCAGCTTGTAAGACCCCTTTCTTTCCTGCTTCACTGTCTTCCAGTTTACGGTTTATAAAATCAGCCATGGTCAAGAAAGGGCCGCGCTCTTTAATCAAGCTGACAATGGACTCAGCAAGGGTCTCGATCTCTTGACTACTTAAAGTACGATGCCCTTTCCAAAACTCGGGGACCGTACTGGGGTCTCCGATATCAAAGTTGTCAAAATAAGGATAATACATGCGCGAATACACCGCCTGATCTTCCGTCTTAAGCGTCAGCGGCCCGGCCATATAATCACTCACCGGCACTTTCACGTTTGCAGTGCTCGACAAGACGGCCTTCCATGCTTCCACCGATGTGGAATTCACATTGAAGGCTCCATTCACCCACATCTCCGCAGCTGGTCGATAGATCGCATAGTCGAAATCTTCGTCTGCGCTATCATAGAGAGCGATACGATTATAACGATCCACTGCCTCCTCTTCCGATGCGATGAATTCCAATCGGGGATTCAAGACCACGTCATCGAGAGACTTGCTACCATCCGTCAATTCGGCCTTCAGAGCGTCGCGTTGCGATTCTTTAAACGGCATCTCGATACTAGAAAAGAAAAAGCCATCCCACAACTGCTGATTCACCAAATAAGGAAGATCGAAATAGGTCAGGTCTGAAACACCATCAAAATCGTAGACACGATCCTGATCCAATGGGATACGAAGATTCGCATAAGACGTGCCAGCGATGTAAGTAGGATCGAATTGATAGCGGCCTAAATTAGCATGCTGTAATTGCCCGAGAGAAATAAGCGGCGCACGTGGGCGATCGAACAATACGACGGAGCGCTGCCCGTCGGCTTCGATACTGCTACCCCAGTAGCCATACTGTATTTTGGAGTCTGGATCTTGAACACTTTCCGGCTCTTGCTCGTTCTGGCCCAAAGCTTCCACGTCATACAAGCTCAGATACTTTCCACGTCCATTATCGCCATCCCAGGCATGATTGATATGAATCGCGCGCATATTCAAATCGACTAGATTGCGTAGCACATCCGTATCAGAACTCACCCCTCCTTGTCGTTCTGTAGTACGTAAACTAATCGACAAAGTTTCGAATGAATCCTGCATGGTGGCACTAGACAGACTAGCGAAGCCAGTAGAAAAAGTATCCGGCTGATCACCACTGTTCTGCTCCCAGACATCTAAAATTTTGTTATAGCTTTGCCCGGCAGATGAAGAATTCGTATAACTGCGCATGTAACCGAAGTCATCGTATTCGATCTTAATCTCAATGGGAGCATCTTCAATCACGGCCTGCTCCAGAAAAGCTTTCTCATTTGCCGAAATGCCCCACTTCGGATGCCAGCTATTCTCTTTTGCGCCAAATTCTTTGGCATCGTCATAATGAACTGCACCATCCTGAGAAGCAGTATCGGGATAATGCTTATCGTCCACCCAATTTAAAGGGAACCGCAGTCCACCCACTTGATCCCATTTGATCTTCAAGTAATCCGAATTTGAGCCGCTATTACTCTCTACCTTCGCAAAGGGAAAGCCATCAATCGACTGGTGAACGACCTCTCCCGGCCCGATCGTGCCGCCTTCCATCGATATCTTGAGCGTACCTTGCTTATTCGCAGTATGTAATTCGGCTTGGTAGAATTCGACGATTTCAGTTCCAGCACTAAGATTTAATGTCAGTGTGATCTTCGGGTTCAGCGTCACAAGACTCCCGAAGTCATTCATATTCAATCTTGTATTATATGGATTATACAATGAAACAACTGGCCGAAACGAAATCACCGGCACCGGAGTGCCCCCATCTGCAGGAGTCACAAGTTCCAACGAATGCGAGATCCGTATTTGAGAAATAACAGGAGTCGCCAAGCTTGAGGTTTGGTAATTGTCACCTCTATCATGGCTCGTAGCCGAAGTATACTGATAGGGTAAGCCTGAGCTGACGTAAGGGTCCGAATGCGCCTTCGAGCCGTGCCAATGAGGCGTAAATACCGGTTGCTTGCTCTCACCGGGTAGAGTCCGATACGCCTTTCGAAAGGCAATCAAATCATCCTTGATGTGACTCGTGCTATCAGAAGGCCAGTATTGTTGATAATAATCCTTAAAAACCTCCCAATTTGGCCCACTCCAATCCGGAAAATTGCTGGCGATGGTATCGTCTGCGACGAAGTAATAGGGTTCAGGCGTCATCGGATCCGCGGCCGCTTCATTCGAAGACTCTTGATCGGAATAAACCGTCGCTAAAAAGTGTTCTTTAAACGAACTCGGTATTTCAAATGCCTGCGTTAAATCACGCTTCAAAGCACCATCTTTGGAATCAACCAACAAGCCTTTCGACCAAGTCGTCAGGTCGTGTGAGCGGACCGGAACAAACTCGGAAGCATCGATTGTATCGTCGGAGATCCATTCGCTCATTCGAGTGGAAAGATCCAAAACACGATCCAGCTCATCACCGTTTATTGGATAATCTGCTAAGCCTTCAAGTGCTTCGACCCCCGTTCGTTGCGGCACTAGAAACGACCGCAACTGCTCATCTTCATCGGATGAGTCAACACGTGGATCAGCCACACTCACCAGTGCTTTCGAATTATCGCCAGCTACCCAGTAAGCGAAGTGCCCCGTGGAGGAACCACTAGGTGACAAGATCGACTCAAGCGGCACATTGACCGCGTCCACATCGTACTCATCATTCGACGAAGCCAACTCGACTGTCGACAGATCAGCATCGAGTGCACCAGGAGTTTGATAGCCAGTATCGCCAGGCGTCAGACCATGATTGCCACTCACGATCCAATGTGCGAGATCCTGTTTCTCCTCTGAAGATAATTCATCCCAGTCGCTTTCGGTCGTATCCCAGACTCCCAACCAAAAGGGGTTTTCCATATTCGCCTCTGCGATTCCACCCTTACCCGACAAGACATCCGCGCGCGCAGTCATCCGTTGATCCGGGCCGACGGATTTCTGCAATTCGCCCATTGCCACCATCAATGCCAAATAAGCATTTTGCCGTGCCTCCATTCGATTTTTACTCTGTCCTGCCGAAGCGCTTTCGACCCGAGCCAGCGTGGTAAAAGCCAGCAAGATCAAGAGCACAAAGCTCATCAAAGAAAGAGCGATGACCAAGGCAAAGCCACCCGAGCGCTTCATAGTCTGAGTCACGAAAACATATCTAGATTGGCGACCGCGAAGTGCCTGCGTTGCAGGTAGGACATTCATAGGAGGTAAAGCAAAGTTAGGGTTATGGTAGCTAGGGTGTATTTGCTGTAATAGTAGTTACTAAGATAACTTATTCAACATTCACTCGGTGTAAAACGCCCCCATAGGTTAACCTATTAACAATCTAAGGATAGGATACCCAGCCAGGATCTATTTGATCCCAATGAGGCATTCGAGTGTTCAGTGGATCGCTTCCAATCGCTAATCCTGAACGAGAACTCGGAAATCAGCGGCTAATTCACCATCTGCAAACGAACAAAGGCCTGATCCTGCAGAGCCGGCGCAGTCCACGTCTGGAAATACTCGTTCTGAGAGCTGTCGAAAGACTCGTCACTGACTCCCTCGTCACTCCATAGTGCATCCACAGCGAGCGATTCTGAGTGCTTGAGCTGATAGGCCATTTCAGCAGCACCTTTCTGATAGCCTAAACGAAACTGCACGCTGCCGTCGCCGCTCACGTCGATCAACTGCTGAACCGCGTTGTGGGCATCCCCCTTCAGCGGGTTCGTTCCCAAGGCACGTTCCGCGGCGTTGATCAAACCATCATGATCCGGATCATCTTCAGAGTCGCGCTGCTCGATCGATGTCTCTCCCCAATCAAAGGCCTCACTCCAGTTAGCGTAATAGCCGTCCGTTAAAGCGAGAAAACTCTTGGCCAGACGCTCGCCGAAGATGAGCAAACTGGGCGCATCATAGTGCGAGCCATCAAAACGACTGAGATCACTCGCATTCACCCAATCGGCATGACTGTCGGCATCGGCCACACTCATCTGCGCCGCTTGTATCACTTCCCGATAGGGGTAGCCGTCTTTCTCAGAAGTGCGGGCGATGATCACAGGCAGATCCGCAATCCCCAAGTCCGCACGCAGGCGCGCGATGAACTCGGTCAAATTGGCTTCATAGACTGCGGTTCGCGCTTCGGTCGCATCGCTGGCCCCCTGTGCCCAAAAGAGCCCTTTCAAGGTATAACTGTGTCCGGCATTGGTCAGAAGACTTGTCGCCTCGTCAATCTGGCTGAGCAATTCGCTGTAGAGCATGTGGCCACTGGTGGCATCCGGATCCCAGTCTTCATCCAGATTGGTGCCTCCACGCGTGAATTTGATGATTCCAGGATTGCTTTCATTGAATTCCACGAGCGTCCGACCAATCCCGATCTCTGGACCAAAGACATCGTTGGAAGTCGGCCCAAGCGTCGTGTATCCTCCCGATTGCTTAATATCGGAAAAAGACCCGGTCGTATCTGTATCGTAGTAATAAATCACCGACGCGTCTGCCTCACTCGCTGGAACATTCCCCGCAAAATTGGCGCGACCACTGGCATTGGACTGTCCAGATAGGATGTATAGATTGTAGTGAGTCGGCTCTGCGACGTTCTCGTAGAGCTTGATGTTCTTGAAGGTCACATCAAGCGATGCATTGGCATCGTCATCGGCAGTGAACACCAAATAGTTGGTGGTGCCGGTAAAGTAATTCCCGATTGGAATCTGATAAGTCATACTGGCCGTTCCGGCCACGTAGCGTGGCGAGTAATTCCAACCCGCAGCAGCACTGGCGGTGTCCGTCCCACCGACCACAAATATACGTGGCGCATTACCAACCGTCAGGTCCTCATCCAGACCAATCGAGAGCAGCTCACCAGTATCCGATCCCTCGATCTCAAACTCGAGAACCGTATAAGGTGTGACCGTATAGGGAAAGGTCAGCGCTTTCCAGGTGTTGCCCGTAAAGTGAAGCTCCAAGCCGTCTGGAGAGACCTCCACACCGCCAGCAAGATCCTGATTGCTATGATACGACACGATCGACAAATCAGATAGATCGATCGGATCGACCGAGCTCACATTGTAGGCCGTGGACTCACTGGTGCTTCGTCCGGCCTCGTCCCCGGCAGGCAAAATAAAATATAAATTCCGTGTCGTTGCATCGGGCGCTTCCAACAGAACGAGCAAGCTGCCCAACTCCTGTGTCGGGTCCGACACGGTCACCTCAGCGGGCTCGACCGATTCATCCAGCATCAACAAGCAGGGGTGATCCACCTCAAGGGTATAGCCATTCGGTGTCGTGAAGGTTCCCGCCGCGTGAAAGGCGAACTGCGTCAGTTCACGTCCCGCATGACGGACGGCTTGGAGATCCGATGTATTTGCAAGGATTTCAATCGGGTTCGCACCACGCCAAGTGTCGAACTCCGGCTTGGTGACCGCAGGCACCACCACACAGGCATAACTCGCATCCACTGGCGCAAGTCCATGATCAAACCAGATTGAAAAGACATCGTCCGTGATCGTAGTGGAAGGCAGGCTGTCATTGATCTCATACCAGCTGCCGGATTGTGACTTGGCCGCCACAGTGACGTCCCCGCCGGATGGAAGCAGATAGCCGACTCCATCGTGATGCGCCCATTCCAGATCAGCAGGCGTAAACTCGCCATTGCCGAGCACGCTTTCCCCCACTGACGTGCAAATGGTTACATCCCCATCAAGAAAGACCTGATTCACGGTGGTATTCACATGATAACTACCATTACCCCCATTGATCCCAGCACCGAGCATCACGTAGGCATCGTCGAAGTAGAACCAGCTCTTCTTCGCGGCTACACTGTCATACGAATGGTCGTAGGCCATGGCCCCTTCGGTGCCGTTACTGATTCCGCCAGCAAATTTCTGTGTGCCTAAATCACCTGTCGGCGGACTTGCTGGATCTTTATTCAAAGTGGTGGTGCCGGGCACACGCCCCCAGTTCCAAATGGGAAAGAGCTCCAAAAACTCCTCCGCATCCTGCATAAGGAAGGTGCCCCCAAGGGAAAGGTTCCGCCCTTGTCGGCCGTCACCATTGAGGTATTCGGTGCCTTCGTTATGATAACTCCAGAGCTTGGTCGAGACCTGATAGCCCTCCCCCGCCTGCACCATGAAATCCGTCTTCCAAAACTCACGGTTACCGGAAATCTGGCTATCTGCGCCATTCACCATGTGCTGGTAGAACGCTTCGATCTCGGCGGCACGCGGCAATGGAATACTCAAGTCGCGGAGATACTCCAAACCATAGACAATGGGATCATGGTAGCGGAGTGTCACGTAGTCATAATTATCATGCGAAATCTTGCGATTGGTGATATTGGGATCGAGAACACCATAACGATTCGTCCATTGGTGCCCCTCAAGAACATAGTCCTGAACCAGGGCTTTCTGGTCTGCCGAAAATTCGAAAGACAGCCCCTCGGTCATCGCAATCCAGAAGCCCAAGTCGGTGACATAGTGCGCGCCGTAGAAGCCATTATAAAGCGCCGCGCCATGTTGATAGAAGGAGTAGTCGATGCGCACACCTTCCTTCGCGTTATTATTGGTGACCGAAGTCCGCCCCAACCCAGTCTTATATGTGGCCTGCACTTTGATGCGATCCATTTGAGTGGTTAATGCACTCAAGTCGTCGTTCAAAATCTCTAGGTAGATCCGACTGAAGGAGGTATAGATCGTGTTCTGCGATGACCAATAACTATCGGAACGCAGAGCCTTCAACTCAGCCAACCTCGCAGTGCCTTCGGCTAGAATTTCCGGCGACAAATCATCGTAACAGATCATGAGAATGGAACCGAGCTGTTGTGCCGTATTCACCTCTTGGTGCCACCAGTTGGAGGAATAGATATTCGAATCGGACAGCCAATAGTCTAATCCGTCTTCAATGACCGTGAGTGCCCTGCTGTCCTGATACAGGCTGTGCCCCGTTCTGTAATACGCTGCCCCGATCGCCCGTAGGCGACGGAGGTGAAAAATCGGCGTCCAAAGAGAAGCATCACGGTCATAGTAATTAATGTCCAACCAAGAGCCGTAGTCATCCTCATTCTCCAAAAAGGCGTCCAGAAAGCTTTCCGCCTCCGAGGCATCAGTTTTGGCGACAAAGTCATCGTGGATACGCTGACGTAAGGTATCCATCTCCGTTGCTTGAAGCACACTGGAGACAAGTGCTAGGATGAAGAAGTATCGGATTAGGGAGTTCATTGATTGAATGGTAACTGGGTATGCTGAAACAAAGAAAGGTCTCCACGGAGACCTTTCTAATAAAGTCGCGATCTCTGAAGCGCAGAAAAGTGGCGCCTCAACGACGTCGACGAAGCATGATCGAAGCGAGCCCGAAGCACCCCGCGATCAGCGCAAACGATGAAGGCTCGGGAACTACAACGAGTTGCCCGGTGCTCGCAGCAAATATATAGGCGTCGCCAGTTCCGTTCCCATTGTTCGCTCCGACCGGGTTCTGCACCTTCATAATAAAGCCGACATCATCTGTCGCCGCTTTAACAATACTGGTCACGTCAAACTGAATCGTGTCCGATGCACTGAATCCCGTCATGTCGATAGTTCCCAAAAGATTCGTGCTGTTTTCGTAATCGGCATCACCAATCCCTGTCGGAGTCGCCAGTTCGATAAAGTCCAAGGTCGGAAAGACCGTCTTAGCTCCATTCAAAATCGAAGACAGATCCACCGAAAACATGATCGTTGACGCGCCAGTGATTTCGGTGGTGAAAGTCGAGATATCAAAGGCCCAAGCCGACGCGAATACACGGCTATTATCGCTCGAGTCACCGACCAAGAGATCGTATGCTGGCGAGGCGAGCGTATTATTACCGGAATTGTTTTCTCCTTGATCCTCGATTCTGCTGGCGAGACTGGCATCAATCGTCGTTTCCGCGGCCGCGATGCTGGAGAGAAAAGAGGCAAGAAAGAGGCAAGGGATTGTTTTTGAGTATGTCATGTTGGAAGATATGATTGAGAAAATTAGCGACCTCGACGCTTCAGCATATAGCTCAAACAAATGAGGCCGGCGAGTAATGCGTAAGCGCTTGGCTCAGGAACAACCACGAGGCGAGCGCCTGTGGCGGCCAGCGTACTATCTCTATAAAATCCAATCGCATCGGCCACACCGCCTCCGGCATTTGTGGTCAAATTAGCACTGAGTAAAAAGTTAGCGAAATCCTCTGAGCCGCTGATGGACTGAACAATGGTAGTCACATCATAAGAAATCGTATTCGGGGCAGCCAGAAAAGAACTCACCGTTCCAGCAGAGCTGCCTGCCATGCCATTACTATGAAAAGAAGTACCGATTGCACCTGAAGACGCACCAAAGCCATACGCTTCGACAGGAAATGGGGAGCCCAACAGTGAGTCATAATCCAATTCCAGCGTAATGGTGCTCGCACTCGCAATCTCCGTAGCAAATGAGGAAATATCAAAAGTAACTCCAGTCTCAAACATCGTTGAGTTATTACTGGAATCTCCAACCAGTAAGGAGTGGCTACCACTGGTACTCGGATCCGGAGTCCACGTGGTCCCATTAGTGCTATTCAAGCGATTGACATTATTCCAAGCAATTGTTTGGGCAGAGAGAGAGCTCACACATGCGCCGAACAAGAAGAGAGCTGTGAGCCTTTTTGAGAACGAGGTAAAACCGAGTTTTGTGATCATGTTGTTTTATATTAGGGGAGTTGCGTATGGAACTGTGACAACAGAAGCATACTGATTATTACTGCTAAAAATATCTATTCTGAATAAAAGTGCTGGTAATTGAGCGACATCAATCTAGCGGCGACGGCGGATCATCACCCAAACCAAACCGGTCAACCCAGTGAGCAGCGCGTAAGTGCCTGGTTCGGGGACCGAAATTAGCAGTTCGCTTTGACTCAATCTGGTGTCGGAGAACCGGGCTTCATCCATCACCCCCTGAATGAAGCCAGTCGAACTGCCGCTTCCCTGTGCCCAGAAGCTGAGAGACGTGCTGGCGTTCTTAAACGAAGTGGTTGTGTGCGTGACACTCGCTGTCTGAAGGGATCCTGCGTTGGTCAAATCCTGCAAAAAGAACGTCAGACCAGCAGCCGAAGTATCCGCCGCATCCACCGAGATTCCCAGATAGTAGTCAGTGTTCAAACTGTAGGTGAAACCGGAGTTCACGAGTTCGGACGAGCTGCCATTGGCGCTGAAAAGAAACTTAATTTCGTTACCGGTGGTCTCGAGGTAAATTGCCCAGCTTCTCTGATTTCCAGACGCGGCGAAATGGCTGATAAGGAAACCATCATTAGTGGACGAATCCGAACTGATATTGAAAAGCGTTTCGACCGTGAATGTCGGGTCGGTCCAGACAGCGTTGTCCGCGGCGGTCAAGTAGCCAGTCGAGTTAGTCACCATCTTCGAATTGGAGGCTGCGGTCTGTGGAACGGGATTGGGGAAGTCTGACCCATTGCCGGAAAGTGGAATGCTTGCTTGGGCGGTGTCGCCACCGCCTACCGTCAAGTCGTGACCATTTCCGCTGTAGTCATCCAACCAGTCGTTGTTCGCTCCAGCCGTAGAGGTCGAGGCACCTTCAAACTGCCAGTGGCCCACAGTGGCTGCATTCGTTTGTGCGAAGCTGAGCGCGAGCGCGAGAGTGCTGATGGAGAAGAATTGCTTAGTCATAGGTGGGTTTGTTGGGGGAGGTAAAATTTTAGAACGGGTAAAAGCTGATACTAGGGATTATTTTATCGAGCACTTCAGAAAATCGACTCTACGCTCAATCCTGCTGGTGCCAAGCAGCCGAATGGGTTACACGTAACTCAACTGCCCAGCACACGCTGCACCTGAACAACGACGCGCCTGCGCCCCCCGCGCATAAAATTGCACCCGCCTCGAACCGAGGACTCCCCTAATGCAAATGCTTCAGCTGTGCCAGCAGAACTACGCCCAACTAGCAGCGACGCCGACGAAGCATGACAGAACTCAGACCGAGGCAACCGGCGATCAACGCAAAAGAAGAAGGCTCGGGGATGTTAATCAGTAGATCGCTGGCACCGAGTTGTGCATTCGAGTAGCGAACGGCATCGATTGGGCCCGTGTAATTCACGCCCGATACGGTGCCGCCCAGAACGGATGAGTTGGCAATATCCCCAATGGTGAATTCCGTGCCGGTATCGTAGATGGTGGTTCCACTGTGTGTCGTGCCAACGCTCAACAAGGAATTTCCAGCGGTGGTAATGTCCTGAAGATAAAAGGTGATTCCACTTGCGGTGGTATCGCTAATATCAACTGAAAGGGCGGCGTAGTAGTAGTTCCCTGACGTCATGCTAAGCGTGTTACCTGGGTTATCCGTGTATATATCATGCCGCCCACCATCGGTGCCACTGGTGCTGTAGGCGAACCAGAGGCCATTATCTTCATCCGAATCACGTGTCCCGAAAAGCCAGCCGATACCTTTATTCGTTGCCGAATTCACGGTATCGAAAGTGGACGCGAGCACGTCATTGGCTCCCTGATACTGGAAGACGGCTTCGATGGTGAAGGCATCGGCAGAAAACGCATTCGAGCTGTTGTCCGCATAGAGCACTTTCTGATTATTGATGGCATCACTGCCACCGAAGCTGATATTGCTGAATGGAGTGGTGATACTGTTGTTGGTGCCAACTGAAGTCAGCGCTCCGGCAGAGCCACCGGTGCTCGTAAGCGAACCGCTTTCGAAATCATAATAGGCCACGGTTTGGGCAGTCACTGAGCCAGCAATGAAAGAACCGATGAAAAGACAAGAGGTCGCATTAATTAGGGTCATCTCTAGAAGCTGTATAAAAATTGAACTTGTGCCAAGCGGACGGTCAAGTTACACGTAACTCATGCCTCCTGAGTCGCCGAAAAAGAACCCCACTCTCGACGATGTCGCCCGTGAAGTCGGGGTTTCGAAAATGACAGTGTCACGTGTGCTGCGCGGCACGGGGCGTATCAGTGAATCCACCAGTCAAAAAGTGATGACAGCGGTTGAGCAACTGGGCTACCGCCCGAACCCGATGGTACAGGCATTGATGGCGGGTGTTCGCAGTCAACAGGCCGAACAGTCGTCCAATATCGCTTGGATCGTCACCCACAAGCGCGACGAAACCTTGGCGGACTCACTCTTGGAAATTGAAGCAGGCAGCCGGGAACGCGCTCAGGAATTGGGCTATGAAATGAGTCGCTACTACTTGGACGAAGACAACGAAGAACCTCAGGCATTATCCCGCATCCTGAAGGCACGTGGCGTGCGCGGCGCGATTATTTGCCCTGTTCGAATCCCCGGCCAGCAACCCGTATTCCCCTGGGAAGGTTTTGCCTTGGCCACCATCGGGCGCTCATTGAGCCGTCCCGAGCTTCACTACACCATGTCGCACCATTACCATATCATGCAGCGTGTCCTCAATGAAGTCGAAGCGCGCGGCTACCGCAGAATCGGAATGCTCATCGGCTCGCAAGATTGGGAGACTCGTGCCGACAATGCCACCATCATGGTATTCCAACAACACTGCCTTCAAGCGGGCATCGCGCCGAACGCCGCCTACCAAACCTGCGGTGCATGGGACCCCTCGGATTATTTGAATTGGTTTAACCGGTTCCAACCCGATGCAATCATAGGCGACTACGGCTATCGACACCGTATCCTACAAGAGGCTGGCATTCCAATGAAAAGGATCGGCTTTGCCACCTTGAGTTGGAAGGAGGAAGACGCCCATTGTTCGGGAGTCAAACAACCCTTCAGCGCTTTAGGAGCCAGCGCAGTCGACTTGGTCTCGGCTCAAATCCACCGTAATGAGCGAGGCATCCCAAAAACACCCAAAGCGATCCTGATGGAGGGTGAATGGATCGAGGGGGAGACGCTCAATTTGCAGTCAACGAACTGTATCTGAGTCAATGGCGTGTGGCACACCGGTGATCGCACACTGAATTAAATTTGATCGGCTGACTCGCCTTCAGTCGGAACCTGAAAAATCAGCCGCACATTAATTTTCTTAGAAGTCTCATCCTTTCGGGCAATAAATGCAAAGACCTGCTGCCCCTCGTAAACTCTCCAATTATTACTATAGAGCGGCTTCCAGCCATCATCCGTTTCTAATAGAAATTGCGCCAGAACATTGCCACCCGAATTCGGACGAACGTCCACCGTGCGTAAACTGCCCGCATTCAACTCGAATTTTGAATCATCGAGGCGCCCTACCATCTTGTTGGCCGATAAATTGACGAGCGTCACTTGGTTGGCCTTCCCCATTTTGGAATCGAAAGCGATCGGATAGATGCGATAACGCTCCAGCTCAGTGCGCTCGTCTTTAATGAATACAAAGATATAATGCCCCTTTGCCGCGACTGGAAAATTAGCAACCGCCACTGGTATTTTGGTAAAGCCTCCCGTTTCAGTCTCCTGCTTACGATAAAAAGTCAGTTGATTCGGCCCGACATAACGCTGCGTTTTCGAGAAGCTCGCATTGGGACTGAAGATCTGAGATTCGCCATCAGTTGATGTGTAAAAAACATTCTGAACGACGCCCTTCCAGCTGATCGTCTCGAAACTGATAGTCACGTGATCTTCGGGCATCTGCGCCCGAACTAAACCGGTGAACAGAGTACACAGAATGCAGATGCCGATTGTATATTTTTTGAGCATAATTTGCCTTAATTGATCCAACGGAAAGCGGTCACCTTAAAGGCGCGCCCAAATTTTTGATTAAGTGATGACAGATCATCGGTATTGGAGGATGGAATGTTACCGGCCGCTGAGCCATCCCATGGCTCAAGATACTCAACTTGCCGTTCAACGACTGCCTCGCAAATTGCCGAAGCAACCGGTTTTCCGGTGATCGGAGATACTGTTTCACCATAACCTCGTATCACAAATGTATCTGAACGGGAGGTCAGCTTGGGACCTAAAGCACTCAAGAGATCGGCCTGAGTCACGGAACCCGGAGCAAACAAATTCGTCCCGTTATTGATGTCTGCATCCTCAATCGCCTTTTGAATGGCACCCTTCTCTCCGTAGGCGTCGTCACTCAATCGACGGTTAATAAACTCAGACAAACTAGCAAAAGGCCTCCCCTGCCCGGTTGAACGGGCGCGATCCTTGATTTCAGCCACGAGCGCGCGGGCAAGTGTCACAACAGCTGGATCAGTATCATAGAGCTCACCGCTCTGGATTTCTTTAAATCCAGACCACTCAATACCTGCACCATTGAAAGGAGTCGAATTCCGCAAAAAGGCATTCGCAATAGTGTTCGCGGTCGCACTGGCTTGATCCTCGATCGGCAAACCAGCCATGCTTCCCAAAACAGCAGCCCACGCTACTTCTGAAACTGAATTAATATTAAAGCCTCCATTAATCCGAAGATGCGCCGCAGCTTCATCGTAAGTCTGGATTTCTGTTAAGAGTTCGGCCCCCTCAAGTGCTGAACTAATTTCAATATGACTGCTAGGTAGCGGTTCGGAGAGCTCTGCGACTGATAGTCCATCTGGAATCGAAGAGAAATAAAAGTGATCCCAAAGTGCTGTGTTCATGGCGTAAGACATATCCAACAGCTTGTTACCGGAAACGGTTCCATACCATTGATCTTTCGCCAAGCCGTTCTTTGGTGCATACGAATTCCCGAACGCATACGCGGGTTCGTGTGGATACAGCGACAGCATAACGTTTTGAAACTGCCCAAGTGAGATCATCGGTTCTTTCGGGACATCATATAGGACTGTGCGAGTCGCATCAAAACCACCTCCCTCTCCTGTTGTGCTAGAAGGCCCCCAGTAGCCATAGCGACTATTGGTTCCACCTGGTGTGCTGAAATCCGGATTCACCGCTCCCAATTCAAAGGTCCAATCCCATGCACGCACAGTGTTATCCGACGAATATCCATGTCGCACATTCATCAATGGCGAGCGTGGATTGTATACACCCTGAAAATCAGAACTATCCGACAAATCATACTCATCAGCCGATTTCACTTTCCCACGAACCAGCGCAAAAGAACGGCTCTCTGCGGAGACTGGAGGCCAATTCATGACAAAGTCATAATCATTATCACCTTCATTTACATTTTTGATGTAGGCTGTCCCCCGAGTGATCGCACTATCTTTCGCAACCCCCTGAGTGTAGCGCTGCAAGTAGAAAGCTAAGCTCATTGATTCCACGGAAGACGCAAAAGATATATCAATCGAGAGTGTATCATAACCAGCAACAGTCGACGGCCAACGTCCTCCAGAATCCCATGTCGGCCGAATTTCGAGATATCCATCATCCCAATTGGAATTCTCAGTCGCGACATCCATGGGCATTTCAGTATCCGTATAACTGCGAAGATTATCTGCATTAAAAATGCCAGCGGGAAAAAGCCGGATGGAACGTCCCGCTTCGATTTCGGTTTGATCCGAATGAATCAACATTCGCATGACATTACCCGCAGGAATGTCATTCTTAAGAAAGGTCATGAAATTTTTCGAGATCGTCGTTGGGGACTTGGCTCCAGTGCTATCGGAAAGACTAAGAGTGATCGTGGGCTTAAAATTACTCATATGGTATTCATACCAGCCTCCCTCTATTGCCATATTATATGGATTAGTCAGTTCAACGAATGGATGTAAACGAATCACCGGTAAATCGGCACTATCTTTTGACACCGACAAGACGAGCCCCAACTCAGTGGTCAGAGCAAAGTAAGGCTGCTTCACCCAGCCATCGATATCATTTTCACTGGTAACGTTCAGATAAGGATTCAACGCGCCACCATTCCCCCCATCGGTGTCGAGTGCACCTTTGCGGGTGGGGTGCGAATCATAGGGTGGCCGTGGATACAGTTTGCCACTCGCATCGATAACGAAATCAGGCGCGTTAAAATAATCGTTTAAATATTCCCAACGTGGACCGAAAATCGACGTATCGGGAGTCACGAAAACCGCGTGTTCTGCAAAGGAGGCGGGCAAGGTCGGTGCTTGAAAAACCGTGCTCAGATCCTGCTTCAAACCCCCATCCACCGGATTCGTCAGCAATGTAGACGAGAGTGCTGTAAAATCGTGAGAATAATCATCCATGGCCACGCCTGTCAGACTCTCTAATTGAGCGCTACTCACGGTGCGATCCACTCGAGTATCATTGACCGGATAGGCCGGTAGTACCGTCTCGATCCCATTGCGTTGAGCGACTGTAATACGTCTTTTATCCGTCGTGGGATTCGTCGCTAAAGCATAAGGATCCGTTTTATTGAATTTGGCTTTGCTCCCCTCGCCCCCGACCCAATACGCATAATTCCCCGATTCCGATCGTGATTGCACTGTCAATTTCTCAACTAAGACTGCAGACGCAGTCGACAAGGAAGGCACTATTTCAACCACATCATCGGAACTAGAGCTCAAAGCACTTGGATCATTTAATGACAAATTTTGGTCGCCCGATACCAGCCAAACCGGCCAGGCATTCGGATCATATCCCGGAGCAGAGGTGTCATTATTCCACACGCCGGTCCATAATTGATTCCCATCGGCCATGATATCTGCACGTGCTGTGCTTCGCTGATCGGCTCCGGCATATTTCTGCAAATTCCCCAGCGCAATCTGAAGACCTAGATACGCATTTTCCCGAGCCTGCATCCGCTCTTGACCGTTCGCGGCGCTCTGAACTTCAACTGAGATGAACGATATTAAACTTAAAATCAACAACAGCACAAAAGCCATCAAGCTCAATGCAATCACCAGTGCGAATCCACCGCAACGCGAGCGTCGCGCAAGCAACGCGCGTTCGCCTGAAATAGTAATACAATCACGATCTGCCTTCAATCTCTGAAGAGGGGAACTGTTGGTAAAGCACACCGATAGCATACGGGATATAAGGGGTAATTTTTTGATCTAGTGAATTTTGAATATAAATATACTTCAACCAGACCACAACGGCCAAAATGAACTCAGTACTAAACCTATTTAACAGGTAGATTCAAATACTGCATACACTTTAGCAGCAAAACTGTGGAAAAACGTATAGCGGCTAATTTGCACATATTGAGCCGAAAAGTCGCTAGTCAGCCCGCACGGGAAAACCAAGATTCAATGATTCCACCGTATCGATAAATAATTGAGCCACACTACAAGCCCCCAGCTCCGAGAGGTGGCTATTATCATGCTTCCCTTTGGGGAAATACTCGTTTTCGCCGGGTTCGAAATGGAGGAACAACGCTTTTGACCCCTCTTCGCCGTACTCGTTAAGCAGCTCGCCGGTCAACTCATTCAAATCAACCATAGGCACATCCAAAGCTGCCGCCACTTCACGTGTCGCTTGCGGGTAGCCCCCTAATGAACTCTTGGCTTTGCCATCCCTAAAATAGCGTCGGTAGATCGAAGTCGCGAGAATGGGCTGAGCCCCCTGCTCCCTCGTCTCGGTGACAAACTTTGTCAGAAAGTCCCGATAGTCCGACTCCGGATCAGTGTAGAGTTCCGGCTTCTTCTTTTTTTGGTCGTTGTGACCGAACTGGATGATAACCCAGTCACCGGGCTGCACCGCCTCGATGACACGCTCCCAGCGCCCCTCGGCCACAAAACTGCGCGTGCTCCGGCCGCCGGACGCATGATTGCGCACCGCGACCCCATCTGCGAGGAATCCATCTAGCACCTGTCCCCAACCGTGCTCCGGATTTCGCGACGAATTGCTCTTATTCGCCATCGTCGAATCACCAACCATGTACACGGTTACAGGCTGATCCTCAACTGAGGGCTCCGCAGATCCAGAGACACATAAGCAGAGCCATAAGGCGAAGCAGGAGAGGAAACGAAGGGCTGATTGAATAAACATCTTTAGATACTAAAGCGTCTCGGTTGTAGTGGGAACGTAATTTTCAGGAAAGACGGGCCATGTGCTTGGCTTCGGTTCGCTGGTTCCGGTTTCAACCGCGCCCATATCAGGAGCTTCGCCGACAAAGTCGTCGTTGAAGTTCGGTATAATCACAGCCGCATCATGACCAGGCGTGCCCGGTGCCAGCCAGAGTCGACCGTCCGCTGCGCGCTCATAGATGGGCGTGCCAATAATCGCATTCTGCTCGGAACCTGCCTTCGCCTTGATGCGGCCTTGATAGAAGTCGTAATCGAAATCATTCGAATAGGTGTTCTTTTGATCCAGAATCGCCCAGTTGCCCTCGTCTCTGGTCTGGATGACGTTATTACGCGTCGTCATGTTTTTCTGGGTCTTCTTACTGGAGGTGAACACAATACCTGATTGGGCGCCACTTGACTTAGGGCCGTTATCCGGCTCGAAAGCAGGTGGTTGCAGCGCGGTGTTATGGAAGATAAACATGCGCCCACGTGTGTATTTGGGCTTTTCGTTGCCCAGCTTCACCAGGTAATGACCACGGTAATCATTCGCACTCGTTCCAGAGTGTTTGCGTGATACCGCATATACATTTCGGTAGAAATAAACAGGCCCTAAGCAAGGCGCAGCGGCACCGATCGCACCATAAGTCATATCAATATAGTTGTTCCAGACACGGACATTCATGTCGGCGCCTTCGATCTCAAGGCCATCATCCCAGCAGTGTGAAACGAAGTTATTGTAAATATCACTGTCGCGGTTCGGGAAGCCGCCGTAACCAAAGTTCCCCGTCTCTCCCATGCCGTCATTGAACATATGGTCGATGTCCGAATAGATGCGATTATTACGAATCACGAAGAGGCCTTTCCCCTTTTTGAAGGTAATCCCCTGGGGGCCTTCGGGGTGAGAACTGTTGCTTCCGGGGCGCTTTTCACTCCAGGAATTACTGTCAGAGCGCGGATGGTGCAGGTCACAGTTCTGGACTACAATCCGCTCCAAACTTGTTGAAGAGCTGTAGATCGCCGAATTCAAATTGATCGCCTGGCCACTCGACCGCGTTTCGCCCCAACCGCTGATGTCGCAGTCTTCAATGACGACGTTGTTGACCGCGCCCAGCGCGATGCCGTGGTTCTTACCGCCCTTCAAGGTGAAGCCACGAACAATGACCCAGGAGGCATCCACTTTGATATTAAAGGCCGACCCATTTTGCGCGTCCCAGACCGCTTCAGCACCGCCTTGGGGCACATAAAGCACATAGCCGCCTTCCTCGCTCCCTCCTTCGGTGATTGTGTAACCGTCACCGATTACAGGTGGCAGCTCGACTGTGCGGGCGATTTTGAAATCTTCCGACCAGGTATCGACCGTGAAGACACGCTCCACGCCGCCGTCCAGAGCTAGCTTCACCTCATAGGTGCTTCCTGCGTCTAGGCCAACGATACTGCCGCGATATTCGGCTGTGTGTCGGTCGTGGGGCGAAGGGTGTTCATTGTCATCGAACCACAGCGGAAGCGCTTCCTTCCATTCGGAACTCCCCTGCTTGCGATAAGCGGTGGACACCTGCTTCGATGCAGTGCCTCCGGTGGGCTTCCAATAAAGACCAATCGAATTGAAGGTCGGGACTCCTCGCGGTGCCACTTCTTCGCCTTGGTAAACAAGCGGCGGCTCTTTCTCCAACTGCAAATCGTCGAACGCAATGACGTTATCCAGATACTCATCCTGCTGCTTCCAACGCAAGAGGATCGCAATGCTGCTGGCACCATCGGTCTGAAAAACTTTCTCTACATCATTCCAGTCCTCTCCGCGGTTGCTGGACAGACTGGTTCGCATCATTTCTTTCCCGTCCTCGCTGAAGAACTTGATTTGGAAGAAGGCACTATTTGAAATGCTCGCTTTGACTCGTCCGTTAAAACGATAGCGGGCATCCGCCTCGACAGGAACCTTCTGCAAAACTTCACCATAACCACCGGATGTTTTCACAACCTTCACGCCGAAGACCTTGTCCGTCGGTCCCTTGGCATCGGCAGCATGCGGGGAATATTCCTGCTTAGAGCGAATCGTCCAAGCGCTGGGCTTGCCATCCTCCCAATTCTCGAACTGGGGATTCTTAATCATGCTCTCGGCCGAAAGAGCCGACGAGGTGAGAGCTAGCGCTATAGCTATAATTTCTAGTTTTATCATAGGGGTTTTTAATTGGAGTATCTTAATGTATTCTATCCTGATATGTTTGTGCTCTATTGGGAGATGAATTCCAGCTGGGCTGGAGTGAAGCTATTCAACAACCAATCAGGCACAATAAACGATAGGAAGCATACTCATTGAGTGCATCATTTTTCATATTTGTTTCATTATATCACATCTAGTTTTAGCAACAGATACAAGCAGAGCGACTCTTAGCGACTAGCTGCAAGCAGATAGAGCTTCCCGCCTAGTTGAATAGCTTAACTCACCAATACATAAAAGGCTATTTGACCACTCAAATTTCCCCCACTAAGAGATCTACTTTAACATTTGCTGAAGCAAGTATTTCCCCTGCTCAACTCCTACAAACATGCATCCCATAGACTGGCTCATTGTCATCATCCCGGTAACTTTCATTCTCGGCGTCGCCGTTTATGCAAAAAAATACGTAAGAGGCGTGGTCGATTATTTAGCCGCCGGGCGTGTCGCCGGGCGCTATGTCATTTCGGTCGGAGACCTGACCTCAGGCTTGGGTGTCATTACCTTAGTGGCACTGGTCGAAATGAAATACCAGGTCGGCTATGCACTGACTTTCTGGGAATATATGGTCATTCCGGTGGGCATCATCATGGGCTTGACGGGGTACTGCACCTATCGCTTTCGCGAAACCAAAGCACTCTCGATCGGCCAGTTTTTGGAGATGCGCTACAGCCGCAGCTTCCGCGTTATCGCCGCTAGTATTCGAACGATTGCGGAAATGCTAACCAATGCGATCGGCCCAGCCATTGCAGCGAACTTCTTCATCTACTTCTTGGATCTACCCCACCGGGTGATGATTCTGGGAATGAATCTGCCCACCTTCTCCATTGTCGTCGCCATCGTGCTCTGCATGGCGATTATCGTGATGTGGCCCGGAGGACGTATCTCACTCCTGATCACAGACTCCTTTCAAGGGATCATCTCCTATCCGATCTTTGTCATCATTGGCGGCTATGTGCTCTTCACCTTCTCCTGGAATGGTGAAATTGCCCCCGTCATGCTGGATCGCGCACCGGGCGAGAACTTCCTCAATCCCTTCGACATTTCGGAACTGAGAGATTTCAACATCTTTGCGCTGGCGGTGCACGTGATCGCGACGATCCTCAACCGCGCCAGCTGGATCGGCAATGATACGACCAATTGCGGACGCGATCCGCATGAGCAAAAAATGGCAGGTATTCTCGGTTCGTGGCGCGGCGGTTTCAGCGGCCTAATGTGCCTGCTGGTCGCCATCACCATCATCACCGTGATGACACACCGAAACCACGCGGATCAGGCTTATGACATTCGCCAGCAGCTTTCCCAGAAGGTTTTAGGCGAAACCGTCGAAGACGTGGCGCTCCGCGACTCTCTCAACGAAAAGATCGCAGACCTTCCGATCGCGCGCCACATGATCGGGGAAGATACGCCTCTCTCGCATGATGAGAACATCGACACCCCCTTCATGGATACCGCCCAGGAGACTCTTGGTGGGGACGGTGAAGGTAACTTGGCCTTCCAAAAATACCGCACACTCTACAATCAGATGATGATGCCGGTCGCATTGAGAAATATGCTGCCAGTGGGTATCATGGGGCTCTTCTGCCTGCTCATGATCATGCTCATGCTCTCGACTGATGACTCCCGTATCTTCAATGCCTCGTCGACCATCGTCCAGGACATCATCCAACCTTTCCTGAAGGAGCCTCTCAGCCCGGAACGACACCTCTTCGTCCTCCGAGTCGCCTCGGTTGCGGTCGCCGTCTTCTTCTTCATCTGCTCGCTGTTCTTCGTGCAGCTCGATTATATCAATATGTTCGTCACAATCATGTGTGCCGTATGGCTAGGCGGCGCGGGGCCGATCATGATCTTCGGCTTGTATAGTCGCTTCGGCACGACCTTCGGAGCCTACTGTGCCCTTTTCTTTGGCTCCAGCATATCGATTGCCACGCTATTCTTCCAGCGCAACTGGGCGGAGAATGTATATCCGTTTCTCGCAAGCCACGGCTGGGCCGACCCGATCGGCAAATTTTTGGAAACAGTGTCAGCACCATTCAGCCCATACGTCGTCTGGAAGATGGATGCGGTTAAATTCCCGATCAACTCCTACGAAAGTTACTTCATTGCGATGGTCACTGGTGTGATTGCCTATGTCCTCGGCTCTCTCATCACGAAAAAGGAACCCTACAATCTGGATCGCCTCCTGCACCGTGGTGAATACAGCATCGATGGAGAAAAGCACATTAAGACCAAATGGACTCTAAGTAATATGATGAGCAAAATCGTCAGCATCAATCCTGACTACACGACCGGAGACAAAGTGATTGCCTGGTCAGTCTTCGGCTACGCGATCATCTACAAGATGGGATTCTGCTTCGTGGTCGTGCTGATCTGGAACTTGATCTCCCCATGGCCGGAACACTGGTGGAGCCACTATTTCTTCTACACCACAATTGTTGTCAGCGGCGTTTTAGCCATCATTTCCACCTTTTGGTTCCTCATCGGCGGGATCATAGATACGCGCCGCCTCTTCATTGACTTGGCCAAACGCGTGGATAACCCACTTGACGACGGACGTGTGGTCGGCCACGTCTCACTCGCGGACAAGGCTGCCTTTGAAGCCCGCACTCACAAGCCGGAAGACGATTAAGACTAGCGTCATCCCACCCATATGACAGTAGTAATGCCGAAACCGATGACAAACGAATCCCCGAAGATCAAGCTTCTGCTAGTCGGCATTGGCGGCTATGGAAATGCTTATTTCGAATCGTTCGCCGAACAATCGAAAGCCGATTTGGTTGCAGTCGTCGACCCCATGCCTGAGCTCGCGCCGGGCTGGCCGGAATTGGAGGCAAAGAACATTCCGGCTTACCCATCGGTCAGCGAATTCCTCAACTCTGAAACCCAGGTAGATCTGGCCATCATCGCCTCGCCGATTTCATTTCATGCGGAACAAAGCTGCACCCTACTTGGCGCGGGGATCAACGTGCTTTGCGAGAAGCCGATCGCGGCTACAATGGAGGATGTGATCCGAATGCAGCAGGCTCGCGATGCCTCTGACGGCTTCCTGGAGATCGGTTATCAGTGGTGCTACAGTCAAGCGATCCAATCATTGAAGCACGACATCCTCAGCGGAACCTTCGGAGCCGCCCAAACCCTACTCACTCGTGTAGAATGGCCGCGCAGCAGTGCCTATTACTCGCGTAACAATTGGGCGGGCAGTATCCAGAACAAGCAGGGACAAACCGTCAATGACAGCCCAGTCGGCAATGCGACGGCTCACTACCTCAACAACATGCTCTATATCCTCGGAGAAGAGGTTCACCTATCCACTCGTCCGAAGACAATCACTGCTGAATGCTACCGAGCCAACCCGATCGAAAATTATGATACCGCTTGCTGCCGAATTCAAACCGAGGCAAATGCGGACATTTTATTCTACACCACACACGCCGTCCAAGAGAATGATGGTCCCGTGTTTAAATATTTATTTGAGCAGGCTGAAATCACTTACGAAAATGGTGGCGACATCATAGCCCACTTTGAGGACGGGACAGAGAAGAACTACGGCAATCCGGATGCGGATCGGATGCTAAAGCTGACTTATTGTATTGAGAAGTGCCTACATCCGAAAAGCACACAGTCCATATGCAGTGCCGAATCGGCCAGCGCTGTCACTCAATGCGTCGAAGCACTTCAAAAAGTAACCGTAACCACCATCCCGGACGGTCAGTTGATGAATCAACAGCTGAGTGCGGAAGAAAACCTCATTTACATCCCCGGGATAGAAAGCGTAATCAAAACCGCCTACGATAAGCAGAAACTCTTCTCTGAGCTCAATGCTCCCTGGGCGCAAGCGAGCTCAACAGTTCCCGTTGAAGCTGGCTTGCCAGACATCGTCTAACCTCAGCGCACTGTGCGGTGCCGCCCGAAGGGAAGGCCTCTCTACCCTTTCGCGATGTAGATCAATTACTGGGTAACTCTACTTCACTTCGGAGTCAGTGCCACCACTACTTTCCGCGAGCTTCTCCAGAAAACCTCGCCCTTTCTTACATCTCTAAGAGGGGGTGTTGATGGGCAACTTGGGCTCTATTTTACCTCTGAATATTCGCCGTTGTTTTGCGCCGCCAGTTTCTTGAGGAAGGCCTGCCCGTTCTTGCTCTTGTAGGAAAGCGTATTGATGGGGATTTTCGGATCATCCTGCAACTCCGCGACGATCTTCAAGACTTCACCGGCATCTTTACCCGTCGGGTCGCCGTCGGAGAGGAAAATGATCATATTGGGGCGGGTACTGAAACCCTCCTTCAAGGCGAGGTCAGCGCGTGTCCCCATATGCCTCCCGCCCTTGTATCCTTTGAATACGTCACTACTCTTAATCGGCTTGCCGTCGTTAGCCTCGATCGGATCCCGATCCATCAGCCACCTTTCGGCGTTTTTCAGACTATCTTCGGTCACATCTTTGAAACTGGATCCCCTGAACTTTTCCACCTCGGCACCGAATGCGAGAATGTTGAACGAGCCCACACCGATCAAGGGTTTCAAACTATCCATCATTTCCTCGACCACCTTCTTATAGCCGTCCACCCCGCGTCCGGACATGACCATACTACCGGACATATCAATGATAAATAGCATACGCTGAGCATCGGTCTGCATTTTAGCCCCGAAGAAATCGAGGTCGGCGATCACCATTTCACGCATGTCGGCGACACCGGTGCCGAAACCGCCGGTGCCACGACCGTAGCTGGAGGAGTTGGCAATGTTCACGTCGATATTGAGTGCCGGGATCGAGACGTCCGGCGAGTCGACAACAATCGGGTTGGGTCGTGGAGGCGCGCTGGACTGGTTGCGCTGCTCAAGGTTGACGGTGTATTCGGGCTGATCTTGGGGCACTTCGACGATCTCAGGCGCTTCGAAGGTTTGCTCCTCACGGATCACGCTCTCGACGATTTTAAAGGCACCGAAAGCGACCAAGCCGACGATGTGGAGGCCAAGACTAACGGCGACGACGAGGAAGAGCGCCTTGTTCCGAGCGTAGGTGTTACTGATGTTCATTTGTTTAAAGAGGTTTCAGAAATCACCCTAAGAAACGTACTAAATGTCGGCGGCGCAAGCATCAAGCACATCTATAGAATTGTAATTGGCTTGAAAATCATGTGCCTAAAATCGGGGCAGTCTAAAGTAGATAATTCAGTAAATACGTCGACATGAGCTGGTAAAAGCTTGATCATGTTAATCTATTCAATATAAATACTTTTAGCTATGAATGCTTCAAATTCGATAGAAAAATCCTTCGATAACACAGAGGTGATATAGTGCCCTAAGCCCCCTCCGAATATGAACATGAAAGAACTTGCCGCGATTTGCGACGTCAGCCCTGCGACGATTTCCTACGCATTGCGCGATGACAGTCGTATCTCAGAAACCGTTCGGCTACGAATACAAGCTAAAGCCCGCGAGCTGAACTACCGACCGGACTCAAACAGCTCCGCTCTGGTTCGCTACAGGCAGCTAGATGATTCGAAAGTTAAACAACCGACAGTCGGCATAGTCTACGCTCACCCACGATCTTCGCGAAGGACAAAACTCTTCCAAGCGCATGTGAGTAGCTTTCGAAAATCAATCAACCATTATGGCTATGAGCTCAAAGAGTATTTCCTCGAAAAAAAGGCGGATGCGGAAGCAAGCCTCCTAAGCCAATTGAGAGCCCATGAGACACAGGGCTTGATGCTGGCATGGGGAGAATGGGAAGATAGATTAAAAGACTTCCCGTGGGAAGAGTTCACGGTCGTTTCGGCTGAGAGAAATGAAATCCACCCATCTCTCGATCGAGTGAGTGCGAACCATTTTACTGCGACCGAGGTCGCCCTCGAACAATTGGAAATACGAGGCGCCCAACGCATCGGCTTAGTCTGCCACCACGATCTGCCCGTGCGGGTGAAGAAGAATATCATCGGTGCCTACATACAGCACATCGACAGCACATCAGGTCTCACAAAACACTTCCCGCCCTACTTCTACGAGATAGGCGATTCTCCAGAAAAATTTGAGTCGTGGTTACAACGCAACAAACTGGACGCAATCGTCTCTCACCGACAAATAGAGTTGGGCTTCTTTCGTAAACTGGGCCTCCGCTTTCCTACAGATGTCCAGTACGCAGTCATCGAAATTGACGATAACAAAGGCGACAATGAATCCGGCATCATAATGGATGAAGACATGGGTCAAGTTCTGGCCGAAGTGATCACCGGCAAATTACATTATGGAGAGACCGTCGATCTCAAGCACGAAGGCAACTTGACCCTAGTCAATGGACAGTGGCGTAATGGCAAAACCACATACGCGAAATCTAAAGCACAGACTGAACACGCTTAGCATTAGAGATGAAAAAAAGAACCAAACAACGCGTCAGCCAAAAAACCATCGCAGAAGTATGCAATGTCAGCGTGGCAACCGTGTCGTATGCCTTGCGGAACAGTCGGCACATCTCGACAAAGACCAGAGACCACATCCATAAAACGGCGAAGAAACTAGGTTATCGTCCAGATCCGTCACTTTCGTCTTTAGCTGCAAGAAAAAGACGTGGCGGGCAGACCCCGTTCTATGCTTCGGTCGGCGTGCTGCACCCAAACCCGGAAAGCTCTCGCGCCACACAGCTCTTCAATATTCACAGTCGCCACTTCAAAGAGCGAATGGAGGCGCTGGGCTGCACAGTTTCAGAGTTTCAAGTCGACTCAGATCGCTATCGCCCGGAACGCTTAGCGCAAATTCTCCGCACGCGGGGCATTCGAGGCATCCTCTTGGGCTGGGGTCAATGGCCAGATACGATGCGCAGCTTCCCCTGGCATGAGTTTGCCGTCATTTCCACCGAACGCACCGATCTGGGAGATGCCATCGACAAGGTCAGCATGAATCACTTCCACGCTTTGGATGATATCTTTGAACGCCTGGATCCATTCCCCGAGAAGCGCTATGGCCTCATCCTGCACGATGATTGCCCCTCAAAAACAGAAAGCCATATCATGGGCGCGTATCATGCAAATTTGTATGAACGCGCAAAACTAGACAAAGACGTCCCGACCTACCGCTACAAGCTGAACGAAGACCCCGCACGTATGCGAGCTTGGTACGAGGCGTATCAACCGGACGTCATCATAACACACCGAGTGATCGACCCGTCACTATTCCTGAAGGCGGGCATCGAATTCCCCAGCCCCACCCGACTGGTGATCATGGAAATAGATGAAGCGACCGACATCAACTACGCAGGTATCTACACTGAAGCCACACTAGGACAGACGACCGCACAACTGCTCGCCCGAAAGATGCGCACTCATGAAACGAGGAGCGGCACCCGTCGGGCGAAGTTGACGTTAGTCAATGGGATCTGGCACGAGGGCGTGACCCTCGGCTCGTAGGATTCAGCTGGAGGCAGGCACCACCTCTTCGGCGGTCTCGACGGATTCGCCGAAGTATTCGACAGCCATCAATTCATCATCAACCGACTGAATTTGGGTGCTCATAATATTCGGAGAATACAGAGAGTGCTGATCCTGAATATTGCCGGCAATCATCGCTTTCTCCAGTGATGCGTTCGCCTTCTTCAAATCTTCAAGGCTTTCACGCACATTGAAACGACCCGGCGACGTGGGTGCCGGCGGCCAACGGGAGTCCGACACGTAAGCCGAGGTCACCTCTTTGCGGGCATTCTCAAGATGCTGCATGGCTTCAGCATTATCGGAGAGCTCGTCCTTCAAACGCTGAACGCCTTGAAAGACCGCCTGACAGACGGGGTCGAGAATACGAGCGTGTGGCGTATTGAGCCAAGCTCTTGCTGTGCCTCCGTGCCAAGCACTACCGCGCTCAATCTGCTGGAGGCGGCTATTTGGCAACTCAATGATATCGCTTTGATCAATAATCTCCGATGGCGTCGCAAATTCGTAGCCACATTCGTCGGCCGTCTTCAAGAGGCTTTCGAAGCGCTTGATACTATCCGGCTCCGGCTCGAAGAATCGGGCATGGCCGAACTGCTTCACATAGAAGTAAGCACTCGTGCCGATGTATTCCGCGTCCTCCGCATAGGGAATCACGAAACTACCCGTCGCTTCAGCGCGATCTTTCCAACGCCCCAAGAGCGAAGAGATTTCTGAGAGATCGATCGGAGTAGAGCGATTCCCCTCGGTCGCTCCCATCAAGAACCAGAGCATGGGATTCGCAAAGAAATCGACGCGGAAGAGAAGCTTCAGTCCCGATTCGGTTTGAGAGACATTGGTCAGATACTTTTGATACTCGGGCTTATCTTTAATGTATTCTTCGATGCGGAAGAGCTTACTCTTATTGCTGTGCCCACGGACGTCGAAATCCAAGCCAGTCGCTTCGCGGATCTCGGGAAAACCGAGGAAGAAGGAGTCACCGTCCATGACGAGCGAATCGTAGCCAGCCTCCTTGAAGATCTCTGGCAAAAAGTCAGCCCAACTGCACTCAGGGTTCCAGCCCAAGCGAGGGCGATGTCCCGTATATTGCTCCCAGGCATTGAGGCCATCTTTCAAACTGGCCAAACCGATTTCAGGAGGAAGATTGGCCAGCATGATATGCGTGTAAGGAGAACCAACACCCTCGACCAAGCCCTCGTCCATGAGGCGCTTTAATTTGGCCAGCACTTTCGGACGAGTGTCCGCCATCACTTTAAGGGTCTCACCGGACGCCTCGAACCCAATTTTGGAACCAGTCCGTTCCACCAAATCGAAAAGTGGGTCGTATGAATGGTCGATCACCCAAGGGCGACGTGCCGGATCCAACTGGCTGTATTGAAGATTTCCGTGAGGGAGGAATAAGATACGAGGTTTCATGAGACTGTGATGTGAGTTAAGGTCGGCAGCGGAAAGACCTCCCAACTGCAAGAATCATCGCCTTGGATGCACCTCAACACGATGGCTGCGGAGCGTCCATTGGGAACGATTCCCCCGAGATTGCCAATTAGGCCAACGCTCTCAACGCGGGGCACACTTAAGCTATTCAGTAGCGATTATTTAGCCCTCTCTACGTCTGGGCGCTCTGCCCCCGAGGGCGAATAAGCATCGACCGGGGTGACTACTTTTTCGCTCAAATCCAATGACCCGTGCAGCAGAGGATCGCTCGTGGTAGACATCCACCCCTCCAAAGCCTCTCGCATCTCGCTCAACACCTGAGAGTGCTCCGGCTTGTCAGCTAGATTGCACGCTTCCTGCGGATCCAAGAGCAAGTCATACAATTCCTCCTCGGCCGGCACATGGGCTGCCCAGCCGTGGTCACAGAGGTAACCTTTACTCAAGCCGTTATCACAATTGGGCAAGATGACAGACTCCTGCTGTGCGAAGTGGCGAATATACTTCCAACGCTGCGTGCGTACTGCCCGCATGGGCTCATAGGCCGCATGCACATTGACTTCGGCAAAGATTTCCTCGTGCAGGATCCGATCCGGACTCTCAGCCAAAGCACAGAGCGATTGCCCCTCCAAGCGTTCCGGAGCTTCCAGGTTCAAGACCTCACAAACCGTTGGAAATAGATCTAAATGCGTGACCATCGAATCCGACAACTTCCCGCCGCAAAACCCACCGGGTCCACGCAGCATGAGCATCACCCCCAGACCGTGATCGGTCAGTCGGCAC
>PPCM01000204.1_pt1 | contig 76632 bp, 53 predicted proteins | sample 1555541 | NCBI WGS metagenome assembly PPCM01 (sample SAMN05284479, study PRJNA326546) | Marine sediment metagenome, whole genome shotgun sequencing project. | isolation source: marine sediment | place: Germany: Wadden Sea | collected 2012-09-05 | reverse complement strand
CATGATCGGCCATTCAACTCGATACGTTGGCCCCACACGGTATTAATGCCCTTTACCACTTGGATATATGGGGCGCGGTATATCCTGTAGAAACCAAGCCGGCCGATGATATGATCAAGCCCGAAAAGTCCATGGGGCGTGCTCATGTTTATTGGGTGCCGGCTCCGACAAGCGGTTTTAGCGAATATTATTCTTTTCCGATCCCCTGCCCAAGGTGGAACTCTCCGGGGCCGGTCGTTTTTCGTTCCCGGGGGCATCGAATTGGAAAGCCCGGAGTTCCGTCAATAGAACTTGAGTTCGCGGGAATCCATTAAACCCGCCAGCGCCGTGTCGAACACGCTCTCCAGCCCATGATCGCCGAAACGCTCCCTGATATAGGCGTGAAATCCATCGGGGGTATGAATCGCATCCTCCTGGTCCGCGGCGCTGCGGCTCCGCTCCACCTCATTGAAAAAAACATCGGTGATCCCCGGCGCATCGGAAAGAAAACTCTGGAGATTGAGCTGGTCCCATTCTTCGTTGAAAAAATGTTTCCGCATGGCCGTAAAGTTGATCTTCGGCGTTTTTCCGTCCGCATCCTGGATCTGGACTTCAAAATAGGCGCATCGCTTTATGATCTGATGGATATGCTGCTCGGGCTTCTTGAGGGTCGCGGAAACGGCATTGGCGATGTACCGGGTAAATAGTTCGACCCTTTTGGGGTTTTCCGCTTGAGCGACGGGGCCGATGTTCTTAATCAGGCTTTCCTCAAAACACTTCTTGCAAATATATGTTTCATAACGAGTACCCTTACGGCAGTTTTCCGCGAACAGGGATTTTCGTTCCAATACAACATCGTGTGTAAACTCCTTGAAAAACTGTTCGGCCTCGCTGTCCGATTCCGTTGGAAACTCCTTCATCAGGTAGAGCTCCATGGGGATGAAGATGCCGCTGGGCCTGTTCTTGACGACGATCTTGGTGCCGCCGATCTTCTCCATTGCGGCCAGCTGGAGTTCGAAATAGATGTTGTCGTACTGGGGCAGGATGCGTCCTTCAAATTTTCGCCGGCGGTTGATCTTCAGGATCTCGGGGATATCGTGCCGGTTCAGGGGCCTGTAATCGTAATCCGCCAGGATATGGTTGATGTCCGTGATGGTGTGGTTCAGGGCCAGGAGAATGGATGTGATCTTGTCTTTTCCGGGAAGATTGATCTTTTTTTTAACGAGTTTCGTGAGGTAGGTGTTGGAAATACCCGAAATCTTGCTGATCTGGTTCAGGTTCAGGCCGCTGGCCTCGATGATGTCGATAATTGTTTCCGGGAATTTACGCATGATAAGATCACACTCCTGTTGAACTTTGGTTGCTGTTTTTCTTGAAACAGGTTTTCGACAGACAACCATTTCAAGGCGTTCCTTTTTCGTTAATGCCTGTTGAAATGGTAAGGAATCTCCTTTCCCTGTCAGGCATTATCAGCAATCTGTCATGAAAACACCCTTTAACATAATAAGTTTCCCATGGGTATCCAAAGCATCGCGAGTTTATAAAAAAAATATCTTACGGTTAAATATTTTATTAAAATGTAGTGCTTTTATTCGAGGTTAAACCGTGATCGGATATCGTATTTTTGCAAACAGGCGCATATACACAGGCGGAACCGCGCGGTATGAGGCGGTGTTGAGCTGTGTTGAGCTGTGTTGAGCTGTGTTGATCGGTTTGGGGAACCAAGTGGGACAGGGCGACGGGGGCGGGTTTTTTTCTGTGTGACCGGCATTTCCGCTCGAGGTCCAGGGATTAGCGGATTCAGGGGACGGCATATATGAGACAGATGTGCCACAATGTGGTTGCAATGCGGAGGCGGGAGAACGCCGTGATTGGAAAAAACTAATACCGGCTTGAATTCCGGATGGGCCTCCATTTAGTGTTGTAACCCTGTTGCGATACGTATATGCTGTACAGCGGTTTTAAAAAATTTAAGAACTAAAAGAGAGGGAGCTGCATGAAGATCAGATACCAACTTGGAATGGTGGCCGGCGGTTTATCGCTGTTGATTGTTATGATGTTTGCCGTGACAATGAATACGACCAACAAGCAGAAGAGCGACGGGCTTGTGATCAACCTTGCCGGAAGGCAGCGAATGCTCTCCCAGAAAATAACAAAGGACGTTTACAGGTTTCACACCGAAATGTATCACAAGAAACCGGGCGTGGAAAAAACCAAAGCCTCCATTGAAAAAACCGTGACGATATTCGACCGTACCTTGACCGCCCTTGCGAATTCCGGAAAGGCCCCCATGGGCCTCGATCCGGACAACACGGATTACCAGGAGTGCCCCAGGGCGGTCGAACCGGCCTACTCACAGCTCAAGAAGGTTGAAAAACTCTGGGCCGACTTTTCCCGTCACGTTGCCGGCTACCTCAAGAATCCGACGCAGGAGAGCGGCGACCTGAAGTTTATCGAGGAGAACAACATGCCCCTCCTCAAGGAGATGAACAAGGCGGTGGGCATGATGCAGAAACAATCCGAGGCCAGGGTCGGACGCCTGATCGTCTATCAGGGGGTGGCCATTGCCGTTGGGTGTCTGCTGATGGTCTTCAGCGTCGTCACCATCAGAAGGATTGTATTCCGCCTGGACGATGCCGCCGAGATCGCCCATGCCCTGAGGAACGGGGACCTGACAAAACGCTTTTCCCACCGGAAGGGTGAGGAGGGCGAACCGGACGAGATCGGAATGCTGGCAAAGAGCCTCAACGGGTTCGTGAAGTTCTTTCACGTGGCGATAAAGGATATCAACGAGGGGGCCGGGGAGCTTGACGGCGCCTCCACGGATATGAACCGGGTGGCCGAGGTGCTTTCCGTAAAATCCGAGGAGTCGGCGACAATGGTGCATGGGACCAAGGACGCGGCCGACGAGATGAGCGCCGACATGAACGCGGTGGCGGCCGCCATGGAGCAGCTCACCACCAATACCAACCAGATCGCGGCTTCCACCTCCCAGATCAACAGCACCATCAGGGGGATCTCCGAGAACACCGGAGAGGCCCGCGCCATTGCCGAACAGGCAGTCGACAGGGTGGACACGGCATCCCGTAAGGTGGGGGAACTGGGGGAGGCGGCGGACAAGATCGGAAAGGTGTCCGAGTCCATCGGAGAGATCTCCGAGCAGACAAACCTCCTGGCACTGAACGCCACCATTGAGGCCGCAAGGGCCGGGGAAGCCGGCAAGGGATTTGCCGTGGTGGCGAACGAGATCAAGGCCCTGGCGGGGCAGACCACCGAGGCAACGGGGATGATCCGGGAGAATATCGAGTGGATCAGGAGCTCCACCGCCTCCACCGTGGACGAGATCAAGAACATCACCGAGGTGATCAACCGGGTGAACGATATCGTTTCCACCATCGCCCTTGCCGTGGACGAGCAGGCCGGAACCATCGCGGAGATCGATGAGAACGTGTCCCAGGGGGCCTATGCCCTCCAGGAGGTAAATTCCAACGTGGCGAAGACGTCAAACGCCTCAACGGAGATCACGGGCGACATGGGCGAGGTGAACGACTCGATCCAGGAGGTTTCCGATACCACGCGCGGGATCAACGAGAGCGCGGCAAGCCTCTCCGAGCTGGCCGCGAAGCTCAAGGAGCTGGTGGACAACTTCAAGGTCTGATGAAGGTTGTTCGGGGAATGCCCCGGTCGTGAATAACGGTGGCGAGGTGGGCGGCATGCGGACGGACCTTGGACACGGCGGTCAAGTTCCGGCGACTTGCGGCCCATGGGGTTTCGGGAATCCGGTCAACCCTTGACAACGGCCAAGGGCACCAGCCGCGCCACCTTTTTGGCGATATTCGCGCCGTGGACCACTTCCACCACCCGGTCCACGTCCTTATAAGCAACGGGCGCCTCCTCCGAGAACCCCCGCATGCTGCCCGAGCGCACGTGGATGCCGCCCGCCTCCATCTCGCTCCGCAGCGCAGCGCCCCGTACGCTCTTCCTGGCCCTGGTGCGGCTCATGGCCCTTCCAGCGCCGTGGCAGGTGGAGCCGAAGGTCTGCTCCATGGAGCCTTCGGTGCCCACCAGCACCCAGCTGGCGGTGCCCATGGAACCGGGGACCAGGACGGGCTGGCCGATATCCCGGTAAACTCCCGGAACCCCGTGAACGCCCGGGCCAAAGGCCCGGGTGGCCCCCTTCCGGTGGACGCAGAGGCGCATCTTCCTGCCCTTGACCACATGCTCCTCTATCTTGGCCATGTTGTGGGCGATATCGTAAACCTGGAAGACATGGTGGTTTTCCACCCTTCCGGCCAAGGCCTCCTCGAAGCTCCGGCGGACGAGGAAGGCGAGGACCTGCCGGTTGGCAAAGGCAAAGTTGGCGGCCGCCTTCATGGCGGCAAGGTAGTCACGGCCCTCGGGGCTGTTCAGGGGGGCGCAGACCAGCTCCCTGTCGGGAAGGTGGATGCCGTGCCGGTGCACGGCGGGCTGGAACCGTTTCACGTAATCCGTGCAGACCTGGTGACCGAATCCCCTCGAGCCGCAGTGGATCTGGACAACGAGCCTATCGATGTAGAGGCCCATGCGGTTGGCCGCCTTTTCGTCGAAGACCCGGTCCACCCGGTCCACCTCGATAAAGTGGTTCCCGGCCCCAAGGGTTCCCACCTGGTTCTTGCCCCGCTCCTTTGCCCGGTCGCTCACCTTTTCGGGATCGGCCCCGGAGAGGACGCCCCCCTCCTCGGTGTGTTCAAGGTCCTCTTCCGTTGCATAGCCTTTTTTCAGGGCCCATCCGGCGCCCTTTACCAGGACCTGGTTCAGCTCCCTTGGGGTGAGCTTGATCCTGCCGCCCTTTCCCACGCCGCTGGGGCAGTTCTTGTAGAGGGCCGTTGCAAGCCCGTCCATATGGGGCAGGGCGTCCTCGGCATGGATATGGGTGCCCAGGAGGCGGACCCCGCAGTTGATGTCGTAGCCCACGCCCCCCGGGGAGATCACCCCGTCCGGCAGGCGTGTCGCCACCACCCCGCCGATGGGAAAGCCGTATCCCTGGTGAATATCGGGCATGGCAAGGGCGTGCCCCACGATGCCCGGCAGGGTGGCCGTGTTGATCAGCTGGTCCAGGGCCTTGTCCCCCACGACCCCCTTGAGGAGTTCCGGTTCGGAATAGAACCGGGCGGGGACCCGCATGTCCGGACGATACGATTTGGGGATCTCGTAGATGTATTCCGTGATTTTCCTGAACTTCCGGTCCTCGGCCATGGCGACCTCCTTGGCCCTCTTCTCAGACGTCGAACACCACGACGGCGGAAAGGCCCTTTTCGTTCCTCGTGATGTTCAGGTCGTGATAGGTGACGGCCTTTATATGGGCGGCGAGGGAGGAAACCCGGCAACCCCGGAGGGTTGCCTTGAGGCGGGTTTCCCCTGCCTCCGAAAAATCGAAGCTGTGAAAGACGATCATCTCCGTTTCGGCAAAGTAGAGCAGCTCGTTCAGCCACTCCACCAGAAGGCTCTCCCCGTCAAAGGCGTCCAGTTCGAATTCGCGGGTCTCCCGGGTTTCGAGGGTTTGGGGATCGAATCCCAGGATGCCGATCATGCCCCGGGCCCCATGGGTGAGCAGCGCCTCCATGGTTTCACCGGTAATGCAAAGGGCGCGGTCCGCCGTATGCTCCACCTCGTGGAAACCGGGTTCGCCGGTATGGGGCTTTTCCGTATGGGCCGTCATATCGCCTCCTGAAGCGGGGGAGCCTTGGTTGCCGGGGGCCTGGTTGGAATCTTTCCCAATTGTTCCCATCAAATGCCGGATATCAACCGGTTTGAAAGGGGCGGGGAAAATCAGCAGTCCACGTTTTCGTTGGTCTTCTTTTCCAGCTTCTCGGTGACGCTGTCGATCTTGTCGTGCATGGACTGATCGCGATCGACCCGGGTGCCCATCTTGATGGTGGTGGTGATCCTGGGGGCGCCCATTTCGTGGATACGCTCGTGGCACTGTTTCACGGCGGCGTGAACGGCATCCCACTCCCCCTCGATATTGGTTCCGTAGGCGTGCAGGTTTGTTTTCAGGCCCGCCGCGTGGAGAATCTGATGGCAGGCCGCCACATATTTCGAGACGGAAACCCCCACTCCCAGGGGGACGATGCAAAGATCCATGATAACGTTCATTTATTTCCTCCGTATAAGTTTGCCGATCCAGGCGTTTCCTGGAAGTCGAATACTGAAAAGCGACCGCAACTCCGCATGGGTTGCACGGCCCCGGGAAAGTTGAGCGCACGGCCTGCAAATTGACGGTCCTGTAAAAGAGTCGCGGCCAACTTCATGACCACTGCCTGATCTGTTTAACATGGCTTGAGCATGGTTCATGGTGTGTTAAACAATTCAGGCCCGGACTTTTTACGAGTCCATCAAAATTTATCCGGGGCATTTTACGCGCCCATCCGGTTCCGTCGCCGGGGCCGGATAAGGGCGCGACGTACCCGACTATTTATATAAAAAAAGACGGAATGGCAATCTGTTTGCCCGAAAGGGGGCAGGGGAGGTCCTTTTCGTTTACGGCGTGAGGCCATGGCACCGGCAGGAGAAGCAGAGGTATATTCATGGTTGAAGTCGGGGGGGCAAATTGGTAATTGATGAACGGGGGGCAAAACCGCCCCGGAACTATTTCACCTTCCGCCGTGCCTGGGAAAAATGCGTGCCGTGAGTGAATCCATATGAAACGCCAATTGAAGTCATGGGGTGATCGGGAATGAGAATACTGCATTTGCTCAGCCAGCGTCCGGAGTGCACGGGAAGCGGAATATACCTCCAGGCGGTGCTGCGCCTTGCCGCCCTTGCCGGTCATCGGAACCGCCTCCTTGCCGGGATCCCCAGGGGTAAAACACCGAAGCTTTCCATGATCGATCCCGGTGATTGCGATTTTGTCAGGTTCGAGGGCGGGGACCTCCCCTTTCCCGTGGTGGGCATGAGCGATGTGATGCCTTACAAAAGCAGGCGATTCTCATCCCTGGGAGCCGAAGAGGTGGACGGGTATCTGGCCGTTTTCAGGGAAAAGCTGAAAACGGCGGTGAAGGTGTTTCGGCCGGATCTGATCCACAGCCACCACCTCTGGCTCATGACCGCCTCGGCAAGGGAGCTTTTTCCCGAAATCCCCATGGTCGCAACCTGTCACGGAACCGATCTCAGGCAGTATGCAAACTGCCCCAAGCTGAGAAAGCGGGTGGCGCCCTTCGTGGGCGGGCTCGACCGGATCATGGCCCTGAGTATCCCCCAGGCCCGGGAGATCCGATCCCTGTTCGGAGTGCCGGAAGAGAAAGTCCATGTGGTGGGGGGCGGATACGACGACTCCCTGTTTTCGCCGGGGAAAAAGCCCCCGGCGCCCCCGGTGGAGATCCTTTATGCCGGTAAGTTCAGCAGGGCCAAGGGGGTACCCTGGCTCCTCAAATCCCTTGCCCGCATTTCGGACCTGCCCTGGCGCCTGCATATGGCCGGAAGCGCGGCAGGCAGGGAGATGGACCTCTGCATGGAACTGGCCGGAAACCTGGGGGGGAAGGTGGTGGTTCACGGCGCCCTGAGCCATGGGGATCTTTCCCGGTTAATGGGGCGCTGTCATCTCTTTGTGCTGCCCTCGTTTTTCGAGGGGCTTCCCCTTGTGCTGCTGGAGGCCCTTGCCTCGGGATGCCGGATCGTCAGCACTGCCCTTCCCGGCGTAAAAGAGATACTCGGCGACGGGAACGAAAATGGGAACGGAAACGGGGACTTTGTCCGGCTTTTGGAACTGCCGCCCCTCAAGGGCGTTGACGAGCCCCACGAAGCGGATGAACCCGGGTTGGAGAAGATGCTGGGCGATTTTCTTGGCCGTGAGATCGGGAAGGTCGTTCTGAATCCTGCCGTCGATACGGCGGCTGCGGCAAGGATTGCCGGTCGCTATGCCTGGCCCGCCGTCTTCGGGAGGATCGCGGCGGTTTACGAAAAAGCCCTGGAATCGAAATGATGCTTTCGCACCTTGCCGCGACAATATGACGGTGGAAAAGGGGGGACGACCAGGCAATAACCTTTTAAAGAGGGCCGCGCCGGTAAGTATCCACGCCGACAAGTATCCGCGCCGGCAGTGGTGGAACGGGTACCCGCCGGCAGGGTTTCGAACCGGCGGGTTTGAATGAATATCCGCTACCAGGAGCAGAGGACCGTGTACTTGAGGGTTGTTTTACCGTTTGCCGGTACCTTCACCTTGAACTCGGCCTTGTCGCCCTTTTTCTCGTGAGGAATGTTCGATTCCTCGATCTCCCAGTATCGGCAGTAGATATCCTCTTCCACCACGACCTCGGCATCGCCCTCCTTTTTGTTGTTGCGAAGTTCGATCTCCACCGTTCTTCTCTCGGAGGTCTTGGAAACCCGCTTTTTACCGGCTTCCTTACGCTCGCCCACGATATCGAAGGCCTTGCCCAGGGTGATCTTCACCTCCTCGCCCCTGGGGGTGTGGTCGATGCGATCTTCTCCTACAAACTCCAGGCTGTTTCGATCCTTCTGGTAGATACGGAACACGCCGGCGGGAAGGGGTTTTCCAAGGCCGCTTGCATCGTCGTTTTTAAAGAGAAGGCGCACTTCCACCTTCTTTGAATCCTTCCGGGCATTATAGTAAAACTTTTTTTCGGTTTTCACCTCGGACGGGGGGAAGAGGGCGATCTGTTTGACCTGGTTGTTCTTGATGGTCGTGGGCCTTTCCAGCTCGTAGATATGGTATTCGAAGAACTCCCTTTCGGTGAATCCGCCGGGGGCGGCGGCCGATTCAAAGGTTCTGGCCTTTGCGAGCATCATTCGCTTGCGTGGTTTCGGTGCCCGGTGCACCTCGCCCGCAACAAGCTTCAGGTGCGCCTTGTCAAAGGTCGCGCCGCAACGGTTGTTCACCGAAACCCAGGCGTCCATGTTCAGGCTTTTGGCGTCCTCGCCAAGAACTCCCACGTATTCGGCATGCCACTCCATGCCCGAGGTGAGGTAGCTCAGCTCGAGGTCGCGTGTTTTACCGCCGGCGCCGGCAAGTTCCCAGAGGAGGGTGGGCCGGGTGATCAGACCCTCTGGGAGCTCCTTTACGTTGACGGACATCTTGTCGTTCCAGGCCACGATCTTGATACCGCTTTCGGTTTTCAGCACCAGGGAGGCGCCGTCCCTGCTGAGGAGGGTTCCCTTGATGAGCTCGCCCCCCCCGGTAATGAGCTCCACCGGGTGATCGATATATTTTTCAAGGATCTTCGCCGGGCTCACCAGGTCGTACTCGAAGTTCTGTTCGAGAATCCGGAAGTTCGCATCTCCGTCAAGGGGCCTGAGGTGAACCGAGGTGGGGATAAGCTTTTCGGCCACGTCGGTGAAGGAGAGGGGACGATCAACGGGGACGGCAAGGGAGCGGACCTGCCTTACCAGGCCGAGGTCGTTGTTGTACACGGTGATGTGGTTTTCCTCGGCATGGGCGGGGACGATGCCCGCCGTCAGAAGAAACAGAAATGCTGCAAGGGTTTTTTTCATTGTCGTTTCCTTATTAGCTGTTGGTAATGCTTGGATATGAACAGATCGTGACGGCCTTTTTCCGCCGTTTTCCTTATGGGGTTGCCGGTTCCGGCCGGAAAAAAAGGATCTTTTCCATATGCCCGAACCAGAGCCGATTATATTGAATAAGCAAAGCGGATGTCAAGTGCGGCGGGCAATCCGGAATTACAAGCGTTGTCCCGTCGGTGGGGATGGGGCAACGGCATGTGGAATTTTAGATCAGTGAACTCACTCTCTTGTCAATTGAAGATCACTGATTTTAATTGCTTGAGCCTTAACCGGCGGACAAGCCGGAATTACAAGCGTTTGTCCCGTCGGCGGGGAACTTGACGGTTGACAGCCAAAGCGGATAAGTGATATCGAATTGTAAATCTTCAAACCCATATTGATAAGGCGTGTGAAAAGACTCGGTGGAATCTCTGCTGCTTTGGTTTTTTTATCGTCATTTCGAAATTCGCCGATGCTTATCGCGATTCAAGCAGCCACGCGCCCATATTTCGCGCTTGTCTCCCTGTTCAGGAAAGGACCCTGAACGGCATTACTATAAGTCGGAGATTCCCGTGGAAGCCCACCCGTAAAGGGAATTTGGAATAGTAAAAAATAATTCCATTGTGGAAAACTTGGTCCTCTGGACCCGGTCGTTTACTAATGCATGGGGTTTTGAGTGGGCTGAATATTCCGCTATCGGCCCGTCTGGTTCGAATATTTCGTGCTTGGCTAAAACAGGTCTTGTTGCCAGGGTAATTGCATATAGTTCTACAGTCGAATAAATTCAGGTATATATGGAATGACGGCAGTGTGCCCCAGGGAGTTCGCCGGGGTCGACGGTCGTGCCGGATTTGCTTGCGTTTACCTTGGTCTTGTTGCCCGGCGATGAATGTGAAAGGGGGAAATCGTGGTACCGGTTCAACCTTTTTCTTATCAGCAGAGCAGTCATTCGTGTTGGATTACCTCACTGCAGAACGCGTTGATCCATCTTTGCGGCGAAACCGGAAGGGTGCCCCACAAAATAAGTAAATTTCTTTACAAGAACTCTTCCGACGACGGAACGGCCACCCGGGACATGAAAAGAATCCTGGACCTTGTGCGAAAAGCCTACAACCTGAAGGTCCTTGTCTACAGGAACAAAGGGGTGACGGCGAACGTCATTCGCCGCTGCCTTTCCGGCGGCGATGCCGTCATGATCTGCGATACCGCATCCGGGGCCCACTCCATTCTGGTTACGGGTATTTGGGGTAACGAGCTCCTTGCCTTCGACCCCAGCTGGAAGAATGTCGCCGGGTGCGACGTTTCTGAAAAAAGATTCAACTGCTGCCCGTTCGGCGATAAAAACAAGGGACTGCTCAACCCCCATCACAACGTTTCCATCCATATAGACTACTTGCTCAAGGAGAGTACCCGGAAGAAGGAACGGTTCGTCATGGGGAATGTTGACCGGAGGAGTGCCCTTATAATTTCACGAATGGGCAAGGGCGGGAGAAGTTGCGGGGCTGTTCCGTATCCCGATCCGGCGATCCTTGGGGAACGTTTCCTGCCCGCTTTTCGAGCTGAAGCGTAATTCCTGCGTGCTCTTGTCTTTCCCAATTCATGCGTGCTCCCTGTCGACTCCCAATCCCCGGTATACCGGCGCGTTTAGGGATGCGGAATTAAATAAATCCACAATCTCGGAGCACTGAGCCCAGGAAAGCCGAAGCGTTGCTTTACGCTAACCACAACGGGAATCATCGGTAATTGTGGATTTTATTCTTTCTTGATCCATTAAGTGATGTGGTACACCATGCCCCTCCGTTTCGGGCGGGTTTTGGGCAAGGCGAGCGGTGGGAGTGGGTGTCGGAATGGAGGATTACAAAGCGTCCCGGCAGCCACTCCCGTGCCGGGAATTGAGAACTCAACAACTTGAACATTATTCGGCGTTATTTACGACAGGGAGCGGTTTCAGGCTTGCCGTGAATCGAAACCCATCACAATTTTGTTCAACTTATAAAATATGAAATTATCAGCCATGGAAGTGTGCGGGGGGGGATTCCTTTGCCCGTTCCCGGGAAGGTAACGAGTGGGCCGGGCGCGCTTTACCCGTCGGGATAGAGATGCAGGGAACGACTGTTCTTCTCCGGAAAGATCTCCATGGTCCATGTCGTGTTTCGGAGACTTGGGGGGGCGGGTTCCGCATATACCAGCTTGCCCCCCGCAAGTGCCCATGTTGGCCGAGGCCCGAGGTCTTCGGTTGACGATCTCTCCGGAAATCGCTTCCGAACTCTTACTGTAAAGCTGTTTTTCAGGAGTCCCCGGGGCAATTCCGTCACCGGCGCGATATGGATTTCAAATCCCCGTCCCATGGGGCGAATCTCCGAAAGTGTGCGAAAGACAAACTGTGTCCAGCAGGAAGGGGTGTCGCCTGAGAGTAAACGGTCAAACCCCGAACCGGCTTCCCTGATAAAGTCCACCCATCGCTCCACCACCTCCCTGTTGCGGGCGGGGTCCGGGTGGAGGAGGTTGGCCCAGTGGAGGCTGAGAAGGGGAGACTCAAAGGAGAATTCAGGGGCCGCAGCGATCCGGTGCCAGGGAACGGGGGCCTCGCCCCGCTCGAGGAGTATCACGCCGCGTTCCCATGTGAGGCCCTCCGCCCGGGGAGGCGAAAACTGTCTTGCTCTCTCGAAGATTGTGGAAACGTATTTGACACCGTATTGTTTCACGATCTCCTGGAATCCCGCCTCCCCGTTGCCGAAGCTGTGGTTCAGCGCGGGGGGCACAAAGGACTCGGGAAATACTCCCAGGCCGTTCTGTTCCAGAATCTCCCCGAAACAGTCGAGATGGCGAAGGATCTCGTCCCTGGGGCGCATCACCCCGTTTTGATCGTGAAATTCCGTTCTGGAAGAAACGCCCCCCTCCCAGTATTCGTGTCCCACGCCGTGGAGCCCGATCTCCAAGTGATCCCGGTTCGCGGCGAGGATATGCGCGGCCGCGTCCAACCGTGGGCCGATGTTGGGGGTGTTGTTCCATGCCTTTCCCATCCAGGTCGCCGTGGGCACTTTTTTCAGGATGTTCTTCCTGTCCCATTCGCAGAGCACAAAGGAGAGCTGGGGGCGCATGCCCAGGCTTTTGCCCAGTGTTGCCAGGGCCTGGTAGTCGAGGAGATGGTGGGGGCGGCCCATGCCGGTACGAAACGGCTCGTTGTAACGGGAACCGTCGGTCCCCGACCACCATCCCACGTCCTCCACGACAATCTGGAAGGGCATGGGAATCGATATTTCGAAAATCGCGTTCTTCACATCCGGTCCTTTCCGTTGTGTATGCAAGCCGTTTAGAGGCTGATGTGTTTTCTCAAAGCGGGACCCGCGAGTCTTGATAAGGTTACGGGGATTTTTCTCCACCAGTTAACGTTCAGGCTTTCCTTTCGGGGGAATTTCGGCGGGTTCCCGAGAAGAAATCGGTGCCAGGAAAGGGGCAGGCTTTGGGCGCCCCACTGGCGCTTAAAATCGTGGGTTCCCGCGCCCCGGGTGGAACGGCCGAAATCGAAACGGGTACATCCCGATTTGCAGGCGTATTCCAGCATGGTCCAGTAGAGCAGCATATTGGGGGAGAGGGGACGGAAGCATCGCAGGGAGGAGGCCCATGGATTCCGAAGGGTGTTTCCGTCGCGAATCACGATGCTTGCGGCAGCCGGCAGTCCCTCTTTTCCAATGACGACGATCCTTGTATCATTGGGGAACAGTTCCATGAGATGTTGGAACAGGCGCCTTGAGTGGACGGGGGACCCCAGATCCCGCATGTTCACGCTCAGCACCGCGTAAAAGGGATCGATCAGTTCCGCCCCTCCGATCTCGGCGGAAAACCCGTTTTTCAAGGCCTTTCTGATCTGGCTGCGCAGTTTTGAGGGAAATGCTCCGAACAACGCTTCGGCGGTGCCGGGCAGGGGTGTTTCCAGTCCTGTTTTATGTCCCAGGACAATGTGGCGCGATTTTCCGGGCAACCGGTCGGCATCCATGTCCGAATTTGAACTGTTCCGGGCTAAGTGCCCGATTTGAACTTCAACCTCTCTGAAACCGGGGAGAAATCCATTTTCACGGCCGGCACCTTCCGTTTCCGCCTTGCCGGCGGAGTCGTCCATTGAATAATCGCTTTCGGAGAACCCGGACAGGTGACCGGCGGAAAGGGAGGTTTCGGGAAAATCGGACAGGTGGTTTTGACGGAGTTCCAGGTAATCCGAGTTCAGCTCGTTTCCCAGATCGACCGCCTTTTCAAGGAGCATGCGGCCGATCTCCCGGTTGTCCGCAAGGATGCCGGCCGCATCCACGTAGGGGAGTGATACGAGTCTGTTTCCCAGGATAAAATGGTCGAGGTGAACCAGGGGCAGAACGCCCTTTATGGCAAGTTCATTGGTGTTGCCGCGGGAAGGGGAGCGGCTTTCAGGGACGGTGGCCGCCAGGTAGTAAGGTTCATGGCCGTACGTCTCCTTGATCACCCCTTTCCAGGCGTAACGATGGTAGTGGGTGGAAGCGGGGTGCCCCCCAACGTACCGGTCCCATGGGGGGGATGCAGCTCCGTGGATCAAATGTACCCGGATTCCCATGGGCCTTGCCTCCGGTCAATTTCCATTGGTGGAAGTAAACTTGATCATCGTTTTCACCAATCGAAATCGGGATTATTGGGCATTCGGACGATGTTCGGGGAACGCCCCTGTTTTTATACCAACCGCTTTGTTCCCCCCCGGAACGGGCAACTCGACTGTTCCCGCCTGGAAACCCCGGCCCCTGGGACCGGGGTTTCATTATAAGGGCAATCAGCCGTATTCCAGCCTGGGCCAAGCGGCACAAGGACACCAAACAGCGGGTGTCTCATCCCCAAAGCAGGGGGAAAAGGCTGTTTTTTTCGGCATGCCGGCAAACACGTGCCGGTTTGCAAGGTGTAAGGGATCGAGACTGTATTAATTCCATCCCTCTAAAATGCTACGGATTAAAGGGGCCTTCCGCCGGGGAAACTTCGACCGTCACTCCCCAGGGGACATTGTCGAAATCGGACTCGGTGCATTGGGCGCCCTGATTTGCAAGCAGATCTTTTTCCACAACCTGAGCAAAATAAATTCCGGGCGGCAGGAGACCGTTGGCTCCTCCCAGTGTAAATGTCATTTTGTTGTCTGCGGTGTAACCGGCTCCATCCATCCCCATATCGGTGTACAGCTTCAAATCTGAAAGGGAGACGACCCCCGAAATGGGGGCGAACTCAGCGTTGGAATTTTTCATAAGTAGTCTGAAGCATTTATTGTTCATGGTTTCCAACGTTTCCCTGGACCCCTGCTGATCTGGGTCGACAAGCGGCCACTGGAAAACCAGTTCACCGCTACCTGCGTCATATGTGAGAGGCGCCGCCAGGGGAATCGGATTATCCTGCTCGGAACAACCGAAGATACAATCGCCTTGCCTGGAAAGGATGCTCACCCTCGGCAACAACCCATAGTCAAGGATATCCGGAGCGTTGTCGGGCACGCTGAGGGTATCGATCGTAACGGTGCAACCTTCTCCCTTGCCGAGCATGAAATTGTCGGTAAAAGCCCCGGACTCATCCGTCATCGACGAAAAGGAAAGTGACGGAAATGTGGGAGAACCCAAAAATATGGAATCATAGGACAGGGCGGACAGGGTTGCATCATTGAGGGTGAATTGGATGGAGCGTCCCGGAATCATATAAATGACGTTGTCGTTATCCGCGACAGTCGATATGTCGGTATCGAATTTAACACGGCCGGCGCTTCCGGATGCGGTGATCAGATGGTTGGCGACCTCCCATCTCACCTCTTCCTGATTTTCGGGACTGAAGAAAATCGTTCTTTCGAAACTTCCCGCTATTGCCGGCGAAACCCAGAAAGCCATGGGCCTGTTGTTCAAATCATCAGTGGAAAATGTCCAGTCAACCTCGGTGCTGCGAACGGCTCCGAAAGGTACCGAGCTCCAAACCAAATCTGGCGTGGCCGAAGAACCGCCGTCAAAAAGCACCCTCACATGCAATGCGCGATCAAGTGCCGATGGCCGCGGCGCGTCCCCCACAAAGGGCATCACGCCGTAATAAAGCCTAACGTCGTTGTCCTCCAGCATGGCCTTCGTAAAGAGGTCCTCGATTATCATCGTCCCGGAAGTAACGGCAAATAGATACTCATGGTCGGGTATGGCCGTTAAATCCCCATCCCCAAAAAACTTAAGATGTTTTTCGGCTGTCACGGGAACCCAGGTTCGTTGGTTTTTATGAAGAAAATAATATTGGCCGCCGTAATATGCCTGGATCCAGTAACGATACCCATACAGATCGGCATTCAGCTGATCGAATACCGAAAAGTCGAGATTGACCTTAAAGGGCTCGTCATCACCGATTGCCTCGATATCCGCTTTTGAAGAAACCGCCTTGGGATCGGATACACCGGTCACGGTAAGCGGCCCGGTAAAATCCCGGCTTGAGAGGGTGACGGTTTGCGGGGCGTCTTCGGAATCGGGGCCCATGACGTTCGTGCCGGAATTGACGCAAACACCCTGGTATATCCAAAGCCAGTCAAGGGAATCATACTCACAGCCGCCGATGGACGAAACGTCCAGCTTTTCACCTTCCAAAAGGTACAGGTCGGTTGAGCTGTACGGCCACAGCAATCTTGGGCGCGAATCATCGTCTGAGATGCCGTCGTTGCAAAGGTTCGTTGGATCGTAAATATTGGGGCAGTTGTCGTTCTTGTCCAGGATGCCGTCGCCGTCACTGTCCAGATTGTCCCCTCCGTAGTTGCAGTTGTTGGTGACATCGTAATAATTCGGGCAGTTGTCCTCACTGTCCACGATGCCGTCCCCGTCACTGTCGTTAACAGGGCCGATCGAGTCGTCTGTCGTCAACATGTAGGAATGATGGCTTCCGGGCCATAAGCTTTCATCCGAAGCATCATAATGCCCCCGTATAAAAAAATCATACTTTGCGTGGGCATCTCCCCATATGCGAGTGCTGTCCACTTCAACAATGAAGGGTTTATCCACGGAGACAATAAAATTGTGTTGCCGGATGCAGGAGGAGGTATGATATCTGTCCGGATCATACCCCACGATATAATGCAGGTAGCCGTCCGCATCATCAACGAAATCGTTCACGGCTCCTCCATATACGTCGGGGCGGACTTTTTCCTCAAAAGAAACTCTATTATCCGAGCAACCGTCTTTTTCGGCGACATTGAGCGTTACCATGACGTGCTCAACCGAGACGTCAAGGGATCTGGCGGTCACCTCGAAACGCACCTCGCCGCCGTATCCCAGATTGATTGAGTTGTCTGTCCCAACATTGGCCAAGGTCGTAACCTCGAGAAGGAGATTCGGGTTTGCCTTATCGTCGGGGATGCCTTCCCCCTTTAAGGAGAACCTTCGATTGTCAAACTGATTCGGGTTGAACCGGGAGTTCCATGAGTAAGTATACGGGGTTGTGACGACGGCGCCTTCCCTGTCCGGAGAAAACCAGAATCCCATTGCCGGAGACGACCCTCCGGGGGCGGGGTTTTTGATTCCGGTGCCGATCAGCGACGACAAGCGCCATGTGTTGGCGGGATAGTTCATGCTGGAATCGTTGTAAATGGAATTTCCCGTAAAACCAAAGGCAGGATCCGTTCCGATCAAGCCGACATAATCAGGGCTCCAGTTTCCGATCCACTTGATCGTGTCGAGCTGCAACTTAACCGCACCGACGATCAGTGGCCCAAAGGATTGCTGATGGGTGACCTGAAGGGGGGAATCCGCATGGGCGGCGGCCGATATCGATAAATAAAGACACGTCGCAAGGAGTAAACTCGCAACCTTTCTCCCCAGTACGGTGAAATAAAACCTTACATGACAAGACGTTCGTATCATTGTTCCAAAATTCCTTGAATAGTTCTCCTCCCGCGATCACCCCGTTCGTGAAAGGGGAGGCCGCGAAAATGAAGTGACGGTTTCAGAAGGCGAGTGCTCCTGAACTGATGGAGCCCCCATGGTTATAAACAGGTACATCCGGTTGATATACTTAATTTTCCCACCCTGTCAATGGGAATATGGACGACTTTCCCTTGTATGCTGTCCATACAGCATGGCCCGGTTTTCTGTTTTTAAGGAAATGATCGAATGAGCCGCGCAATTATCTACATTGTTGTAGCGGTTAAAGTAAACCCGCTCGACTCAAAATGAGCAAAGCAGTTCCGGTCAAGGTGGATACTTGTTTTTTGCAGGAGATGCATGGGTGTTGCCGGCAATCGGAAATGTGGACTGGATCGTGTTTTGACACCTTGTGTTGCAGTCGCGGCCGGGCGGTTACTGCCCCGGCATGGGAACGGATACCGCGCGAAAATTGAAAATGGTGACCGATATGCGGCGGGTTTCTCCGGGAGTTCTGTTTCCGATTATGATATAATCCAAAATTGTACCTAAAACCTGCAATTGAAATCGTTTAAGATTCAAAATTGCTCAGCATCTCAAGGCTGTGCAGGTATTCCTGGAGAAATGCCGTGCCTTGTAATGAATGAGTCGCACATTTGTGGAAAATTTCACAATAACAAATCCTTATGGGTTGGGCGTGTTGGCGATTGCATGTTTTAGGTTGTAATGAAATGCACCCCAAAATCATAAAAGTTGCTGTAAGATGCTTTCGTCATTGCCTGCTCAGGCAAAGGAGGTTTCCCATCGCCCCAACGAGTAAAACTTCCCCAAGGAGTTCCCTGCACCGGATCATGGCAAGGCGCCTGTTTGCCGCCGCCGTGGTTTTCTCCGTGATATTTTGCGGTATCGTTTACCTCAACACCCGGGGAAAGGTGGGCATGACGGTGTTGGACAGGGCCTTTGTCGCGGCCCATTTCTTCGGCCTGGAAGCCGCGCCCGTTTTTGAAGCGAAGGCACGCCCCGATCACGACAAGGTCCAAAGGGTACTGGACCGTTTCCTGGCAAGGCGTCCTTCGGATCCCACGGGACATCTGGGGCGGCTGGGGCGTTTTGTCTACTGCGAGGTGTTTTTCGAGGATCTATTGCCCGTTGCGACGGGATACGACAATGCCTACCCGGCGGTGTCCCATGTCAAGGCCCGGATGAAGCGCTGGAAACGCAGGCTGCCGGAACGGGGCGAGAGGTGGTATGAGGTCTTTCGGATAAAGGGAAAGCCCCATATCCGGGTCATCGCTCCCGTGGCTGATTCCGGGGGGACGCCGGCGGCATATCTTGCCGGGGTCTTTGCCGTTTCCGGGGAGGCGGTGAAGAAATTCAGGAAGGAACTGTTCCGGACCCTTTTTTACCTTTCGGCGGTGATCATCGTCACCACCGCGCTCCTCTATCCAATTATCATGGGCTTGATGCGGCGTGTGTCCGGGCTTTCCATGGATCTGCTCCATTCCCACCTGGAGATCCTCAACGTGCTGGGCCGGGTGATCGCCAAGCGGGACAGCGACACCGATGCCCACAACTATCGGGTCACGATCTTCTCCGTTCGCCTTGCCGAGGAGCTGGGGCTCTCCCCGGGAGATATCAGGGGACTGGTCAAGGGGGCGTTTCTCCACGACGTGGGAAAGGTGGGCATCCCCGACAGGATACTCCACAAGCCGGGACCCTTGACCGACGAGGAGTTCGAAGTGATGCGGACCCACGTGAACAAGGGGGTGAACATCGTGGAGGGGTCGGACTGGCTTAAGGATGCCCTGAGCGTTGTCGTTGGACACCACGAAAAGGCCGACGGAAGCGGGTACCCGGCAGGCCTGAAGTACGACAGGACACCCCTATCGGCACGCATATTCGCCATTGCCGACGTGTTCGACGCCCTCACCTCCAAGAGGCCCTACAAGGTCGGTTTTTCCTTTGAAGAGAGCATGGGGATCATGGTAAAGGATTCGGGCAGCCATTTCGATCCCGAGCTCCTGGAGACATTTCGCGGCATCGCCCGCTCCCTTCACGATCGCTATGCGAACATGGAGGGAAAGATTCTCAGGGAGGATGTGGAGGCCATCGTTTCCCGCTACTTTATCGATGATTACGACGGGGTTTTGTTTACCGCCAAATAGTACCCTTGGTGTTTGCTGAGCATTATCACCACCACTCTTCATATTACAAATCAATGGATGCCGATAATATGCCTTGCCGATTAATTTGATCAATCTAACTCGAGTTTTAAATGGAACGTACCGGCTATGGATTTGTAGAAAGAGCGAACTTCTTGTTTCGTGATTCCGAGTCTTTGTGCGGCCAGCGCTACACGCATTTCTGTGATGGGAGTGATGGGGTCCAACCAGGATTCCATTCCATCGAGGTAAAATGACAGGAGTTTTGTTTCCATATCATTATTGCGCATGAATGCGAGTTTCTCAACGGCGCCTTTCCGTACTTTTGGATTGGTATGATTAAAAAAATTTATCAATGCATTGGAACCATGAGCGTCCCCAAGGGCTTTAAGGGAAGCAGCCGCTGCCGTAGCGACATGATGGTCGGGATCCTCAAGTAAAAGAGCAAGGGGGGGGATAGCCTGTTTATCTCCCAATCGTCCCAGCGCTTCAATGGTGGTTGTCCGTACGAAAGCCTCTCTCTCGTCAAGTCTCTTTATTTGTCGTGCAGTTAGTTTATTGTGTTGCCGCTCTTGCCCTTTGGTAGCCGACATTTGGAAATATTTATTTGATTCCTCTAATTTCTCCAGTAAAGGTTGGAGGCTTTGCCTGTTGCCTAATTTTCCAAGTGCGAAAATGACAATCATTCGAATATGGGGGTTGGGAGCGTTTAGCTTGTGAAGCAACGGTTGGATAGCCTGTTTGTCCCCCAATTGAACTAATGCCATGGCGGTTTCGCTGAAAACAGCCTCGTCGGGATCGTTTAGTTTGTATGCCAACGGCATAACCGCCAGTTTATCTTTTAGCTTGCCCAAAGCTTTGATAGCGGCTCTATGGATATGGGAGGAAGGAGGTTCAGGCATGGTAAGTATCTTGATTAAGTGGACAACAGCTTTTTTGTCACCCAAGCCCCCCAGTGCTTCGATAGCGGCTTTTCTGATCGAAGGGTCGTGATCCTCCAGGTTCTCCATCAACAGGGGGACAGCTTTTTTGTCACCTACCCTCCCCAGTGCTTCAATGGCGGCTTTTCTGATCGATAGTTTGGGGTCCTTCAATTGTTTCATCAACTGGGTAACAGCCTTCTTGTTGCCTATAAGCCCCAGTGCTTCGATGGCGATTCTTCTGATCGAAGGGTCAGGATCCTCGAGCTTTTCCAGTATAGGGTTAACAGCTTTATTATCGCCTAACAGCCCCAGTGCTTCAATGGCGGCTTTTCTGATAGATGGGTTGCGATCTTCCAGTTTTTTCATTAACGGCGTAACAGCCTTTTTGTTCCCAAGCCGTCCCAACGCTTCGATGACGTTCTTGCGGAACCAATCGACTGGGGTGTCAATTAGCTGGAGTAGTGAGGGCAGGGCACGCGAATTTCTACTGGCGCCCAGAACTATGATGAGCCAGTATTGCAAATCAGTATCGTTTGGGGATGCGATTTCCAGGGCCATGAGGATTTGATTCATGTCGTCGCCCCCGGCTACCCAAATCGGTGTTATTGGATTAGAGTGCCCCCCGCTCAACCATGCCAACGCCCAGGCAGAAGTTGTTATTAATGCCGGATCTTCCGATGAAAGAAGGGCCAGGAGGCTGTCGATAAGGTCCTCATTGACATTGATAGTCCAGTTGTACGCCATGGTCATAACGGTCAATGTCGCGGATATTTGTTCGACTTGACTATTGGATCTAAGGCGCGATATAAGTTTCGTTAAAATTGCTTCTGAATCAAGGATTGAATTGCTCAATGTCGTTTCTTCGAGCGTTCCCCACAGCGCACCTAAATCCCATCGGGTGTCAGATGAAATTATACTGAACCTGTTAACAATCGATTCTTTGAGCAGGTGTAACCACATACTGCCCATAATCGCCATTGCAGCCCTGTCAAGTGACGTTCCCCTTGAACCTGTACCGTCGCTTTCTTCAACATTATTAACAAATTCTGATATAATCCGGCTCGCCATTTCCTCGCTGATATTTGGTTCATCCGAAAGGCACATTCCTGCCAATACGGCGCGAGCGCGGCTTGTGGTGGACGAATCTTCCCCGGGCAGTGGATTTAAAATCGCGCCTAAAACCTCATCCACATCGTCATCCTTGCAGTCGGCCACAAGAAGTCGCAGCGTTTCTCTCCAAGATTCGGATACCACATTTTCTTTCTTTAAATGATTTGCCGGACGTTGGTGCTTGATTCTTTCGATAGTGCCTGCAAGCGGTGCTACTTGCTCGGCCAATGAGCGGGTTTTGTCACGATCAGGATAACGGCCGTCGAGAAGTGCACGGGCTGCGAGGTATTCCTGAAAGGTGAGATGGCGGAATTCCCAAACGGCTTTTTCAAGCCCTTTGTTTTTTTGGACGATGTCACCGGATTTCATTAGGATGCCGGAACGCGCTTCCAGAAGTTTAAGAAAATCTTGAGGTTCGCGACGGCGAATCGCACGAATGTTTGGGTATTCGGCGCGGAATTTTTCCAGCAGGTCAAGAACATCGTCATCGGTCAAACGCTGGACCCCGCGTCGGCACATCTCGTAAGCTATGTATCCGATTTGTGGAATAGCCTCATCTTCATCAATGCTTTCGTAAAATCTTGGGTTCCAGTTCAGCAATACCGATACAGTTTCGGCATAGAGTTTTGATCTGCGGTTAGGAAGCTTTCCGATCTTGCGTTTGACCAAGGCCAGGGTCGTAAGAAGCATGGGGTTGCCGGTGAGGCGCTGAATGCGGTCGTTGGAGTGAAGGGCGTCGAGTAATTCCCGTGTGCGTTCTTCCTTTATCTCCGTGGAGTGATGCTGTTCCGTGACATCCACCCATCGATTCGCAAAAAGCGCTTTATCATCGCTGTCCAAGTCGGAAATAATGCTGAGCCCAAACTCTGACTCAATGCGGTAAGGCATGTCCTTGTAACCGACGATACGGGAGGTAACGACAAATGGGGCTTTGGGATAGCGGGCTGCCGTGCGCTCCAGCTCTCTGCAGAACATCATGCGCACACGTGGATTGGAAATCTCGTCCAGCCCATCTATCAGAAGCAAGACTTCTCCCTTGGCAACACGGTTAAGGATAACGGTTCGCATAACGTCGGCTTCTTCTGGTAAGAGTTCCGTTTTTTGAAGATGTTGGGTCAGAAAGTCTGGAAAACAACGGCATAGGTCAGCTTCACCCAAATCACGGCAGCGGATAAGTACAGGAATCCAGTTGTAATCGGGCAGGGTGTCCGTGTCGTGAACCCGGCTGAAAGAAATGTCGCCTTTATATCTCAGTAAATATGCGGTGGCCATCCACCTGAGCATTGTGGTTTTGCCACCGCCGGGATCGCCAAGAACGACCAATCGGCGCTTCTTATTTAACTGTTCACCAATGGGAATCCGAAATGCTGTGGGGGGAGGCAGATGGTAACTTACGTCAAAGTATTGATGCCCTGCTTCCCGCCGTCGACGTATTTCACGTAGTTGTTCAAAATCGGTTGTTGCAGTATTTCTGTCTCCTTCATTATAATTGGTTGCAACTTCAATATGTAAAGGTAGGTAGAGGCGACGCAGGAGAATTTTTTGGGTCGCCATATGGATATCACCTTCGGGCAGGTTGCTCAGATCAATAATGTCCCATGTTTTAAGTGCTTTATTACAGTACTTGTCCAGAACATCGCTTTGTTTGCGGGAGGAATAGATTCCCGCAGCTTCCTCAGCTCGTGATTGAAGGTGGGTTACCTGTTCGCGGAGGTAGGTTAGTCCAAGTTGATGCCGCCATCGGGCGATAACGGGATGTGTTAAAATCGTTTTTTCCAAAGCATCAAAATAATCGGTTCTGGTATCGGTAATCTTGTCTTGGCCGGCACCGAATTTTGCCAGAGCTTTTTCCATTGTATGAACAAGTCGCTCTTTTATGGCCTTTCCTTCGTCTATTCCACCGGCCATCACCCATTCGGCAAAGTTCGTCTGGAATGCCTCATCGTTAAGGAGACGCCAGATCGGCTCTTCATCTTTAATGGTGCCGAGGCGTTTCCGGTCGCGAGCGAGTTTGGTACAGGCAGCGTTGATTTCATCACGAATTGAATGCCTGGAATTGAGCGCATCTCTCAGGAGCTCTTCCTCCGATTTTATATCGAGGCTGTTCTTGAGGGGGGACAAGATAGCTTGCGGTTCGCAAGCCGGCAGCAAGACCGACAAAATAACTGAGAATTGTATTTATAATCATTTCCATTTGCTTGCTCCTCTGACTCGAATGATCATTTCGGAATGTGTTCCGCCCGGGCTTAGATCGGTATAAAGCTTGTTCTGGGGGGTGTGTTTTGAAAATTGGGGTAATATTGAGCGACTTTCGGTGCGTTGGCTTCTGTGTATGAAGCTTTGGTGGGAGCAGCTCTATCAAAAGGAGGGGGTGGGACTCGTGCCTATTGACGGTTCCAATATACGATTTTGATGCTTCCATATCGGATTTTCTTTACAACATCTATCTATCCTTTACAACGCCTATATGTTTTTGATAAATTTCATATGTTGGATAAGCTGAGATCGGCCATGGGTGTAATGGCACCCCCATGATTTAGCCCTGTATTTGGAGGGGGGGATGGGGGATTGATGGTTGCACCAATGTGGTTCATGAGGTGTGGATTGGCCGTATGCGTTACCAAAAGTAACGTTAAAAAGGGAATTCATATGGGAAAATTCGAAAAGCTTCGACAACGTATTCTCAACGGAGCCTCGGATGCCAATATTGATTTTAAGGCACTGTGCAACCTTCTTGTTCGATTACAGTTTGTAGAAAGAATAAAAGGGGATCATTACTTCCTTGCGAAGGAAGGTGTGGAAGAAATAATTAACCTGCAACCGATTGGATCAAAGGCTAAGCCATATCAAGTAAAACAGGTTAGAAATCTGATCGTAAACTATCGTTTGGGTGATAAAAATGTCGATTAATTACGAATTGATTATTTATTGGAGTAAGAATGACGGATGCTTCGTGGTTGAGGTTCCTGAATTGCCGGGTTGCATGGCGGACGGCGGCACTTATGGAGAAGCGGTCGCAAATGCAGAAATCATTATTCGAGAATGGTTGGATACGGCTAAGGAGTTGGGAAGACCTATTCCGGAACCAAAAGGGCGATTGATGTACGCTTGATTGTAATGAGTGATATTGATGAGCGGAATCTCCGTCGTTTTATCGGGGGGAGTTTTCCTTTTATATAATCGCACCAAACACCGCTGAACCTTTATCTCCTCATAATTTAATTAACGCATCAACACGTCTGAATTCTGCCGGCGGATACCCGATTCGTTGGCTTGGACAGCTCAGTTTAATTATGCGGGAAATGTCCGTCGTTTCTTTAATAAATTCATTTTTATTAATTCCCCCTTTTTCCCCTCGGCATATTCTTCTTAATTGAGTGCCTTGTCGATAACATTCAAACAACCGCATATCTGTTTCACATCTTGTTCCGGTAGCCAGCTTTCCCTTGGAAGTCCCGGGGAAACTTTACTGCCGATTCTTGCCCGATCAAAACCCAGAATCCAAGTGTGAGAGGCAGCCTAAGGCCTCGTATTCCCTTTTCACTTGCCGGCGTGTTCGTTCGCATTTTTGGGGGAGGAGGACATGTGTTGATGAGTTTGCAGGGGCGCGAGCCTTTCTCGCGGACCGAGGGAACAGGGATGAGATTTGGTACGGGCAATGGAACTGTCTGGCAACCCCTGTAAGTCCGGCCGTTGAAAAAGGTTGAGTGGGAGACTGGTTGCCGGGGTCCGTTGAATCCGTTGAAGTCATTCGTCGTCTCTGGTAAAGTGTTGTAAACAACAGGCTTACAGATCGCCGGGACAACCGTCGGCGGAATTCTAAAAAGCCCTGGAATATACTTTAAATCGATGGGTTACAGCACCACTTGGGGGAAAATGGGTTTGGGAAGCGCCGGCCGACGGGCGGTTTCCCGGTATGAGATTTTTCAAGCGGGTGTGGCCGGCGTTTAAGTGAATTATGAGGGGACGTTGCTCCGGTGACCCAACCGGCTCCCTTCAAGACAGCATCTGCCGAAACCGGTGAGGTTTATGAGGATCAGGCAATCCATAGTTCCCGTTGGGGAATACGCTGTTTCGGCGGAGCCGGCGGAGGAGTTGGTGACGGTTGTGGGCTCTTGTGTTGCCGTTACCCTGTGGGACCGGGAGGCCGGGGCGGGTGGGCTGGTTCATATCGTCCTGCCCGGAAGAAGAGGGGGGATGCGGGAAAACGAAAATCACGCGTTTTATGCGGACACGGGGGTCGCTCTGCTCGTCAGTGAGATGCTCAAGATCTCGGCAAGGAAGGAGAACCTGGTTGCGGGAGTCGTGGGAGGGGCTGCCGTAAACTCGGAATTCGGGGAAAACAGCATCGGCCGCAGGAACGCGGAGGCGGCGATTGCCGTTTTGCGTAAAAACGGAATCGTTCCGGAAACGGTGGATGTGGGAGGGACGGGCGCCAGGAAGGTGACGCTGGATATCGGCGGGGGAGAGGTGCGGGTTCGCAAAACAGCGGCCGCGGAACCGGTTTCCCGTCCCGGCCGGGGAAGAACTCTTTCCGGACACTCAGACCCCGGGCTTTCGGGAGCGGTCGGGGAGAGGTCGCCGGGAAAAATCGAGGCGCCCATGTCCGATGGGCGGTTGGTCGGAGTATGCGAAGTCGATGGGGCCGGGGGGGAGTCGGGAAGAAAACGCGAAGGCTCCGGACCCCATGGGGAGTCGGCCGGGAAACGAGAACCCCCCGGGGCCGCCGGCGACTCGGGGGGAAAACGTGAAGCCTTCGGGGGCCATGAGAAGTCCCTTGAAAAACGCAAAGCCTCCGGTGATAATGGAGAGGCGACCGGTGGGTGCGAGGCCCCCCGGCTTGAGGGGGATCTCATCGGAAGACTCGAACAGTTGGTGCCCGATGAGGAGACGGCCGGGAAACTGGTGAAAGCGGTCCACGATCCGGGAACCACCATCGCCGAAATCCAGCGCGTCGTGTCCGGGGACCTGGTCCTGGCCTGCCATGTGTTCAGGCTGATGAACTCCCCTTATTACGGCATCCCCGGCAGGGTGGCGTCCGTTGACGACGGGGTGCGACTCCTGGGCAAGCGTCGCTTCAGGCTGATCTGTGTGGTGGCGGGAAGCCTTCGCAGGCAGGAGAAGACGGAACGCTCGATTTTGAAAGGGGCCGACGGGATCATCCGTCATTGCCGCGCAACCGCATTGATTGCCCGGGAACTGGCCCTTGCCGTGTCCCCCGGAGAGAAGGACGCGGCCTATTCGGCCGGCTTGCTGCATTGCACGGGGAAGCTCGGGCTCCTGCTCCTCGAAGCGGAGCGGGCCGCATCCCGGAAGCCCCCCGGAAATATGGACGGGTACCACGGCCCTGCGGGGGCGGAAATACTCGCCGGATGGAACATCCCCGGGGGGATTGTGAACGCCGTAAGGGGAACCCCGGGGAGCGCTTCCCATGGGCGGGAAAATATGGATCTTACGGGAATCCTCCATATTGCCTGCCTGCTGAGCCGGGAACTGTTGCCGGATTCCGGGTCCCCGGGCCGCAGCTGTGCCGCCGCCCAGGTCCCGACGCAGGGTGAGCTGCACGGGATGCTTGCATCCGTCATGCCCGCCGTATTCGCCGGGTTGAGATCGGAGGGGCTGATCCCTGAATCGAACCGAGAAAAAGGAGGCCGGGTTTCCTGATGGGCGATCAATTCGAAGAGGTTCTGGAGTACCTGAGCAGGCGTCAAGGGTTCGACTTTTCCGAGAGCCGCCGGGGCTCCCTGCAAGCCGTTGTTGAGAAGCGGATGGCGGATAAAGAGATCGGGGACGCGAAAACCTATATCCGCCGGCTGGAGAACGATTCCGAGGAACGGATCGGGCTTATGGATCGCCTGACCGTCAACGTGAGCCGGTTTTTCAGGAACGGGTTGACCTTTTCCTACCTTGCCGAAAGGGTTCTTCCCGAGATGGTCTCGGAAAAGATCAGGAGGGAGGACCGTTCCCTCAGGGTATGGTCCGCCGGGTGCGCCGGCGGGGAGGAACCCTATTCCGTGGCGATTCTGCTCAGGGAGATCATGGAAAAGGAGAAGGCCGGGATGGAGGTGGATATTTTCGGCACGGACATCAGCCGCTCGGTGCTGGGCAAGGCCGAAGAGGGCGTTTACTGCTTCGATCAGGTGAGGGATGTGGGGTACGGCATTTTACGCAGGTATTTCACCCAAAAGAACGACTCCTACCTGCTGGCCCCGGAAATAAAGAAGATGGTGAACTTTTCATATTACGACATGGTGGATCCGAAGACCTATGTGCCCCCCGAGAGCGTGTTCGGGAACTTCGACCTGGTGCTCTGCCGAAATCTTTTGATCTACTTCAGATCCGAGCGGCAGGCGCTCATTTTCAACAAGTTGACGCGTTCCCTTGCCGGGGGGGGATACCTTGTGCTGGGGGAGGCCGAACGGCCGACCCGGGGCACGGCGGGCCGTTTCAGGGAAGAGAACGACTACTGCCGCATATACCGGAAACGCTGCTGATTTGAAGAACTTTTCTTAGCCTTCACGGGAGAGCTGATTTATGACGTTGTTAAAGAACATGACCATCAAATTCAGAATGATCCTTTCCTTTGTGCTGATCGTTGCTCTCTTCGTGGTCTTCGGCATGATCTCCATGGGGCAGATGGGGGTGCTCGGGGGGCTCACCGCGACCCTGTACAACCATCCCCTGAAGGTTTCCAATGCGTCCCTCAATGCCAAGACGGGGATCATCAGCATGCACCGGAACATGAAGGATCTCTCCATCGCCGACAGTAAAATTGCCGTGAACGCGGCCATCAGGCGGGTGGAGGCCGAGGAGGCGGCGGTCTACGGGGAGCTGGAGACCGTAAGGGGGCTCATCCTGGGCGAGGAGGGAAAGAAGCTGGTGGACGAGACAGTGGAGATGTTCGCCAGGTGGAAACCCATCCGCCAGGAGGTGGAGGAGCTCGTGCTCAGGGGGGAGCGGAGCGCCGCCAACCGGATCACCCGGGAAAAGGGGGCGGATTATGTTGCAAGGCTCGAACGCAAGCTCCACTCCCTCACCTCCTATGCCCTGAACAAGGCGGACGGGTTCATGGGGGAAGCCGAGGCGGTGGAAAAGCGGATCCTGAGGAATACGGTGATCTTCGTGGTTGCCCTGACCTCCCTTTCCCTCCTCATCGGTTTTCTCGTCTCCTCGAGTATTCTCGCGAGCGTCACCACGTTGAAACGGACCATGGCAAGGATCACGGACACCGGTGAACTCAGCGAGGTGGAGTTGGAAGGAAAGAGCGAAATCACGGAGATGGGAACCCACTTCAACGGGCTTATCGATCGCCTCCGCCGCCAGTTCTGGTTTGCCGAGGGGCAGAACCACCTCTCCCGGGAGCTGGCCGGTGAGCTGACCTACGACGAGATACTGAGCCGGAGCATCGCCTATGTGGCGCGGTACACGGACGCCTGCGCCGGGGCCCTCTACACCTGCGATGGGGAGGACCGGACCTGCCGTTTGAAATCCTCCTATGCCTTTGTGGAGAGAAAGTACCTGGCCAACCGCTTCGAGCCCGGGGAGGGGATCGTGGGGCAGGTGGCCGTGGAGAAAAAAGCGATTCTCCTTACGAACATCACCAGCGAGGAGGCCGTGGGCCGGTCGGGGACCGCCAGTGAACCCCCCAGGGCCATTTATGCGGTGCCCCTCTTCCATATGGAGAAGCTCTACGGGGTCCTGGAGATCGCCTCCTTCGAGGAGATCGGCGGAATTAAGCGGGAGTTTATCGATGCGGCCGCCAATATCGTTTCCGTTGCCCTGCACACGGCCTTTCAGAGCGACCGGATCAAGAACCTCCTGGAGGTATCCAGGGACGCCAACGAAAGGCTCCAGGCCCAGACCGAGGAACTCCAGGCCCAGACCCAGGAACTCCAGAGCATCAATGCGGAGTTCCAGCAGCAGTCCCACGAGCTCAAGGAGCAGAACACGGAGCTGGATGCCCAGCGCAGGCAGGTGGAGGAGGCCAACAGGCTCAAGAGCGAGTTCCTCTCCAATATGAGCCACGAGCTCAGGACCCCCCTGAACTCGGTCAACGCCTTGAGCCGGGTCCTGATCCTCCAGGCCGGGGAAAAGCTTACCGAGGAGGAGGTGGGCTTCCTGGAGATCATCGAGCGCAACGGCAAGCACCTCCTCTCCCTGATCAACGATATCCTGGATCTCTCCAAGATCGAGGCCGGGCGCATGGACATCAGCCTGAGCCGTTTTTCCGTGAAAACGGTTCTCGAGAACATCATGGAGAGCATCCAGCCCATCGCCGATGCAAAGGAGATCGCGCTGGAGCGGGATTTTGTGGGAGAACTGCCAAGGATCGAGAGCGACGAGTCCAGGGTTTTCCAGATACTCCAGAACATCATCGCCAACGGGGTGAAGTTCACGGACAGGGGAAGTGTCCGGGTCACGGCAACCGCTTTGGGGGGGAATGTGGTGGTGAGGGTAAAGGACACGGGAATCGGTATCTCGAGCGCGGATATCGGGAACATCTTCGAGGAGTTCCGCCAGGTGGACAGCGCCTCCACCCGGAAGTTCGAGGGAACCGGCCTCGGGCTTGCCATCGCCTACAAGGCGGCCCTGATGCTCGGGGGCGACATTACCGTGGAGAGCGCCAAGGGGATCGGCACCACCTTCACGGTGACCCTTCCCGTTGAATACGGCGGGCCCAAAAAGATCCTTGATGCCGCAAGCGCGAACATCACCCTTCCCGAACTGCTGACCGATGCCGCCCCCGGAAAGAGAATACTGATCGTGGACGATGATCCCGGGGTTCTGGAGTTGATCTCCGGGGCCTTTGAAAAGGAGGGCTACGAGACCCTGACCACCACCTCGGGAAAGGAGGCCCTCCGCCTTGCCGAAAAGTATCAACCCTTTGCCGTGACCCTGGACGTGATCATGCCGGAGATGGACGGCTGGGAGGTGCTCAGTCGCCTCAAGCGAAATCCGGCAACGGCGGGTATCCCCGTGATCATCGTTTCCGTGTCCGATGAAAGGGACACGGGCTATGCCCTGGGGGCGGTGGGATACGTGACCAAGCCCGTGGACAGGGACACCCTGATCGGTGAAATCAACAAGATTTACGGATTTTTGCCCGCAAGGGTGATGGTGGTGGACGACAACGACCTGGAACGGCGGCAGACCGCCGAGATCATCAGCGCCGAAGGCATACGGCCGCTTCTCGCCGATGGTGGGAAAACCTGCCTTGAGCTGCTGGACACGGTGGTGCCCGATGTCGTCGTGCTGGACCTGATGATGCCGGGAATGGACGGGTTCGAGTTGCTGGACCGGATTCGTTCGGCACCGGAAACAGCGGAGCTTCCCGTTATCGTGGTAACGGCAAAGGACCTTGCCCTGGAAGAGAAGAAAGCCCTGGAAAACAGGGTCTCCTCCATTCTCCGGAAGGCGGAGACCACCGGAGGGGAACTGGTGGGAAAGATAAAAGAGATCCTCGGGGGGATCGGTAGAAAGGGGATGAGCGTGGGGTCGCCGGGGGAAAAGGGCACCATCCTCCTGGTGGAGGACAACGAGGCCGCCACCATCCAGGTGACAAAGGCCCTGGAGTCCATCGGCCTTACCGTGGTCTCCGTGCGGGACGGACGGCAGGCCATCGCGTTCATGGCCCACACCACGCCCCACGGCATTATCCTGGACCTGATGATGCCCGAGGTGGACGGGTTCCAGGTCCTGGAATCGATCCGGGAAACGGAACGGGCAAAGGATATCCCCGTCCTGATCCTCACGGCAAAGGATGTGACCCCCGAGGACCTGAGGCGCCTGTCCTCCAACAACGTCCGGCAGCTCGTACAGAAGGGGGACGTGGACAGGGAGGGGCTGCTGGACAAGGTTCGGCGCATGATCGGAGATATTCCCCCTGAAACCGACAGGGCAGAGAGGGGGCCGGGGCCGGGGGCAAGGGTTCCGGAAGGTGACGCAGCCTCCACACGACTGCCCGGAAGTGCTTCAGAAGAGGTGGGGACGGCTGCCGGCGCCCTTGGTGCCGTATCCCGAGAGGAGAGGACAGGGGGGATACTGGTGGTGGAGGACAATCCCGACAATATGACCACCATCAAGGCGGTGCTGGGCAAGGGATACAGGATCTGGGAGGCAATGGACGGGGAAGAGGGATTGAAAAAGGCCGTGGAGCTTATTCCGGACCTGATTCTGCTGGATATATCCCTGCCGAAACGAGACGGGCTGAGCGTTGTGGAGGAGTTGAAGCGGGACGAGCGCACAAGGCATATTCCCGTTGTCGCCCTGACGGCCCAGGCCATGAAGGGGGACAGGGAGAAGATGATCCTGGCCGGGTGCGACGACTATGCGGCCAAGCCCGTGGAGCCCGAGCTGATAAAGAGCAAGGTTGAGAAATGGCTTGCCCAAGGGGTTTAAGGAGAGAGCATGAGCATTATTCTGGCCATCGACGATAATGGGGACAACCTGATTTCCATCAAGGCATTGCTGAAGCTGTTTGTTCCGGGGGCCGAGGTTGTCACCGCCCAGAGCGGCAAAGAGGGGATCGACGCCGCCCTGTCCGTGCAACCCGATGTGATTCTCCTGGATATCCATATGCCGGGCATGGACGGGTTCGAGGTATGCAAGCGCTTGAAGGACCATCCCGCGACAGGGCATATCCCCATCGTTATCCTTACGGCCGTGAAGACCGATTCCAGGCACCGGGCCAAGGCCCTGAACCTCGGGGCGGACGCGTTTTTGACCAAGCCCGTGGACGAGACCGCGCTGGCGGCGCAGGTCAAGGCCATGCTCCGGATCAAGAAGGCCGAGGATATCCTTCGCAATGAAAAGGACGCCCTCAAGGAGGAGGTTCGCCTGAGGATGGACGAGCTCATCGATGCCAACGAGAAGCTGTTGGCGGAGATCATCGAAAGGAAGAGGGCCGAGGAGACCCTCAGGAAAAGCGAGGCGCGTTTTAAAAAGATGATCGAAAAATCCCCCCTGCCCATGGTCATCACCGACGAAAATCACGATATCCTTCAGTTTAACGAGAAGTTCACGGAGCTTTTCGGGTACACCCTGGAGGATGTTGCAACGGCCGAGGAGTGGTGGAGCGCGGCCTATCCGGACGAGGCCTACAGGGAAAGGGTGCGGCAGGCATGGGTTGATGCGGCCGAAGAGGCCGAGCGCCTGAAAACCGATATCGCCGTTCAGGAATGGGATATCACCGTCAAGGACGGCACCGTGAGAAGCTGCGAATTCTACATGGTTCCCCTGGGGGACGTGTCCCTGATCGTCATGAAGGACAACACCGAAAAAAAACTGGGGGAACGGCAGCTCTGGGAGTCAAAGGAGCGGTTTCAAAAGATCTTCAACAGCCAGCTGGACGCCATTTTCGTGCTGGACAACGCAAACCCGCCCATTGTGGTGGATTGCAACAGCGTTGCCGTGGATATCTTCGGTTACGGCCTTTCGGAACTCATCGGCGACACGGTGAACAAGCTCCACGTGGACGATGCGCACCTGAAGACGTTTCAGGAAATCCTCTTTCCCGAGATCCGGAAACAGGGCTTTCTCAAGGACACGGGATTCTTCATGAAACGGAAAAGCGGCGAGGTTTTTCCCACCGAGCACGTGGTGCTGGAGGTGAACGACGACACGGGAAACAGGACCGGGTGGATCTCTATCGTCAGGGACCGTACCGAACACAAGCAGCTCGAAACCCGCCTTCAGCAGGCCCAGAAGATGGAGGCCATCGGCACCCTCGCGGGGGGTATTGCCCACGATTTCAACAATATCCTCTCGCCCCTGCTGGGGTTCACGGAGATGATCCAGGAGGACCTGCCCCCCGAAAGCCCGCTCCAGGAAAATGTCACCGAGGTGCTCCAGGCGGGCCTCAGGGCAAAGGATCTGGTGAAGCAGATCCTCGCCTTCAGCAGGCAGAGCGCCGCGGAACTCAAGCCGGTGAAACTCCAGTCCGTGCTCAGGGAACCCCTGAAGCTCCTGAGGTCGTCCATTCCCAGGACCATCGATATCCACACCCATATCGATCCGGAATGCGGGGTGGTGGTGGCCGACCCCACTCAGGTCCATCAGGTGGTCATGAACCTTGCCACCAACGCCTACCATGCCATGGACAAGACCGGGGGCGCCCTGAAGATATCCCTTGCGGAAACGGACGTGACGGCGGGCAATCCCCGGTTCAGCGAGCTCTTGCCGGGAAGGTACGCCCTTCTCGAGGTTTCCGATACGGGAGCGGGAATCGAAAAGGAGATGCTGGACCGGATCTTCGACCCCTACTTTACCACCAAGCCCAAGGACCGGGGGACCGGACTGGGGCTCTCCGTTGTCCAGGGGATCGTCAAGCGCTGCGGGGGCGATATCCGGATCGAAAGCGAGCCGGGCAGGGGAACGAAGGTGGCGGTCTACCTTCCGCTGATGAAGAAGGCCGTTCCTGCGGCCGAAACCGAGGCGCCCGGGCCCGCTCCCCGGGGCAACGAGATCATTCTCCTGGTGGACGACGAAACCGCCATTATCAAGATGCAGCAGATGATGCTCGAAAGGCTGGGCTACCGGGTGATCTCCCGGAGCGAAAGCATGGAGGCCCTGGCCCTGTTCAGGGAGAACCCCGACAAAATCGACCTGGTGATAACGGACATGACCATGCCCAATATGACGGGGGTGGAGCTGGCCGAAGAGATGCGCAAGATCAGGGCCGATATTCCCGTGATCGTCTGCACAGGGTTCAGCGACCGGATCAACGAAGAGAGCAGCAGGCGCATGGGGGTACAAGGGTACGTGACCAAACCGGTGATCAAGAGCGAGATCGCACGCGCGATCCGGTCGGTTCTGGACGGGCCCGTTTCATAGTGCATCCCCAATGCCCATTAAAGAATCCCATGGCTGTAAATTCCATTTAATTGGAAAATGATAAACAATCCTTGAAACCGAACACCGCATGCCGGATGTGACGTTTTGGGAGGAATAAGCATTTTGGTGTCGGCCGAATTTGTCTTGTTGGTTATTACCGTGTTTCTCCGGGAGCTTTAGTCGGCGGCCTGAGCCGGCGAGCCAGGAGCGCGCCGTTTATCGTGATTGAAATGAAAATCCAAAGTGCCCCAAGTACAAACCCCGTGAGAGCTTGAATTTCAGGAAGACCATGCATTAAACCGGCCCACATCATTACTAATATTCCTGGGATTCCCCACGGCAGGCTTATTATGATTCCGATCCACCAAAAGAGGGAAAGCACCGCGAATTGGGGAATAATCGCCAATAGGGATAAAATCGCAATGGGTACGCCGAGCCATAATCCGTACAGCAAAAATTCCAGCATGGGTATCGTGATCTCCAAGGTTTTGGACGCGGTACGGCAAACGCCATGATTTCCGTATTGCCGCGGATAATCAGCCGGCGGCTATTCATGGAATGGTTGAAAAGTTAATAACTCAACTTTCGGCTTTCACGGTTCACAACCGTTTATACATGGAAACGCCGGCTGTTTTTTATGCAACATTCAGGGTTGAAACACTTTGCCGCATGGTGTTTTACGGCAAATAAACGCGAATCCCGAAAGTTGAGTTAAAAAGTGGTAAAAAGAAAACCGCCGTAAGGCGGCCCGCGCGTATACCGGTTCCGTGGGGTATTGGGTTATCCGATATTAAACATTGTGGTAAAAAAATACTTCATGCCGGTAGCGGGAAGCTCGGTCATGTCGGTGTGATATTCTTTATTTTGGAACTCCGTGGATAAACGGCGACCAATACATATTGGCTATATGTATTTCCATTTCCTCAATTATTTCTGTTTTGTCGTCTTTTAGAACGACTCTGATTTTCCACACCCCGGTCTTCCACGCGTAACATTTTTTCCCTTCATTGTCTAAACGATATATTTTTAAATAAGGACTGTTGTTTCCATATCCCGCATTATACATTTCAGTAGTGAATTGTGATCTGTCCCCGGAAGGGTTTGACAGGAATGAACGTGTCTGATCAATTTCGTATTTCCCCGGCCAGCCTGGAACAAAAATACCTATAATCAAACGGTTGTCCCTGAATGCCCCATCCATGCCGTCGCTTTTTGAAAGAACATTATATCCTTCGAGTTTCATGCAGCCGGCAAAGATTACAAGGAAAGACAGCGCGATCGGGACGATGGCTTTTACTTTCATAAATGTTACCATGGTTGCTTTTTGTTTTAAGGTTAATGCAGACCTATAAGAAGACTGCCGTAATTTCAAGAAAAATATAGGGTGGTTCAAAATGCTACAGCGAAAAAAAGGTGGGTTCTGGGTTGCACCCCCGAAGAGTATATCGGCACCAACTTCGAATGTTGCCGGCCCCAAACCCCATCAACGATAAGGCGGACCTCCACACTAAGCTAAGTCTCCAGGTAATTCACCAGGCCCCTTACGAGATGGAGATCTACCACAAGAACGACTCCTATCGAAGGTTCAGAACAACGGAGACCCCAATAAAGGACGGGGATGGAAACGTGGTGGCTGCGGAGGGGGGATCTCCGACTTCGCCTAATTATAAGAAGACGGAGCGAAGGCTCCGGGATGAGAACCTGCTCTTGCGAAGCTCCATGTGGGATCGGATCAAGTTCCACGATATCGTTGGAAACTGCGAGGCCATGAAGCAGGTCATTCGAAATGATCCTCAAGGCCTCGGCTACGGGGGACTGCGTCTACAATACGGCGAATCCGGTCAGGCCGTTCACAGTGCAAGCGATAGAAAGGAGGGCAATTTCGTTGCCCTGAACTGCGGTGCCATTCCTGATAACCTTATCGAAAGCGAATTCTTCGGAGTGCAAAAGGGAGTCTATACCGGTGCGAACGCGGATAAGAAGGGCTACCTTGAAACTGCCGGCGGAGAGACGCTTTTTCTTGACGAGATCGGGGAGATCAGCCCCGCCTTCCAGGTCAAGTTCCGCCGGGCCGTCGTGGCCGGGTATCTGAGCTTTACAAAAACCATCCATCCTGATATTCATCAGCCGTTAGTGGGGCGATAAAGGTCCCACTGCGATATCAACCATTCCATTCGTAAAACTTGTAGTTTCGATACGATCGCTGTTTGGGAAAGCATTCGCTTGTCTCCAGGCGTGGATCGGGAGCGGAAAAAAGAGTCGTCCCTGGTTTTCGGGGGAGCGCTGCGACACGTATTATTGAGGTGGTCCATATGAAGAAGATAGGAATACTGGGTGGCCTTGCCTGGCCCGCAACGGTGGAATACTACAGGGCGATCTGCCGGATGAGCCAGGATTATCACGGGGATAAAGGTTTGCCCGGGCCTTCGCCCATGCCGGAAATGTGCATCGAGTCGGTCAATATCAATTACTCATATAACCGAAGGGGAACCATCGGAGACGAAGACTCCTGGAAGGCGTACGACGCATATTTCAACCGGGCCCTTAAGCGTCTGGAAGACAACGGGGTGGATTTCGCCATCATGGCAAGCAATACCCCCCATAACCGTTACGACGCCGTTACCAGGGGTATCCGGATCCCCATGCTCAGCATTTTCGATGTGGTTGCCGGGGTGTGCCGTGAAAGGAAGATGGACCGCTTCCTTCTGCTGGGAACCGAACCCACCATGGAGTCCGGTGTGTTTCCCCGGCAGTTGAAAAAGCAGGGTATCCATGCCTTTGTTCCGCCGGAAGGCGAACGTCAAAAGGCGGTTGCAGGGCTCATCTCGGAGCTGTTCAAGGGACCTGTCCCGGACGGTGCATCGCGCATCGAGGAGATTGTTCACGCCTCTTACGCGGAAACGGATTCCGGTGAACCGGTAAGCTCCGGTAAAAAGATCGTCTGCCTTGCCTGCACGGAACTGCCCCTGGCCTTTGAGGGCAGGGAGCATCTGGAACTGTTCGAGGAAAACGGTGTAACCTATATCAATACGACCATTGTGCATGCGGCGGCGGCATTCCGGTATGCCGTCGAAGGGTAGCTGCGGCGAAACCGGAAAGGGCGCCTGCCGGCCGATCCGGATTACTCATTGGGCAAATGCCGGTGCCCGTTACCAGAAAAGGAATTTCAGGATGAAAAATCGACCGCTCCTCAGCTCTCTTGTTCTCTTGCCGCTCATCTTCTTTTTGGTGGGGTGTGCCGGGAAAAAATCGCTTCCGGTTGTTTCGGGACCCGATATCTCCAAATCATGGAACCTCACGGCAACGGTGGACGAATGCAGTTGCGGCAGTTCGGGACAGAAGATCAAGGGGATCTTTACCGTTAACCGGGCCGGCTCCGGCTTCTCCGGCACATTTTACAACTTTTACGGAAAGGGCGGCAGCGTCGACGGTGAAATTTCCGGAGAAACGGTTTCCTTTGTCATACACCAGAAAGAACCTTGCGCCGGTATATTTAAAGGCACCGGTACAGTGAACGAGGCCGGAACCGAGATAAGGGGCACGTACGGCGGAAGAGACTGCGGGAACTCTTTAAACGCATCATTTGTTGCCCGGGCCGACGACTAACCGGGGGGACGCCCCTGCCGGTCGGGATCGGCGGGGGCGGTCCGGAAATCCGAAACCATACGACAGCGGGAGTAAAGCATGGATATTGTTGAAGCCTCGGAAAAACATTACAGTGTCGGCGGAATCATGACGGCAATTCTCGAGGCCCTCAAGACAAAGGGCAAGGATCTCGGTGCATTGACCCCCGGGGACCTTTCGCCCGTGGATGCATTCCATACAAGGGGAAATGCGTCCACCGTGGAGCTTGCCGGGTTGATCCGCCCGCGAAAGGGGATGGAGATCCTCGATGTGGGGTGCGGCATTGGGGGATCGGCAAGGCATCTGGCCGTGAAACACGGTTGCGTGGTCGCCGGGCTGGACCTGAGCCCGGAGTACATAGAGGTTGCAAGGGAACTCACTGAGCTTGTGGGGCTCTCCGAAACCGTCTCCTTCAAACAGGGGAGCGCCCTGGACCTTCCCTTCGGGGACGCTTCCTTTGACGGGGTCTGGACCGAACACGTTCAGATGAATATCGACGACAAGGAGCGGTTCTATGCCGAGCTCAACCGGGTTCTCAGGCCCGGCGGGAGAATGGTGTTCCACGAGGTTTTCCTTGGGGAGGGGGGAGAGCCCCTTTATCCCGTTCCATGGGCGGAGGATGCCGGGATCAGCTCCATGGTGGACGGGCCCCAGGCAAGAACCCTCATGGAAAAACAGGGGTTCGGGATCACGGACTGGATGGTGATGGACGAGCCTTCCCGAAAGGGGTTTGCCGCAGCCCACAAGCGGATTCGTGAAAAGGGCGCGCCTCCTCTCGGGCTTCATCTCCTGATGGGGGAATCGGCCGCCGACAAGATAAAAAACATGGGGCAAAACCTGCGGGAAAAGCGAATCACGATTATACAGGGTGCCGCCGTTAAACGGTAGGCGTTTGAACGGCTTTTATCGGCATTTTCCCTCCTGCCGAAGGGGACCCCTGAAATCCGGTCGGGCGGGTTTATTGCGGCGGACCGGAAAGAACGATCACGGGCGGGCGGATTGTGATGCTCAAATTTCGCTATAGTTATCAATGGTTACAGAGATTTGCAACTTTCGATATGCCCATCGATAATGATCGGGACTTGTAACTTTCGATATGCCCATCGATAATGATCGGGACTTGCAACTTTCGCTGCTTTCATCGATAATAATCGAAGGGGTGCGCGCGGGTTCGAGCGGGTTCGAGCGTGTGAGGAATCCCCTGAAATCGTTGAAATCCTCAACAGGAGGAAAAGATCGACCGGCAACAGCCGATAAAGGGGTGTTCAATCTTTAAAAAGACGAATAAAAGCGCATTCCCGGTTCCGTGTGTTGTTATGATGATATCCCTGTTGTTCATGACCGGCGCGGCGGTTTTATCCGCCGGTGCGGATGATGGGGGGGGACAACGCTCCGAGGGGTGTTTCCAGAATGCCTGAGTTACGGTTTACCCCGGGGGAAAAACAATGGCTCAAAGAGCACCCGGTGGTTCGGGCCAGGGTCGGGGCCGCCCCGCCCCTGCATTTCACGGAAGGAACCCATAAGGGGATCTCCGTCGACTATCTGAACCTGATCGCGGCGCATGCGGGGATTCGAATCGACTATGTTTCGGGAATTCCATGGTCCAGGGCCCTGGAACTTATCGCCGGAGGCGAAACACTGGACTTGATTCTTACCGCCAAGAACACGGTGGAACGTCGGAAGCGCATGGCGTTTACCGACGATTACATCTTTATGCCCTGGGTGATCTTCACGAGTGAGGATGTGGGGTTCATCGGCGGAATGAAGGATTTGAGCAATAAGACGGTTTCCGTTGAACGCGGATATGTCATGCAGGACAAGCTGAAGAGCGAGTTTCCCGGCATCAACCTTCTGGTGACGGAGACGTCGCGGCAGGCCATCGAGGCGGTGGCGTCGGGCAGTGCCGATGCCCATATCGGGAATTTAACGATCACATCCTATATCATCCAGAAGTACAACCTCAACAACGTAAAAGTCGCGGCACCCACGCCCTTTGACGACCACAACCAGTCCATGGCCGTGCGGAAGGACTGGCCTGAGCTGGTAGGAATCATCAATAAGATATTGAAGCACCTGACCCCGGAGGAGCATGAGAAGATAAGGCACAGATGGCTCTCCATGCGATATGAATACGGGATCAGCCAACGCGACATTTTTAAATGGTTTTTGACCATCGGCCTGTTTTCACTCACCATTGTCGGGGTGGTCCTGTTCTGGAACAGGAAGCTTCAGAAAGAGGTGCTGAAACGAAAGAAGGGGGAGGAGCTGTTGAAAACCCTCTTTGATACGGTCGAGGAGGCCGTTTTCATAAAGGATAAACAGTTCAGATACAGGCAGGTCAACCCTGCCGTGGGCCGCCTGTTCAACAGGGGCATGGGAGAGATCCTGGGGCGCACGGATCGCGAACTCCTGGGAAGGAAGGCCGGAGTACATTCAGGACACTCCGACAGTCGCGCCCTCGACGGGGAAACGGTGGAGGAGTTCCACGCGGGTTTCGGGAACGGGCTTGCGTCCTCCTACCATACCCTCAAGGTGCCCATCAGGAACCCGGAAGGGGAAATAACGGGGATCTGCGGTATTACGAGGGATGTTACGAAGCTTAAGCGCGCGGAGGAGAGGCTTGCGGAGAGCGAGAAACGCTATCGCCAGATATTCGAGACAAATCCCGCCGCAAAGCTGATCATCGACCCCGACGGCGGCGCCGTCGTGGAGGCCAACGAAGCCGCCTGCGGGTTCTACGGCTATTCCAGGGATGAAATTACATCGCTGACAATAAAGGATATGGACCCCCGTTTCCCGTCCGGGACCAGCGGGGAGGCCGAGAATGGGGAAGAGGGTAAGAACATGATGTTTACCGGCCGCCACAGAAAGGTCTCCGGTGAGATGCGGGATGTGGAAGGTTTACTCGGGCCCCGTGAAATACGGGGAAAAGACGTTCCTGCACGCCATCGTTCACGATGTAACCGAGCGAGGGAAAGCCGAAAGGGAACGGGCGAAACTCGAATCCCAACTCCGTCAGGCCGCCAAGATGGAAGCCGTGGGCACCCTTGCCGGGGCGTTGCCCATGACTTCAACAATATTCTGGGAATCATCATCGGGAATACCGAACTGGCCATGGAAGACATCTCTCCCCGGGATGATGCGAGGGAATTCCCCGAGGAGATCATAACGGCGGGTCTTCGCGCAAGGGATGTGGTCAGGCAACTCCTGAGTTTCAGTCGCAAAACGGAGCAGAAAAAAAGACCGATGAAAATCCAGACGATTATCGGCGAATCGGTTCGCTTGCTCAGGGCCTCCACCTCCTCTTCAATCGAAATCAGGACGGATATCCCCGCCGAATTGAGACGTATCACGGGAGACCCCACGCAAATTCACCAGGTTGCAATCAACCTGTGCACCAACGCCGCCCATGCCATGGAGGAAAACGGCGGAACGATGGAGATTGCGCTTGCTGAAATTGAACTGGAGGCGGAATTCTCATCCAACTCCTTCAGCATCCCTCCGGGGAAATACATCCGGTTGCGTGTTGCCGATACGGGGTGCGGGATCGATCCCGCCGTCCTGGATAAGATATTCGACCCGTATTTTTCCACAAAGAATATCGATAAGGGAACGGGCATCGGACTGTCCGTGGTTCACGGGATCGTGAAGAATCACGGCGGCGCCGTTTCCGTATCCAGTGAACCCGGCAGGGGAACCGTCGTGAACGTTCTCTTCCCGGCCGTTGATGAAAAAGGTTTATCGAAGCGGATCGGTTCGGGAGAGATACCCGGCGGCAATGAAACCCTGCTTTTCGTCGATGATGAGGAGGCGATGGTAAGAATGGGGGTGCGAATCCTCGAAAGCCTGGGTTACGGGGTTGAGGCCTGTACCGATCCGGTTGCGGCCCTGGAACGGTTCCGGTCGGAACCGGATCGTTTCGATCTGGTGGTAACGGACATGACCATGCCCGGGATGACCGGGGATCTTCTTGTCAGGGAGATTCTGAAGGTTCGGCCCGGCATGCCGGTTATCCTGTGTACCGGTTTCAGCGAAAAAATCGATGCTGGAAGTGCCGTGAACACCGGCATATCGAAGTATGTGGAAAAACCCCTTGATAAGCGCGGGTTCGCCGAGGCGATTCGCGAAGTGCTTGATGGAACCGTCGGAATGGAAGCCTAACTTTTCAGGAAAATCAGCCTGGACCTGACGGCGCTTTCGGTCCATTTTCCTCCGGGGATGGAGTCCAGGCCCTCGGAATTGAGTTGCCTTGCCATGGCGGCTTCCCCTTTGCCCGCCGCGTCCATCGACAGCAGGATGGTATCGATTTTCGTTAACTCCATATCCGTGGGGGACTTCCCGTTTCCGGCGGGGGAATCGTCGGCGGCATGCTCGGACACGGCGGGCGCCGGATTCGCATCGTTTTTGGGGCCCGGCTTCGCGGGGACGCAAGGCGCCGGACACACATGGTCAAGGGGAACAGGGGGTTCGGACACGGCGGGAATCGCACCGAGGGAGTCGCGCAACCTGGCTTCCAGTTCCTGTATTCTCGACTCCCGATGGGCCATCTGTTCCATGGTGTCGCTCATGCGCTCAACCACATCCGTCAAACGGTCGAGCCTTGCAAGCAGCTCGGCAATCAGTTCCGTATCCGTCATCTCATCCTCAATGTTCCCCAGATTCTAAGGGCGATACCCACCGCCTGCTCGTCGGTTACCTGTAGTCGTTTATGGATATAGGGGAGGGTCAGTTGGACAAACTCCTCCTTATCGAGGTCCTTGGCCGGAGGCCAGTCGTCGCGCCTCTGCATCAGGGCGTTTACATATGTGTTCAGCTTATCCATTTTTCCCCCGGCATGTGGTGAAAACCGATGATCCGTTGTAAGAGGCGAAGGAAATCCGTTCCCTGTCCAACGGTCTATTTAATGAAGTATATTGAAACGCGCGGGGTAAATCAATCCAAGATATTATTAACCCGGCGATTCGGAACCCCGGTCGTATCAATTCAGGCACCGGTATAAAAAACAGCCGTTTGGTTGGGAGGGGGACAAGGAGGCGAAGGCGTGGTCGGCACGATACCCCGGGGAGGTTTGAAAACTGAACCTGGTTGCCTCCGCACCGTGTTTCGTTACCGGAAGGCATGGAGGGGATGGTGGCGCGTGTCGATACCGGGTGGGGATGAATGCCGGCTTCCCTCGCAAAAACGGGAAGCCGGCAGGGGGATATTACCGCTGCTGGGTTACAGGGGCATGGGAATATCACCGAGGCTCAGGTCCTTGTCGGTCCTGATCTTTTCGATGGTCTTGGTGAGGGCGAACTTCTTCAGGGTCAGGGTGAAAGTGTGGTCGTCTTCAAGGCCCCTGAACCAGAAATCGCCGAAGTTGTCCGTTTCCGTCTTGAATGTTTTACCGGAATCCTCGTCTTTCAGGATGCACTCGGCGCCGATGATCACCTCTTTTTCGACGGGATCGTAGAGGGTGCCGCCCACGAACTTCTTGGGAAGGTTCTTGTAGTAAACCCTGGATTTCGTCTTAGCCCCGGGGTTGATAAACTCCGCTTCCTTGATGAAATCCGCGAAATCCGCCACCTCGCCGAATCTGAGGGCGTCGGTGGGGCACTGGTCAACACAGCGGGGAACGTCCCATTCCGGGTCGTTGTCCAGGAGGTGGGAGCAGCCCGTGCATTTCTGGGCGATATTGAGGTTCTCGTTAAAGAATATCGCGTTGTGGGGGCAGGCGTCCCGGCAGAGGGAGCAGCCCGTGCACTTGTCCGGCTCGATGAGGACCAGGCCGTCGTCGCGCTTCGTTATCGCGTCCGATTTGCAGTCCGCGATACAGGGGGCGTCGTCGCAGTGGTGGCACATATTGGGAATATAGGTGACCTTGACCTTGGGCACCTGGCCCCGCACCAGCTCGGTGAGACCGATCCAGAACTGGCCCGTGTCGGGCTGGGGTTTCGCATAGGGGGTCCAGTCGTTCGCCACATGCTCGTCCTTGCAGGCGATCTGGCAGCAGTAGCAGCCGTTACATACCGAGAGATCAACATAAAATGCTTTCATTACTTGTCACCTCCTATGACCCAGGCGTCGAAGCGGAGGCCTGCCGCGGGGTCGTATTTGCGTTTGAATGCTTCGGGATGATCCTTTTTCCACTGGTCCATCTCTTTCCCCGATACCTTCTGGACCTCCACCAGGTAGCCCTGGACCACGTTGCCCACGCAGTTCTTGGAAGTGATGGGGCCCGGGGAGATGGTGTTGATGGCGCCGCCGCGCTCGATTTCGCCGGTCTTGATGGGATCGTGGCGCGCGCCGTGATCCACCGATACCACGCCGGGGCGAAGGCGCTCGGTCACATAGGCGCCGCAGAGGACGATGCCGCGCTCGTTGAAAACCTTCACGATATCGCCGTGCTGGATCCCCCTTTTCTCGGCTTCGAGGGGATTCATCCACACGGGCTCGTAGTTGTAGCCGTCGTCACCGAGGATCTTGCAGGTGGGAGCCTCGCGGGTCCAGGAGATATCGTCGCACTGGGAGTGGACGCGCCATCTGCCGTGGTTGCTCATGATCAGGAGGGGAAAGAGCTTGGCCCGATGGCTGGAGAGCCGCTCGTCGTGGTTCTCGCTGTTTTCGATCCACTTTGGAATGGGGGGCCTTTCGTCGTCGTCGGGAAAGGTGTCCGCCAGGGTCTGGGAGTAGAACTCGAGCTTGCCCGTGGGGGTGCCCAGGGGGGATCTCTCGGGGTCCTCGTAGAAGTTCCGGAATCCGGGGGGATCACTTTCCCAGTCCTCGGCCGTGTTGTACATCCAGTAGCGCTTCTCCTTAAGCTGCTCCCAGCTCACGAGGCCCTCGCCGCCCATGTACTCCCAGATCTTCTTCTGCATGTCGAACACGGTCTTGCCGTCGGTGAGCTGCTCTTCCATGCCGAACTCTTTTCCGATTTCCACCACGATCTCGAAATCGCTCTTGGATTCGCCGATGGGCTCGATGGCCTTGTCCGCGATCATGATGTTTGGCTGCTGGGTGCCCTGGCGGATGTTGGTGAGGATATCGTCCACCTCCATGTAGGTGTTGGCCGGGAGGATGATGTCCGCGTAAAGGCAGTCGTTCTCCAGCCAGGGATGCTGGGCCACGATACACTCCACGCTGGGGTGGCGCATGGCGATCTCGGTCTCGTTGCCGTAGTTCCAGCAGGTGATCCGGCAGGGGGTGTCGGTCCAGATCATGCGGATGTTGGTGCCGCCCTTCTCCTCCTCGATGGGGAAGTTGTACTCGCAGAGCTGGTCGTGGGTCAGGGCGTTCTGGGCGCCGGTGCCGAAGAACTTGATGGGGTCGTTGGAGAGGATCGCCTTCTGGATCAAAGTCTTGGGAATGATCTGCTCCTGCCATGCGGTGACCGATGAGAAGACCGGGATGGCAAGGCGCTCCTCGATCTCGGGGTTCCAGAAGAAGGTGCCGCCAAGGCCTTCCGCCCTCGGCATGCCGAAGTAGGTGAGCTGGTGCTGGTGAACGCCGGGGCCGCCGAGGCCCTGCATCCCGAGGAGGATGCACTCGAGGCGGGCGGGTTCGTGGGCATAGGCCCCGCGAATCATGCCGCCGCCGAAGTAATGGGCGATGGAGGTGGTCTTGGTGCCGAACTCACGGGCCAGTGCCTTGATGGTCCACTCGGGAACGCCGCATTTCTTGGAGGCCCATGCGGGGCTTTTGGGAATGCCGTCCTCCTCTCCGAGAACGTATTCCTGGACCTTGTCGAATCCCACGGAATGGGTTTCGACGTACTCCTTGTTGTAGGTGCCCTCCTTGATCCACATGTAGATAATGGCCAGCTGAAGGGCCGCGTCCGTGTTGGGCAGAACGGGAATCCACTTGTCCGCGTGAACGGCCGCGCCGTAGTTCAGGTCCGGACAGATATAGACCTGCTCGATCCCCACCTCGCTCCAGAAGTAGCAGAGGCGGCTTGCGAACTGGCCGGTGAATCCCCACGGCGTTGTTTCGGGATCGCATCCCCAGAACAGCACCATGTCCGCGTGCTCGGTGGTGTCCTTCACGATATTGGCGGCCGGGTACATGATGCCCTGGGCGCCCTGGCCCCATACGTGCTTGGCGCCCCAGTACCATCCTTCCCAGGAGTCGGGGTTTCTCACCTGGAGGGTGAAGCCCCCGAGGTTGTCCAGAAGCGCGCCGGCATGACCGTGGGGAGTATTGATGGTCTTGCACTCGCCGTGCCCGTCGCCCTGGAGGAGAACCGCGTTGTGGCCGTACGTCTTGTGCACCCTCCGGATCTCGCCGGCAACCAGCTTGCAGGCCTCGTCCCAGGAGATACGCACGTACTTACTCTTGCCCCGGTTCTCGGTATTTCTTTCACCATTGGGATCCCAGTCCACGCGCTTGAGGGGATATTTGATCCGGTTGGGGGAGTATACTCTCTTCTTATAGGCCAGGGAAAAGGGGCCGGGAAGGGATTTCCACGCCGGCTTGATGCTCTTGCCGTTTCTCTTGATCTCCCATTGACGGACCTCTTCCTTGTCGTACTTCCACCCGTATCGCATGGGGCGAACGCGGATGATCTTGCCGTCCTTGACATCCACCATTCCCTCGGCGCCGCCGCCGAAATAGCCGCCGAGCCCGAGAGAACGTAAAACTGTTTTGTCTTTGGTTTTGACCGGTTTCATCGACAATTATCTCCTCGAATTGACTAGTTTTCCGGTTTAACAACCGGGATTCACGAAGGAAGTCGCGAATCATCAATGGTCCTGTTTCAGCCGGACCGACCCGTGTGAATTCGTTGCTTGAATCCTGAACACTTCCCGGCCCGCGTCATGTCCGGCACAGGGCGGGCGAGCTTTTTCCGTCCTGGGGATCATGAGTTATACGATGAAGCTAATTTGAATTGTGAATGCAATATTACATGCAATAATCGGACTGTCAACTTTTTTTTCACGGGAACCGGGAGAATACGCTAAAACACCGGGGTTCCGCATGGAACAGTATTCACAGCTACGGGTAAGCAGGCAACGGCGGAAAGTAGATGCCCGAGCCCTCCGGAGGGAGTGGCGAACGGGTTCGGATTTGTCAAATTTTCAGCCTCTTGCCAATAAAGCGGGGGTTATTGCAATGTGACTCGTTCCTCGACGTTGTCGAAGATAATGGGAAAGAGGTTTTCGATGGAGCCCGCGTTATGCCTCCGAATCAGCTCCTTTGCCCAGGCAACGTCCTTGATTCGAACCGACTCGAACATCTCCTCGTGCTCCTCGATGATCTCGTGAATTCGCATGACCTCCAGGTGCTCGGTCCTGAAGCGAAGGAATACCTGTTGACAGATATCCCTGTATTTTTCCTCGAAAAACGGGTTGCCCACCATTCCGAGTATGGCGGCATGGAAGTCTGTGTCCATTATAAAGAGCCTTCTCTGGACCCTTGCCGAGACCGATGTGGCATAGGTATCCTTTTTCTTCTTGAGAAATGATAGGGATTCCGGCGAGGCGTTCTGGATCGCCTTGCCGATGGTCCCCAGTTCAAGGATCTCCTTTATCTCGTAGAGGGCAATCGCCTCATCACGCGTGAGCTTGTGAACCGAGTAACCCTGATTGGGGACAAAGTCCAGGTAGCCCTCCTTGGCAAGAATGCAGAGGGCGTTGTTCACGGGGGTTCGGCTGACGCCGAGCTGCTTTGCAAGGTCCACGAACACCAGGCGCTGGCCCGGAACGATATCGTAGTTGAGCATCATTTCCTTGATGCGGGCGTATACCCGCAGTGTCAGGTTCTTCTGGTCGGCCATATGCAAAGTTCCTTTGAGTTCAGGCGGCGCATGGCACAGATCACGTGACGACGGCCCCTCCTCGTGTTATCGTCACGGGCTGTTGCCGGGGCAATTTGCCGAGTGATGAACAGCGGCGGTTTGGAACAATGGGGCTGTTACCTGTTCTTCGAGGAGGTATATTTTACTACCCCTGCCCGATTGGGGCAGGGTGGGTTGATGATTAGTCATAGATTGCATACTATTTGACATGTTGCAACCGATTTTTTTCCCGCTTGCTTTGATCGGGGCTGTTTCGGCAATTGAAACAAACGGGATGACGGGAAAAACATCGGCACCGGTATCGACCTGTTTTTATATGGGCATTTTTAACGTGGAGTCGTTATTTTCAAGGGGTGACGATAATATCGCCGGCTCGGCGAAACGGCGATACGAGGCGATGTGGATATTCCGGGTGAAATGTTTTTAAGATACCAACGAGTACGTATGCTTTCCGACATTGACGGGGGCAAAACCGTCATGTTTAATACGGAGCTCTTTTTATATGTCGGGTGGGTTTTGACCGTATCGGTATGTGTCACATCTCCTTGGGATATTGAACAAAAATCACAAAAACAGTATGTTGCGGTTAATCGACGTTGTGCCGGTTGGTTTGGTGTCTTACCGGCGAAATTTTTGCGCTTTCAGGTCAAACCGGTTGGTTTGGGATTGTACGGGTTGGGTATAAAAATCGGATTCCGCTCAAGGAACTTTAAATGGTTCTACCATTTTGGTGCGGGCATGGAGTATTATGGGAACCGGTTGATGGTGCGCGTCCGATTAAACGACACGATCAAAAACCGGAAACATCCGGAACGCCGAATCTTTGGCGCCGTTGGGATCTTCCGGACTTCCATGGTATAACAACCCCGGTACCCAAGGGGAATCAGGACGCTATATAATAAGGAGGGTGACCCGGTCCTGGAATAAACGGTTACGTCCGGTCAAGTCAGGATTTTGCCGGTATCCTTCCTGAAAATGATTTCAAAGAGGTTCGCCTTTGCGCGGGTATTGTGGGCCTTGATCAACTCCTTGGCCCGCTCCACATCCTTGACGCTCACCGCTTCAAATAGTTTTTCATGCTCCTTTGCAATCTCCTGGACCCTTTCGGCCTTGAGGTCTTCCACGCGGAATCGCAGGAATATTTTCCGGCAAAGTTCCCGGTAACGCTCGCTCAGGTAGGGATTTCCGAGAATATCGATCATGCAGCCGTGGAACTCCATATCGAGGATAAAGAGCTTGCGGTGAACGTGGCCCGTGATGGCCTTCTCATACTCTTTTTTCCTCTTGGAAAAAGCCGAAAGATCCTTCTTGGTCATCTTACGGATCGCCTTGCTGATGGTGCCCAGCTCCAGAACTTCCCTGATTTCATAAAGGGCTTCGGCCTCTTCCCGGTCAAGCTTGTGGACGGAATAGCCCTGGTGGGGGACGAAATCCAGGTAACCCTCCTTGGCAAGGAGGCACAGGGCGTTGTTCACGGGGGTTCGGCTGACCCCCAGCTGCTTTGCCAGGTCCACGAATACGAGTCTCTGTCCGGGAACGATGTCGTAATCGAGCATCATCTGCTTAATGCTGTCGTAGGCGGCCATTGTCAGGTTCTTCGAGTCTTTCAATTTCTGCTCCTTGGGCTTTCATCAAATATGTCAAACTTCATAGCTACCATGGACGCCCCTGTTTTTCAAGGGTTCTGTTTGAGTCGTTTCGGGGGAATAAAACCCGTGGGGAAAAGTGAGAGAACATGAGGGAAAGGGAGGATGAGCGTTTTGTCCAATCCAGCGATTTGCCGGCAATTCACGAAAACGGTTTCAGCGACTTCTCTTGTTTTGAATATGGTCCCCGGGGACGTTCCATGGCGTTCGGGCATGCAGGAAGACGCAGGGGATTTCCACCGAAGGCAAATGATCCAATATCGGCTGCGGTGCCGGGTATATTGCTGAAATAACATGTTTAACTATTTCTGGTGATCGCCCATGCTCCGGGTTTTCCACCGGTTCGGACTGCCGCCGTCATGATCCTCGGCAAACCCGTGAACGTGGCGGGGAAAGTGTTTTCGGGAAGGAAAGTTGTATGTCCGAATTCTCTCCTTTTATCGGCGGGTTGATTGGAGTTGTTTGCTTTTTTGATATTGCCTTCCTCTCGGGATCTCTTCATCAGCCGCGCCCTGTTTTTTCCATTCGCGGGCAAGAGGATTGCTCACCGGATAACTACTTTCAACCCGAATTCCGATAAAATAACAGGAAAAAAGAAAAACCATGAAAATAGATTTGACATGTCGTTGATTACATGCAATATGTCATTAAACCAACAATCATGAGAAAAATCGATATGAAACCAACCGATGGAAGACAATGGGCTGTTCGGCTGAAGGTCTGGATCGAGATGGACGGTCAACCGATCATGGGGGAGGGGCGTCACGAGATGCTCCGGGCCATCCATCGCAACGGGTCGATTATCCAGGCGGCAAGGGAGATCGGCATCTCGTACCGCAAGGTTCGCGGCGCCATCGGCCATATGGAACAGTCCATGGGGCGAACCCTGGTCAACACCCGCAGGGGGGGCGGGAACGGCGGCGGAGCGGAACTGACGCCCGAAGCCCTGCTCCTCATCGACCGCTACGAAAGCGTCGCAAGCTCCCTCTGACCGGGCGTTTGGCGCGAAACTCACCATATTTTTTAAAACATCGCCCACCGATTGGCAGATTCTGCCCATCGGGTGCGGAAAGGATCAAAGAATTACATGAAATCTTTTGATGCTTTGCTTGAAGAATCCGTCGCGAAACACGGCCACCTCTGCGCCGGGCAGATCATCGGTGTGCGAATGGCCATGCTGGGGTGCCGCCTTGTGGGAATCGACGATCCCAAGGCCCCTGAATTTCGCAAGAAGCTTATCGTATACGTGGAGATCGACAGGTGCGCCACCGACGCCATCGAGAGCGTCACCGGCTGCCGCATGGGGAAGAGAACCCTGAAGTTCAAGGATTTCGGAATCAACGCGGCCACCTTCGTGAACCTGGACACCATGGAGGCGTACCGGGTGGTCTCCACCGAAAAATCCCGCATGCTGGCGGCCCACTACGCCCCCGGCGAAACCGACCCCAGGAAGCAGCAGATGACGGGGTATGCGAAGATGCCCGACAGCGCCCTGTTCGACGTCGCCAGGGTCAACGTGGACCTTCCAAAAACCGATATGCCGGGGCCTCCCCGGAAACATGTGGAGTGCGCATCCTGCGGCCAGATGGTCCGGGACGGCAAGGAGGCCTTCGCGCACGGCCAAACCCTCTGCCGTCCCTGCGCGGGCGCCGGTTACTTTCAAACCATCGATCACCTTCAACCGGACAACGATTTTTCCCTCGCGAATTGATGCGCGGGATAAAGGAGGCATATGATACAGGTCGTCACCATAGAAGAAGCAGTCGGTTATCCGCTGGCCCACGACATTACCGAGATCAGGGCGGGAGAGTTCAAGGGCCCGGCCTTTCACCGGGGACACACCCTGACCTGCCGGGATCTGGATCACCTCAGGCGCCTCGGAAAGAACCACCTATATATACTGAAGCCCGAAAAGGACGAGATGCACGAGGACGATGCGGCCGTGGCCGTCGCCAACGCCCTTTGCGGACCGGGGGTGGGGTGGAGCGGGGAACCCAGGGAGGGCAAGATCTCCATCAAGGCCACCCGCAACGGTTTGCTCAAGGTGGACGTGGAAGCACTTGACCGCTTCAACATGCAGGGGGACGTGATGTGCGCCACCCGCCACACCCACACCGTTATAAAGAAGGGGCAGCAGGCGGCTGCAACCCGCGCCATTCCACTGTTGATAGGTGCGGATCGCGTGGATGCGGCGGTGTCCATCGCAAAGAGCGCGCCCGAGTCGGTCCTCCGGGTCATGCCCATGATGAAGGCGAACGTGGGTGTTCTCATCACCGGCGACGAGGTTTACCACGGAAGAATCGAAGACAAGTTCGAGGGAATTATAAGGAAGAAAGTCGCGGCATTGGGCGGAGAGGTGATGGACCTTGCCTTTCTTCCGGACGACGACAACATGATCGCCAGGGCGGCCCTGGATATGAAGTCCAGGGGGGCGAACGTGATCATCACCACCGGCGGCATGTCCGTGGACCCGGACGACCGGACCCGTTTCGCATTGAAGCGCGCGGGGGCAACGGAGATGGTGTACGGTTCGGCGGTGCTTCCGGGCGCCATGTTCATGATCTCCTACCTGAAGGAGGTCCCGGTCCTGGGGATTCCGGCATGCGGGCTCTTCGCGGAAACCACGATCTTCGATCTCATCTACCCGAGGGTCCTTGCCGGAGAGAAGATCACCCGGCGCGATGTTGCGGTCCTGGGCCACGGCGGAATCTGCCTCAAGTGCGACGACTGCACCTATCCCAGGTGTTCCTTTGGAAAATAGGCGGATGGAATCGGGCGGGCGCTTTTCCTGAATTGGAAATCGCGCCCGTGACCCCGGCGAAACAACGGCCGCTCGAGGAGGGCGGTCCATGTCTCCATGAAAGTTCAATCGCCGGGTTTGTATCGATATGCCCATGATAGTGAAACGTGTTTGAAGCCGCTTTCGATGGAAAAACCGGTGAAAGACCGGAACATGCGGGGAGTGGTGTCGTCACCGGCGAAACATTGCGACGGTAAGTAAAGTTTGATGCACTCGTAAAAAATGCGAATCTGATTTATCGAGTACATTATGAAGTATGGACGAGGCGTGTTGGAAAGTTCGGGATGGGTCAAAATGTCGTCTGCCGACTTTTTACCGGGCCGTCAAGTTCGGCAACGTAAAAACGTTTGTTCCGTGGCCTGCGGGCCATTGAGCTTGAATGAAGCGCCGAATTGAGCCATAGTGTGCCCGAAGCGTTGAACGTGAGTTTTTTACCAAACATCAAACTTTGCAAAACCGGAGGTCGACCATGGCAAAATCCATATCTTTCGGGCTGGAAGAGGCCCTGAAGAAAACCCTTGAAAGCATATCCCCCCTGGGGACGGAGACGGTGCTGCTCGGCGATGCCGTGGATCGGATCGTTGCCGAGGATCTTGTCTCGAAGGTGGATTCTCCTTCCATCCATGCCTCCATGAAGGACGGGTATGCCGTCCGGTCGACCGATCTTCACGGCGCGGCAAAGGGCAATCCGGTGAGCCTCAGGGTTTCAGGTTGTGCGTCCGCCGGTATCGACAGCGATCATACCGTGAGCGAGGGGAGTACCGTTCGCATCCTCACCGGCGCGAGGATCCCCGAGGGGGCCGACGCGGTGCTGGCCGAGGAGTTCGTGGAGGTGAAGGAGGGGGGGATCGTTGCGGGCAACGATGCCGGGCCAGGGCGTAACATCCTGCTCAAGGGGAGCGATGTGGCCGTGGGGCAGAAGGTGGTGGAAAAGGACACCCCTCTCACGCCCGGCCTCGTGGGGCTCCTTGCGGCGGCCGGCTTCGGTGAGGTGCCGGTGTTCAGGCGACCCAAGGTTGCGGTGATCGCAACCGGAGACGAGGTGGTGGCGCCCGGCGCGCCCCTTCCCGAGGGAAAACTCTACGCCAGCAACATGGTTACCCTCTGCGCCTTCTGTAACCGCTACGGAATGAAGACCTTTCCCGCCACCGCAAAGGACACGGAGCCTGCGATCAGGGGGGCGATTCGTACCGCCCTGGATACAACCGACGCGGTGATCACCAGCGGCGGGGCCTGGACCGGCGACAGGGACCTGGTGGCCAAGATCCTTACGGACATGGGGTGGAACAAGGTGTTTCATCGGGTCCGGATTGGGCCGGGCAAGGCCGTGGGGTTCGGCATACTGGAGGAGAAACCCGTGTTTATCCTGCCGGGCGGCCCTCCCTCGAACCTGATGGGATTTCTCCAGCTCGCCCTGCCGGGACTTATGCGGTATGCCGGGTACGCCGCGCCGGGTCTTCCAACGAAATCGGTGCGGGTTGCCTCGGACCTTTCGGGAAGGGATATGGACTGGACCCAGTTTATTTTCGGCGCCATTGAGAACGGGAGGGGCGGGGCCGTGTTCCACTCCCTCAGGCAGAAGAGTCGCCTGGAGTCCATGGCACTGGCAACGGCGGTGGCGGCGCTGCCCGAAGGAACGGTTGATATTCCGGAGGGAGAAGAGATCACGGTGCAGCTGCTCTCATAATTTTCCGGCCCAGGCCGGGGCGATTGTTTCAGGGATAACGAAACCTTAATGGCCCTGTAAAAAGTCGTCTGCCGAAATTTTGATCACAACCCGATCCATTCGACGCCATTTTCCGTACTCCATTTGGTGCTCGAAAAATCAGGTTGGGAATTGTTTTTACGAGTTCATCAACCATGGACTTTTTCCAATGGGCAGGGTTACGGGCGGCGGTCCGACGATATCGGGCAGGTCCCGGGGTTTTAAATGGAACAACCGGGGAGCGGGACAGTTGGAATTTGCCCCTTTCGCATGGGGCGCCCGCGCCTCTATTCAACTCAGCAGGGGAGCTATGAAACAGTTACGATCGAATCGTCTCGAGGATATCCATCACCGGAAGGTTGATTATCTCCGCTTGTCCGTTACGGACCGGTGCAACCTGAGTTGCCGCTATTGCGCGCCCTCCCTGCCGAAACCCGTAAACCCCGGACAGATTCTTTCCTTTGAGGAGATGGAGAGGCTCGTTACCATAGGTGTTGGCCTGGGCATCACCAAGGTCCGGCTCACGGGCGGGGAACCCCTGTTCAGAAGGGGGATCGTGGACTTTATCGGGCGCATCTCCGGCATCGACGGGCTCAGGGATATCTCCCTGACCACCAACGGAACCCTTCTGTTCGAAATGGCGGAAGACCTTAAAGACGCAGGCGTGAAGCGGATCAACATCAGCCTGGATACCCTGGAGAGGGAGAAGTTCCGTGAGATGGCCGGAAGGGATCGCTTTGAAGAGGTGTGGAAGGGGATCATGAGGGCCCACGAACTCGGCTTCGACCCGGTCAAGATCAACGTGGTGGTGATGAAGGGGTTCAATGATTGCGAGATCAGCCGCCTTTCGGCGCTTTCAATGGATTACCCTTTTCATGTGCGGTTTATCGAGTACATGCCCATTGGAACCGATCCTTCCCGGGCAAGGGACCGTTTCCTTCCCGTCGAGGAGATAAGGAAACGGGTCGCTGAAAACGGGCGGCTCATACCCGTTGATCGGCAAGGGGCGGACGGGCCGGCAAAGCGCTACAGGATCGAGGGGGCAATGGGTGAGGTGGGGTTTATCGGGTCCATGAGCCGGCATTTCTGCGAATCCTGCAACCGCCTGCGCCTCACCTCGAGGGGCGCCCTGAGGCCCTGCCTCCTTGCGGACAAGCAGGTGGACGTGATCACCGCCCTGCGGGGAGGGGCTTCCGACGATGAGCTTGGGAGCCTCTTTGTTCGGGCATTGCGTCACAAGAAGGGGGCGCACGGCCTCAGCTTCGCGGGGGACCGGATTTTGAAGACAAAAATGGTCAGCATCGGAGGATAGATGGAATCTGGCAAAGGGGAGCTCAAATGCTCCGCCGTTATCCTGTCCGGGGGCTTGAACTCCCGCATGGGCGGCCGCAACAAGGGGTTTCTTTCCGTGGGGGGAAAAACCATCCTGAGCCGCCTGAAAGAAGCCCTTTCGGGCTTGTTTGACGATATCCTGCTGGTGACCCGCGATCCAAAGCGTTACGAGAACCAGGGACTCCGGGTGGTGGAGGATATTTACCGGGACAGGGCGTCCCTCGCCGGACTCCATGCGGGACTCACCCATGCCGAAGGGGAGTATGCCCTCATGGTTCCCTGCGACGCTCCGTTTCTGAAACCCGAACTGATCCGGGTGCTGCTGGATGCCGTGACGCCCGGTGTCGATGTGGTGGTTCCCATGATCGACGATTACTACCAACCCCTGTGCGCGATATATGCCAAGTCCTGCCTTCCATATATCGAAGCCCAGCTCAAAAACGGCAATTATCGCATCTTCGATTTTTACGACCGGGTCAACCTGAAAGTTATTCGGGCGGAACGGCTGAAAGAGGCCGACGGTGAGCTCCTCTCCTTCTTCAACGTCAATACGCCTGAATCCCTCGAAAAATCACTTGCGGTTGCGGCGCGCAAAGGTTGATTCTTCAAATTCCCCCCCATTGCAACGACCTTCGAACAAAACCTCAGCCCCAATTCGTGTAAGTCGCTTGCGGCGTGGAGTATCGACATTGAGGCAGACGAAAACCGCAGGTTGCCGTTTATGATTCCTTTTCCGTTGCCATAGTGTAGAGTCCCGCTTCCTTCCTCGGCCCCCTGATTGACTTTTTTCTTGCTTTTGGCGGGCCTATTGTGGATATTCTGTTTCACTCGAAATGCCTTTTTGATTTGGCCGGCAGGTTTGTGGTCGAGAGGTGGGAACGGGAATTTGCGAATGCTTGAAAGCGGATGGGCCGTCTGGTTAGGCGTGTTGCAGTTGGACGAGTGAGGGGATGGGCGCGTGAGTACAATCGGGAAGGCGGCAAACGACAGGACGCTCAGGTGGTTCCTGTCGTTCCTGTTTTTTATACTGTTGTTTTACTTTCTCTCCAGGGACCCGTTGATTGTCTCTCACCTCAACCGTGTCGTGGCCCTGTTTCAGCTTCGCGTTACATCACTCTTGTTGAGTTTGCTGGGATTTGTTCATGAGGTAAAGGGCGCGGCAATTCTCACACCGGAAAGGCGCTTTGTGGTTGCCGAGTCCTGTTCGGGGTTGTTCGTGTTTTTCCTTCTTGAAGCCGCCGTCCTTTCGTTTCCCGCTTCAAAGTGGGCAAAACTGGAGGGGATTGTCGGGGGGGCAGCGGCACTGATCGGCCTGAACATTTTTCGAATCATGATGATCGTCACCCTTGCTTCCCGCTTTCCCGATACCTTTGGGATGCTTCATATCGTCGTGGGACAGGTGGTGGTGATCGCAGGAATGATGGGTTTTTTCCTTCTGTGGCTGGGGCGGGCGGGAAGGGGCGGACCCATGAATTACGATCTGTTCAAAAAGGGGCTCTTCCGTGCTTTCCTTCTTTTTATAGGCGGTTATCTGCTCGGCTATTTCCTTTACGGCCTTTTCCTAAAGAGCTCTCTGGGGGGGATGGTCTCGGGTCTCGTCCAGGCGCATACCTACGTTGTATTGAACCTTTCCAGGGAATTATTCGACGCATTTTTTCAAGGCTACCGGGTGCCGTCCGTCCGTTTCAACGCCGGATGCCTTTCAAGCCCCATGATGGTTCTGTTTTTCGGGATCTTGACGGCATGGCCGTGTTCCTGGAAAAAGAAGGTGTTGATCGCGCTCGGGGGCTTTGTGCCGGTGTTTTACATCTATCATCTGGTCAGGGCGTTGGCCACCGCGTTTTCCTTCCTGCCCGGTGCCACGAAGGCGAACAACGTGATTTACAATTGCTACGGGCAGTTCGTTCTGGCGATCGTGGGGATGGCGTGCTGTCTGTCGCATCAACGTTCCGGCGGAAGGTGGGGGGCAGGGCGGCGGTGGTTGTCGTCGATCTTGGCGGGTGTGGCGGCAGGCACCGTCGCATCGTTGGTGGGCGGGAAAATGACGATGGGGTATGTTCTGCCGGGGGTATTAAAGTTGATATTTCACGGGAGTATTGAATATTACGATCCGCAGATGACCATCGCCACCATGGCTTATCTCCAATTCTTTATTTATTATTTCCTCGTATGGTCGGCTCCGGGAGAGGTTGCGGGAAAGTGGGTGCCCGCCGGGGTGGGTTCCCTTGTGATTCTCCCATTGGTGCCGGTTGGAGTGGTTGTCAATGAGATCCTCGGGTTTTCGCCCCATGTTGGGTTGTTGAAGCTGGCCGTCGTCGGGTTCCCATTTTTACTACACCTGATGCTCTCGAGATGGTACAGGCCTGAAAACCGGCTTCCTGTCACGGCCGACCCCCAGGCGATCGGGGGGCAATACGGCGACGCCCCTTAACGGACGGTATCCGCCGCGCGATCCCCCGATGTATACACTAGAAGGGCAACTTAGGCACATCGAAATAATAGAATACACCTCGCCGGAATGCTCTGCCTGTGGCCTGCTCGTGAAGATAGCTTCGATCACCCGGAGGACCCATCAAGTTGTTCCCGCAGTTTCGCTTGCCGGCCGGGATTTCAATCCGTCCCTGAATATCAAGCGACTCGGGCCTGAGTCGTTGTTCGCCGGCATGCGAACTGGAAGCCCAGGCGTTTTTAGCCTTGGGAGGAGTCACTGCTTGATGAATGTGTTCTCGATAAAATCGGCGATGGCCATGAGGTCGTCCCTCTCGAACCAGGGGACACCCAGGTCAAGGGGCACGTCCGCAACCACGGCGATCAGGGTGTTTTCCTCATCCCTGGAGTGAAGGGGAGTCTTGTGCGCGCTGCTGCGGAATACCTCGATCTGGGGTTTTCCCTCCCGTTTGTAGCCTTCGGTCAAAACGATATCGTGACCTTTGAAGTGGTCTTCCACCAGATCGTCCAGGCTCGGTTCCGTTTGCACATCCTTGATCAGGGAGAATTTCCAGGGGGATGAGATCAGTACCGTATCGGCGCCGGCTTCCTTGTGCCGGTAGGTGTCCTTACCCTCGTGATCGATATCAAAACCGTGGGTGTCGTGTTTAACGGTGCCCACGCGGTATCCCCTTTTCTTGAGCTCGGGGATCAGTTTCACCAGGAGGGTGGTCTTGCCGGAGTTCTTTTTACTCACAATGGAAACAACCGGTGTCTTTTTTATCTCTTTCATGCGTTTGAACCTTATCTCTTTTTTCCCTGGAGGGAATAAATTAAACGTTGATCGCCGACCTTTCCCGGCAGCTTCTCGTTAGATGCGTCGTGGATGCCCGGGGACGGTTGTTTATCCCAAACGGTCCCAAGTGGATCTCCCGCAGTAATCGACGGGACCCGCATGAATATGATCCGGATCCTCCTGTATAAGGCAGAGTCCCTCTGCAAGAACGTCTTTGCCGTGCCTCCACACGTCACAAGCATGTTCGGCATGTGGTCAAACCGTGAGGAAAACTTTGTCCACACGGACCCATCGTTGTTCCCGCAGCTTCGTTGGAGGCAGGGACTTCAATGCGGCCCTGAATACTTCACGACTCGGGCTGGAGTCGTTGTTCACGGGTTTGCGAACTAAAGCCCAAGAGCTAAAGCCTTGGGAGCAGTCACTGTTTTATGGACGGCACAACCAATGCGGGAATGCTGGTTCTGCGAAGAACCCCCTTGATGGTGTTGCCGATGGAGGTCTTGCTGAGGAGGTTTCCTTCTTTTGCGCCCATGACGATAAGATCGCAGTCGAACTTTTCCGCCTGGCTGATGATCTCCTCCACCGTATCCCCGTGACCCACTACGACCTTTCTGCATGCCCTGCCGGGGGTTGACTCTTCCGCGACACCGGCTTCCTCTGAGAAACCGTTGAGGGTGCAGAAATGGTCCAGGGCTTCCCGGATAAGGGAGCTGGAAGATTTTTTGGCGGTGAGGGTCATGACCGCGTTCATTTCGTGTGCCTTTTTAATCTCCTCCCATTGCTTTTTGCCGAGCAGGCCGCTGAGCCTTCCCTCGGCGTAAACCGGCATATCCTCGATCACATGGAGCATGACCATTCTGGCCTTGTACTGCATGGCCATGGAGGCCGCGAACTCAAACGCGGGAACGCAGTTTTCGGAAAGATTGGTTGTAAAAAGAATGTTTGAAACAGGAGAATTCATATTCGGCCTCCTTGCCAGTGTGGTGAAAATGCAAGGGAAACGAACATCATCGTACTCCGGTTTCCCTCAACTTGAAATCGACATTCCGACCGACGGCGCTTGTGGCTGCATATTGATGAGCGATGTGTAGCCCTATCAATAAAATACCATACGGCAACCTTCTGAAATCGATGGATCGCCCGGATATCGCGGCCAATTCCTATACGGCCGAATTTCGTCGGAAATCATATATTAAAACGCCGTATAATAAAATGCTTTTAATTGCATGTAAATATGCATACAATCCTTTTTCTGTCAAGTGGAAGCTGCCGTTGACCTGAGTAAACGTAGGTAACTCCGGTATCTCGTCCAATTGCGGTTAAAACCGGTAACATCAATGGCCGTTGTTTTGGAACGATATGAATTCATGGAGCAGGCTATATACATGGGATTGCCCTGGCCGGCAGGGGAGGGGGCTCAGCAGCAGAGTCGCCGTGATATCTCCTTTGCCGTTTTGAGCAGCGGTTCCTCGGAATCCCTGAGGAATTCCCGGGTCATGCGGAAAATGGGGCCGGCCATAACAACGGCGGCGATTGCATTTTGATCGTGGTTGAAGATGGGGGCGGCCATGGCGCAGGCGCTTTCGAAACGCTCTCCCCTGTCAAAGGCGAGACCTTTTTTTCTGACCTCGGCAAGTTCGGCGAGGAAGCGCTCCTCGGCGGTGATGGTTTTGGGGGTAAACCGGACAAACCTGCGTTTGAGGCACTCCTCAACAAGGGGTTTGTCGCTGTATGCAAGAATCGCCTTTGCCCCGGCCGCAACGTGAATGGGTACCTGTTCGCCCGGGTTGAACACGAATCTTATATGGTGCCTGCCCTCCTCGTGGTGGGCCAGAAAAATCTTGTTGCCGGCGAGGACTTCAAGGGCCACGCTTTCTCCCACCTCCTCGCAGAGCCGGTAAAGGTACGGCTGGGCCATGCCCACGATATTGGTGCCCAGGGGATTGTTCACGGCATTTCCGATCTCGGCGGCCGAAGGCCCGAGTACATACTTACGGGTTGCCGGGTTCTGTTCAAGAAATCCCCTTGCGGTCAGTATGTGCAGCAGGCGACTGACGGTGGACTTGTTGATTCCCAGTTTTTTGCTCAACTCGAGGGTTCCTGTTTCAGGATTGTGCGGGGTGAAGGCCATCAGTATCATCATCGCCTTTTCTATGGATGATGTGGTATCTGATTTCTGTTTCATGGGCACTTTCTCTCAGCCGGAAGGAGTTTATAAAGCATTGCGGGAACCCGTGTTTATTCAGGAACGTCAACCGGGTAGCACATTTTATGTGCCCCGGAAAATACGGAATATCTCTTGTGCGGAGATAAGAATATCCAGGGCGCCGTGTTTCATTTTAAGTCATTATAAAGATGTCGTGATCATTTTCATAGTTTAAATTACCCCGTGATGTCAAGTGGTTCATAAAAACAATTTACTTCTTGAAGGGAGAATGGAAATTCACGAAATTGAATTTTAAATCTCCGGTTCCGCGAGCTGCGGGCATTTCAGGGGGGAAGGGGGAGGGCTGAATGTATGTAAAAATGTATGGAATGAAATAGGTGGTCGCCACTTCTTTACACCGCTTTCATGTGTGAACCGACATGCGTATTAACCCGGCAATTAAGAATAGTCGCTTTTTAAATCGAAATGATTCATGAAAACAAGCACACGGTTTCACTTCAGGTTCGTGTGTTCAGTTGCCGGATTAACAGCAATAAACCGGTATGCCAACGAGAAAAAAATCGTCTCCACGGGCGTTGGGTCATGATTTTATGCCTGGATGCCTGGTCGTTATCGTTGCTGAGTCGGTCAAGCATCCAGCACTGGAAAACGCTGTACAGGAAAAACGTTGTCTGGGAAACAACACCTTATATAAGGTCGCGCATTTCCGATGCCGTGATTAACCGAATTGATCCGGGGACAATCCCCCATCGCCGCGACATGCTCCATGGAAACGGTATTGTTCTCGTTTTTCTTGCTCTTTATATGAAACTAAATTCTTGACTTATGCAGGTGGGCGGGGTACAGAGTTTTAAAATCTCAAACAATGAAATCAGATGTTGCATGTTGAAACTGCGGTACAAGCCTCACCCGAAAAGATGAAAGATTCACGGTAGAGCGCCCATCGGGCTGCTCTGTTTACGTTTAATTACATGTAAATTGAAATGTAAATAATTGCATGTAACATGGTATTTGAATATCATTGGGCCCGTAAAGAGGAATCGGTAAATGAAATCTTTCCACCCTGTATCACGCGTCTTGCATAGCGATGCCTGCCGGCGGGCGTTTTTCGTTTCGGGAAAGAGCCTTTTACGTGCCGGTCAAACATTGGTTATTCCGGGAGGAAATGATGACTGAACAGGTTTTCACCAATTGCACCAATGCAGGACCCGTCAGTGTTTATGTAAAGGACGGCAAGATTGTACGGATCCGGCCGCTTGTCGCGGAAGACAAAGACTTCAAACCCTGGACCATCGAGGCGGGCGGCGAGAAGTACTCTCCTCCCAAGAAGTTCAATGTGGCCCCTTACGTTCACGCGGAACGGCGCCGTCTCTACTCCGACGAGAGAATCAAGTACCCCATGAAGCGCGTGGACTTCGATCTGGGCGGCGAGAGAAATCCACAGAACAGGGGAAAATCTCCCTACGAGCGGATCTCCTGGGACGAAGCCCTCGATATGATCGCAAGCGAAATCACCCGCATCAGCGATGCTTACGGGGGTTCCGCCATCAGCGGCATGACCTCCTCCCATCACAATTGGGGGATCGTGGGCTACAAGATGGGCCCCTTTGCCCGTTTCATGAATATGCTCGAGTTTACCCCCGTTCTGGACAACCCGGACAGCTGGGAGGGCTGGCACTGGGGCGCCACCCACACCTACGGCTTCTACTGGCGCCTGGGCATGCCCGAGCAGTACGACCTCCTGGAAGACTCCCTGAAGAACGCCGAGATGATCGTGTTCTGGTCCAACGATCCGGACACCACGAGGGGCACCTACACCGGCCAGGATTCGGCCCTCTGGCGCCAGTGGCTCAAGGAAAAGGGCGTGAAGATGGTCTTCGTGGACCCGTTCCACAACTACACCGCCGCCGTTATGGAAGGCAAGTGGATCGCCCCCAAGGTGGGAACGGATACCGCCATGGCCATGGCCATCGCATATACCTGGATCACCGAGGATACATATAACAAGGAGTACGTCAAAGAGAGAACCGTGGGTTTTGACGAGTTCAAGCCCTATGTCCTCGGCGAAATCGACGGCATCCCGAAGACCCCGGAATGGGCGGAAGGCGAATGCGGCATCAAGGCCAGGGTGATCAGGACCCTTGCCCGCGACTGGGCAGCCAAGAGAACGGTGCTTTCCGGCGGCTCCAGGGGCGGAGAGGGCGGCGCGTGCAGGACCGCATTCGGCACGGAATGGGCCAGGATGATGGTTCTTCTCCAGGGCATGCAGGGACTTGGAACCCCGGGCCGGACCATCTGGGGCACCACAATGGGCGCGCCCTCGGACACGGATGTATGGTTCCCGGCCTATGCGGATCTCCAGGGACGCATCGCCACCTCCAAGGTTGCCAATCACCTTCCCCAGAACCCCACCCAGCAGCGCCTCTGGCGCCTGACCCTGCCCGACGCGGTGCTCGACCCGCCCGTGAGTTGGTACGGCGAAGGGTTCTGCGGCCAGTCACTGGAACAGCAGTTTACCCACTTCACCTATCCCATGGAAGGGTACTCCGAGATCAAGATGTTCTACCGTTACGGCGGCTCCTTCATGGGCACCATGAGCGACACCACCAAGTGGGTGCGCATGTACCAGAGCCCCAAACTGGAGTTCGTGATCAACCAGGACGTCTGGTACAACGGCGAGACCCGCATGGCCGACCTGATCCTTCCGGCCTGCTCCAACTTCGAGCGGGACGACCTCGGCGAATGGGGCGCCTGCGGCGGTTACACGGTCCATGCAAGTTCCGGCTGCAACTTCCGCATCATCGTCAGGGAGCAGAAGTGCATCGAGCCCCTCTGGGAGTCCAAGTCCGATTACGAAATCTTCGCCCTGATCGCGGAGCGCCTGGGAAGAAAAGAGGAGTTCACCGACGGCAAGACCGAAAAGGACTGGTGCAAGGCATTTTTCGAGGCATCGGACCTCTCTAAAATCGTGGACTGGGAAACCTTCGATACCAAGGGATACCATATCGTCAATACCAAGGAGGACTACGAGCCCACGCCGTCCCTCAGGTGGTTTGCCGACGGAAGGGCCTGCGACACCCCCGACACCAACAACCCCAAGCGCAAGATCCCCGAAAAGGCCAACCAGCTGGGCACCTACAGCGGGAAGATCGAATTTGCTTCCGAAAGCCTCAAGGAGCATTTTCCCGACGACGAGGAGCGTCCGGTTTCCCCGAGGTATATCCAGAGCTGGGAAGGGCCCGGCGCCGAACAGTTCAAGAAGTACTCTCTGCAGCTCCTCTCGCCCCATCCCAGGTTCTCGTTCCACTGCCATTACGACAAGCACACGGACTGGCTCGACGATATACCGGGCCACAGGATCAAGAGGGACGGCTATGCCTGGTGGCCGGCGAGAATTCATCCCGAAGACGCCGAGGCAAGGGGCATCCGTCACAACGATATCGTAAGGCTCTACAACGACCGCGCCTCGGTTCTCTGCTGCGCGGTGGTAACGGAAAGGATCCGGCCGGGTATCATTCACAGCTATTGCTCATCGTCCAAGTACGACCCGCTTTCCCCGGGAGACTCGAGGTCGCCGGACAGGGGCGGATGCGTCAGCACCCTTACCCCCTCGAAGATGGTCTCCAAGAACGCACCCGGCATGACCCCGAACTCATGCCTTATCGAAATTGAGAAATGGGAGGGCTAACGAAAATGTCACGTATCGGAATACTGATCGACGTAAGTAAGTGCAACGGCTGTTACAACTGCTTTCTCTCCTGCCGGGACGAGCATTACAACAACGCGTATCCCCCCCTTTCGGCGGCCCAGCCCCTCGATGGACAGTTCTGGATGCGCCTTTCGGAGGTGGAGCGCGGCAAGTATCCGTCGCCCAAGGTCTCCTATATTCCCATCCCCTGCATGCACTGCCGGGATGCCCCCTGCATCGATGCTGCGAAAGACGGCGCCGTGTACAGGAGGGAGGACGGGGTTGTGGTGATCGATCCCGAAAAGGCAAAGGGCCAGGAGGCCATCGTCAATGCCTGCCCCTACCGTTCCATCTACTGGAACGCGGAACTGCAGACGCCGCAGAAGTGCACCCTCTGCGCCCATCGCCTGGACGAGGGGGAGAAAAAGCCCCGCTGCATCGACTCCTGCCCCACGGGCGCCATGGTCTTCGGCTCCCTTGACGATCCCGCCGGCGAGGTGGCGAAGGCCGTTGCCTCGGGCAAGGCGGAAGTTTATCGCCCCGAGTTCGGAACGGCCCCCTCGGTCCTCTACCTGGGGCTGCCCAAGTGCTTTGTGGCGGGCGAGGTGGTGCTGGAAGACGACCAAGGCGAATGTGCCGGGGGCGTCTCGGTCACCCTCAAGGGAGAGGGCGTTGCCCTTGAAACCGAGTCCAACGACTACGGCGATTTCGAGTTCGAGGGCCTGGACAAGAACGTCACCTACGAGATGACGGTGCAAAAGCCCGGGTACCAGTCCTTTACAACGGCGTTCATGCTCAAGACCGATGTGAACTTCGGCGAGATCATCCTCGCGCCGAACGGGTAAGCACTACGTTTCCGCCATTGGGGTGGGAGGGTTCTTTTCTCGCGATTCACGCCTTGCATGGTTCGGGGTGACGATACAGGGGATTTCCCCCTTCCATCCCGATGATGCGATTTGACCCGATTCTCCGCTCTCCCTCTTTTCCAGCTCCCATTATTTTCCGGGGCAGGGGAAGGGGGAGATAAAAAACGCCGCTGTTTCAGGGTGCGGTGTCGGCAGGGAACGGGAAAGTGGCAATATCCGCAGGAACCGAGCGGCTCTGTTGGAGGTTCCGGTATAGGAGCCCCAAATAAAACCGCATCCCGCGAAGATGCCCGAAAGACAGCCGGATTGCATTAAACCGGCAATTTGGATTCGCGACCTGTTGCGCATGGAATCAACAAAAGGGAGACGGATTTATTATTTGGGGGATGTTTCCCCATGCCGCCAACCGACTGTCTCCGTTGATATCGCTTCCCCGGTTTGGGGCTATGGGAATTGTTGCCGGGCATGGGAATCAAGTCGCGGGGATGTATAGCGGGTTGAAGAAGATGATAAATGACATTTATTGCATGTAAAAAGAAATGAAATTAGCTTTCTGCCGTATCGCGACTCTCATATCAAGGCGATGCGACGTTAAAGGAGAAACAAGATGATCAGTGTCAAGGACGCGGAAGGCACTCCCTACGATGCCCCGAAACACTCAGGGGTGTACGGACTTAAAAAACTCACCGAAGAGCAGTCCCGTCGCACCACGGTTTGCTACTCCTATTTTTTTCCCAACGGCGGCGCGGAGATGACGGCATCGGACAAGGAGCGGGTTTACCACGTGGTCAAGGGCTCCATCACGGTTTCCGGACAGAGTGAAACCCATGTGCTGAACGAGGGGGACATGATCTACATCGCCCCGGGCGAAGAGCGCGACATGGTGATCAACAACGGGAAACCGGCGGAAGTCCTCGTTATTATCGTAACCCCGTAAGTATTTACCCTTCATCCGAGAAAACATGAGGCGAATAATGAAAGACTTTTTCAAGCTGGACGGCAAGATCGCAATCGTAACGGGCGGCGCCGGGGGCATCGGCGAAGCCCTGGCCCTTGGCCTTGGAATGCACGGCGCAACCGTTGTGGTCTCGAGCCGCAACAGGGAGGCCATCGAGGCGGTTGCCAGAAAGATCACGGCTGAAACCGGAAACCCCGCAATCGCCATTCCCTCGGACGTGACCGACGAGTCCAGCATGGGCACGCTGGTGGATCAAGTCGTTGAGAAATACGGAAAAATCGACATCATGGTCAACGCCATGGGCATGAACATCAAGCACGACGCGCTGGAGTACCCCATGGAGGACTGGGACAGGCTCTTCGAGGTGAACGTCAAGGGCACCATGATCGCCTGCAAGGCCGCCGGAAAGGTGATGAGCGGGCAGGACAGCGGCGGCTCCATCATCAACCTCTCCTCGGTCAGGGGCATCAGGGGATACACGGGGGGCAACTCCGGTTACTGCGCCACAAAGGGCGCGGTGGAGCTGATCACCAAGGCCCTTGCCCTGGAGTTCGCGCCTAAGGGGATTCGCGTGAACGCCATCGGCCCCGCCCTGATCATCACCCCGGGCACCCGGCATATCGCCGAAAATCCCGAGCTTGCGAAAAAATACGCGTCAGCCGTTCCCATGGGCAGAATCGGGCTTCCCGAGGATCTGGCGGGTGCCTGTGTTTACCTGGCGAGCGATGCGGCCGGATTTGTTTCAGGCCAAACCCTGTACGTGGACGGCGGGCTCACCGCAGCTTAAGTTCCCGCTGAAAAAACGATGAAGGAGAAATCATGACTGGATTGGAGATATTGAATCAGGCCCGAGAGGAAAAAAGAGCGGTTCTCACCGAGATCGAGGCCAAGCAGATTTTAACCGAGGCCGGGATCAGCTGCACGGACACGCGCCTTGCCGCCACCCGCGAGGAGGCCGTCGCCCTGAGTGAAGAGATCGGTTATCCCGTTGTCTTGAAAATCTCATCCGTGGACATCACCCACAAGAGCGATGCCGGCGGCGTGAAAGTGAACCTCAAGAACCGAGAGGAGATGGAGGCCGCATACGACGCGATCATGACTTCCGCCAGGGAGCTGTATCCCGACGCGGATATCGAGGGGATTTCGGTACAGGCCATGGCCGACCCCGGCATCGAGGTGATCATGGGCATGACTAGGGACGCCAAGTTCGGCCCGGTCCTCATGTTCGGCCTTGGCGGCGTGCTGGTGGAGGTGCTGGGGGACGTCTCCTTCAGGATCGCCCCCCTGGACAGGGAGGACAGCGCAGAGATGCTCGGCGAGATCAAGGGAAGAAAGCTCCTGGAGGGTTACCGCGGACAGGACCCGGCGGACATTCCCTATCTGGAGGAGATGCTCCTGAAGCTCTCCCATTTCGTGGACAACACCCCCGGAATCCAGGAGATCGATATGAACCCGGTCTTCGCTTACAAGGACGGCGCGGCGGTTGTGGATGCCCGCATCATCATGAGCGATTCCTGAAGAGAAGACGCGGGCGGGGCGTCCCGCCTTCCCTTGAGTCGTGGAGGCGAGGCCGAGGACGACGGCCCGGCCGTTCAACCGTGGAAAAAAGCAAATCAAAAGGATCCCAAGACCATGATGGAACTCTTTTTCAAACCCAGATCCGTTGCCGTAATCGGGGCCAGCACCAATCCCAAGAAAGACGGCAACATCATCCTTAAAAATATCATGAACAGCGATTTTGCCGGCGATATCTACCCGGTGAACCCCGGCGCCGACCAGGTCCTGGAGCTTCCGGCATACCCCTCGGTAACGGCGATTCCGGGAGATGTGGACCTTGTGGTCATGATCATCCCCGCGAAATTCTGTGCCGACGCCATGAAGGACTGCGCGAAAAAAGGGGTCAAGGCGGTGATCATCGAGGCCATGGGCTTCAACGAGGTGGGCGGGGAGGGCAAGGCCCTCCAGGAGACGATCGTCAATATCGCCAAGGAGTGCGGCATCCGCGTGATGGGCCCCAACTGCACGGGCATCGTCTCCAGGGATATCGCCACCACCTTCTTCCCCATCCGCGACGTGCCCAGGGGCAACGTGACCCTGATCGGACAGTCCGGGCTTCTCGCCGCCGGCATGGCGTCGGATATCGTCGTGAACAAGTCCCTGAACGTGAACAAGATCTGTTCCATCGGCAATAAATGCGACGTGAACGAGAACGATCTTCTGGGATACTTTGGCGACGACCCGGAGACCGACGTGATCTCCATGTACCTCGAGAGCATTGCCGACGGTTACAACTTCGTGAAGATCGCCAAGAAGGTGGCCTCGGAAAAACCGGTGATCCTCCTCAACGGCGGCAGGACCCAGGCCGGCGCCCAGGCCGCCATGAGCCACACGGGCAGCATCGCCAGCGACAACAAGATCGTCGAGGCGGCCATCAAGCAGACGGGCTGCATCAAGGCCGACGATTTCTCCGAGCTCAAGGATTTCGCCAAGGTCTTCTCCACCCAGCCCGTTCCCAAGGGCAACAAGGTGGCGGTGGTAACGGCCGCCGGCAGCGTGGGCGTGGTGGTTTCGGATCTCTGCGCCGAGCACGGACTCGAGATGCCGAGGCTCAGCGACGAGACCGTTACCGCACTCAAGGACGTGTTCCCGCCCAATATGCCCCCCTCCAACCCCGTGGATCTCTGGTACTCCATCGAGAAGCTGGGGCTGGTAAAGACATTGGAAACCACCCTCGCGGCCCCCCTCCAGGATCCGGGCATCGATGCCGCCATCCTGATCCTGGCCGGGTTCGAGTACACCATGCCGGTCCTGGACAACAAGACCGTCCAGAAGATCACCGAAAAATACGGCAAGCCCGTGATCGTCTGCATGCTGGTGGGCTACAACGCGTACAAGAACCGCATCACCGAGGAGCTGGGCAACGAACTGCCCCTGTTTACTTCCCTTATCTCCGGCGTGAAGGCCCTGAGCAAGCTCTGTGAATACGGTATTCGCAAGAACAAAAGGGGCTGATGCCGAACCGCCGGTGTCCGGGGATAAAAGGCGTGCTTCGATTTCGCCGCGCGGTTGTCTTCAATTCGACAAAGGGTTTCAGCTTTGGTCTTTAAAGTGTTTTGAAAGGTACAGAGGGATAAAATAATGGAATACGAAAATATCAGTCTTGCCAAGAACGAGGGGATTGCCGTTATCACCTTTACCCGGCCGGAGGCGATGAATGCGCTGAACAACCGGACCCGGTCCGAATTCCGCTCGGCCATGGCGGATGTCGCGGGGGACGAGGAGATCCGCGCGATTATCCTCACCGGTTCCGGCAAGGCATTCGTGGCGGGCTCCGATATCAAGGAACTCCAGGGCACGACCCCCTTGGACGCCCATAATATCGAGCGCCTGGGAGAGGTCGTTGAAAAATGCAAGAAGCCGGTGATCGCGGCGGTAAACGGATTTGCCCTTGGGGGCGGGTGCGAGATCGTACTGGCCTGCGATATCATCATCGCACATGAAAAGGCCAAGTTCGGTCAGCCCGAGATCCACCTGGGCATCATCCCCGGGGGCGGCGGAACCCAGCGCCTTCCCAGGCTTATCGGCGCGTGCAGGGCAAAGGAGCTGATCCTTACCGGCGATATCATCTCGGCCCACGAGGCCGATCGCATCGGTATGATCAACCGGGTGGTGCCCATGGATGCCCTTATGGACACGGCCCTCGAAATCGCCGGCAAGATCGCCGCAAAGAGCACCTCGGCCGTCCAGATCGCCAAGAGCGCGATCAACAGAGGCATGCAGGTGGGATTGGAATCGGGACTCGCCTACGAAAGGGAGATGTACAGCCTCTCCCTCTCCACCGAGGACAAGAAGGAAGGCGTGGCGGCATTCGTCGAGAAGCGTAAAGCCCAGTTCAAGGGCAAGTGATAGTTTTTTCTATTAAATTCTAACGGCATACCGCATTTTTCCATGCCCGTTGGTTCCCATGGCGACGGAAACCGTCTGTAACAGAAGTCGACGGGGACGCTGATCATCGGTAACGAAAACCGGTGGTGACGGAAAGCATTGGAGAGGCGACGGCCGGATATCAAAAGGAGAAAACGAAAACCATGGAAATCTTAGACGCGATTGAAGGAAAAGTACCTGCGCTGCCGGATCTGTTTGCCTGGTCCGATGGGGAAGTCAGGATCAAGAGCGCGGCATGCGCCTCCTGCGGAACCCACTTTTTTCCCACATCCCACGCCCAGCACCGCCCGGGCTGCTCCCGCGAGGGAGTCGAGGATGTACTCCTGGCCAATAAGGGCAAGCTTGCCACCTACACCGTGCAGTACTACATGTGCCCGCCCCCGTTCAAGATTCACGGCGACATCACGCCTTACGGCCTCGGCATGGTGGAGTTTCCCGAGGGAATCTCCGTTGCCGGCCTGATCATGGAAACCGATCTCGAATCCCTCAAGATCGGCATTGAAATGGAAACCATCGCCTACACCCTCTATCAGGACGAAGAGGGCAACGACGTGGTCACCTGGGCTTTCAAGGCAGTTAAATAACCAAGGGGCGAACCCGTAAAAGATGAGAGGGAACCACAATGAAAGACGTATATATCATCGGAACAGGGGTGCATCCCTGGGGAAAATTCAAAGGTAAAACCTTTATCGAGCTTGGAACCGTTGCCGTCCAGAACGCCCTCACCGATTCGGGCGTGGCGTGGGAGGATATCCAGGCGATCTTTTCCGGTATCTATATCTACGGCGGAAACGCGGGCCATCTCTCCGGTCAGTATATCGAGAGCGTTTTCGGCGAGACCGGTGTTCCGGTCGTGAACGTGTACAACGCCTGCGCAACGGGCGCGGCGGCCATGAGAATGGCCTACAACAGCATCATGGCGGGCGAAACCGAAACGACCCTCGCGGTCGGCGCGGACGTTTCCCCGGACGGTTTCTTGAGCGCCAAATCGGACAACCCCAAGCAGGACAGGGACGTGCTCCGCTGGCGCATGGCCGGAATGCCCAACCCGGTTTACTGGGCAATGGAGGCAAGAAAGCGCCTGGAAAAATACGACGACACCCCCGAGGATCTCGCGGCCGTGAAGGTGCTTCTCAGCCAGTACGGCTCAAAGAACCCGGACGCAAGGTTCAAGAAGGTTTACACCCAGGAGGAGGTTCTGAACTCCAAGATGGTCTGCGATCCCCTGCGTCTCTACGAAATCTGCGCCACCAGCGACGGCAGCGCCGCCGTTATCATGACAAGCGACGAAAAGCTCATCAAGCAGGCGGACTGCGCCGTGAAGATCGAGGCCACCACCATGGGCAGCGCCATCTACGGCGATCCCACCATCCGCATCTCGGCCCTTTCCGCGCCTTCCAAGGCGGAAGCGCCCCTCCTTTCAGAGAGCTACTCCGCATCCCGCCAGGCCTATGAGAAGGCCGGCATCGGGCCCGAGGACGTGGACGTGCTGGAGCTGCCGGACAACAGCTCCTGGCATTATCTCCAGTACCTCGAGACCTGCGGTTTCTGCGGAGAGGGCGATGCCGTCAAGCTCCTTCGGGACGGCGAAACAAAGATCGGCGGCAGGGTCGCGGTCTGCCCCAGCGGCGGCTTCTCCTCATTCGGCGAGGCCATCGGCGCCCAGGCGATCTGGCAGGTGGTGGAAGCCTCCAACCAGCTCAGGGGACGCTGCGGCGAGCGGCAGGTTCCCGGCGCAAGGGTCGCCATGGCTCAGACCTACGGCCTTATGGGCAACAGCGGCACCACCATCCTGACGATATAGAAGGGGCTCGGAGTCCCATGAAACAGGTGTTTTGATCGCGCTTATATCCCGGTGCCCGCCCCGGAAGGGGAGCGGGCGCCGGGCCAATCGTTACGAAGTTCCTTAACAAATATTCCGAAGGTTGGGGTTTCGATATCAATAAAACCCACAATGATTCAGGGGAGAATATCGGTTTGAAACGAGTCGCCCCTCTTAAGTGTGGAGCTGTTTATTTTCTCAACCCTTGATGTACTCGTAAAAAATCCGAACCCGAGTTGGTTTTGTGGAATGTGTATCAAGTAGAGGAGGCAGTCATGAAAAATTGGAAAACGGCGGTATGGACGGCGGCGTTTATACTTTTCTTTTGTGTTCAAAGTCAGGCAAAGACCATCACCCTGCGGTTTGCCCATCAGAACCCGGCTACGGGGGCCAGTTCCGTCAACTGCGTGGAGCCCTGGCTGCAACAGATAGAGACGGCAACAAAAGGCAAAGTGAAGATCCAGCGCTTTTACGGCCAGACCCTGGCCAAGGGCAAGGACATGTGGAACGCCACCAAGGCCGGCATCACCGATATCGGCTGGTGCTTCCAGGGATACTGGCCGGGACTCACCCCCCTTTCCGACGTGATCAGCCTTCCCGCCATGCCCTTTGATTCGGCGGAAAAGGGCAGCGCCGCCATGTGGGACCTCTATGAGAAGTTTCCCGAAATCCAGAAGGAGTACAAGGACCTGAAGGTTCTCCTCTTCTACACCAGCGAGCCCTACACACTCGTCACCCGTGAAAAACCCGTAAAGACCATGGCCGACCTCAAGGGGATGAAGGTCCGCATGACCGGAGGCCCCCCCACGGATATGATCCGGGCCCTGGGCGGCGTTCCCATGCTGATTCCCATGCCCGACAACTATATCTCCATGCAGAAAGGGGTGATCGACGGACTGGGCGCGCCGTGGGAGGCCATCGATGTCTGGCGCTTCTACGAGGTGGGAAAGTACTATACGCAGGTACCTTTCCCCTCGGTATATTTCTCCATCGTCATGAACAAGAGAAAATGGAACAGCCTGCCCAAGGACGTTCAGGATGCGATCATGAGCGTGAGCGGAAGGGTTGGTTCCAAGTTCTGGGGCCGGAACTTCTTTGACAAGATGAAGGCCGCCGGCGTCGAAAAGATCAAGGCGGCGGGGCAGGGGGACAACCTCTTTACTCTCTCGGCCGCCGAAAAGAAGGAATGGCTCGATGTGGGCGGAAAACCCATATGGGACAAATGGGTCAAGAAGATGGAGAAAAAGGGGTACGGCAACGCCAAACTGATTCTGGATACGGCGGTTCAACTGGCGGAATGATGCCGGTAAACATGTTTGTCGGTAATCATATTCATCGATGAATTGGGGGAATTGAATGGGGGGAGCGGGGTTAATCGGCCGCTTCTCCGACCCGCATCCTCGGCTTGCCCGACGATCCCTCGGGCGGCCGTCGGCGCAGCCTGCGGTATTAAATCGAAGGCTGCTCCGCAGATGCAAACCGGTCGGCTTTTGGTGGGAGGTATCGCGGCACATCTTGCCGCGATACCTCAACCGAAACGGTTGGAGCGGTATCTGGCTTTACTGAATATCCCGGTTTGCCTTGACCTTGGGCCGCCTTTGAAGCGTTCGCCCGGGTTCCGGGGAAGCAAATCACAGCAAAGGAAGGAATCTTGCCTTGTCTTACGAAGCACGGGAAAACAAACTGGATAAGTTGATACGAATTCTGATGGGGGGGCTGCGCCTCTTCTGCGGTATCGTTTTGATGCTGATGATGTTTCTTACTGCCTTCGATGTTGCGTTCAGGTATCTGTTCAATGCGCCCATTGAGGGCACGCTGGAGGTCGTGGAGTACCTTATGGCGATACTGATCCCCTTCAGCATCGCCTATTGCGCTTTCCGCAAATCCCATGTGGCGGTGGATTTCGTCATGGGACGTTTTTCAAGAATGATCCAGAGGATTGTGGAATTTTTCGTTTTGACCGTCACCCTTGCATTTGTCCTGGTCGTCACATGGCAGAGCGTGCTCTATGTGGCGGAGGTACGTGAGAGCGAGGTAACCTCGGCCGTGCTTCTGATCGCAACCTGGCCGTTCGTTGTGCCCGCCGCCCTTGGAATGGGGATCTTCGGCCTGGTCCTGTTCAATCATCTGGTACGTATTCCCCGAGGAGAAGAGATATGAGTCCCGCAGCAATCGGTTATCTGGGTATTTTTGTTTTGCTCGTCCTGATCCTCGCAAGGATGCATATCGGAATCAGCATGGGGCTTGTGGGATTCGTGGGCTTTGCCTGGATCGTGGGCTGGGAGCCCGCACTGGGCCTGATCCGGACAGTTCCCTATACAACGTTTGCAAGTCACGGCATGAGCGTTATTCCCCTCTTTATCCTCATGGGTTCCTTTGCATTCGTGGCCGGAATGAGCGAGGACCTGTACCGGACCGTGCACAAGCTGTTCGGCCATTTGAGGGGCGGCCTTGCCATGGCCACGGTCGCGGCATGCGCCTGTTTTGCCGCCATCAGCGGTTCCAGCCTCGCCACCGCCGCCACCCTGGGCAAGGTGGCCATGCCGGAGATGAAGAAGTATAATTACGACCCCTCCCTTGCCACCGGTTCCATCGCCGCCGGGGGCAGCATCGGTATTCTCATTCCCCCCAGCATCATCCTGATCATCTACGGGATCATCACCGAGCAGTCCATAGGAAAGCTCTTCCTGGCGGGTTTTATACCCGGGGTGCTCGAAGCCGTGTTCTATATCATCACCATCGTCGTCATCACCCGGAAAAATCCGGAACTCGGCCCTCCCGGCCCCCGCACAAGCGCCCGTGAAAAATTCCTCGCCTTTCTCAAGACATGGGAGGTGATCGCCCTTTTTGTCTGCGTTATCGGCGGGATCTACCTGGGCATCTTCACCCCCACCGAGGCGGCCGGCGTGGGCGCGTTCTGCACGTTCATGTTTTCAGTGCTCAAGGGGAAGATGACATGGGAAAAGTTCAAGACCAGTCTTGCCGACACCACCCAGACAACCGGGATGCTCTTTCTTATCGTTCTCGGCGCCATGATGCTGGGGTATTTTTTCTCTGTAACGCGGCTGCCCTTTGAGCTGGCGTCCCTGGTGGCGGAGCTTCCCGTGAACCGCTACGTGATCCTGATTCTCATTCTTCTACTGGTGTTGGTGCTGGGTTGCCTTATGGATTCCCTTGCCATCATCCTCCTGACCATCCCCGTGTTCTACCCCCTGATTCTCAAGCTGGGATTCAACCCCATCTGGTTCGGGATCATTGTTGTGAGGGTAACGGAGATGGGCCTGATTACACCGCCTGTTGGACTGAACGTATTTGTTATCCAGGGAATTACAAAGGAACCCATGGAAACCGTTTTCAGGGGCGTCTTCCCGTTCCTCATAGCGGATATCTGCGAGATCGTTCTTCTGATCTGCATTCCGCAGCTTTCCCTGTTTCTGCCGAGCCTTATGGATATCTAATTGTTTTTAATTGCCATTCATTGGACCGTATGGCACGAAACGGGAACAACCGCAGCTTGTCCGCAGATTGTTTTTGTTGTGCCTTCACCTCCACCACGACCTGATCAAGCCATGTGGCCTGTGGGATTTCATCGGAAAGGGGATCGAGGCCGAAATGGATCACAGGGAGACCAGATAAACCCGTTGTGTACCTTCAGGATAGACTGCAATTCATCAGGTAGCGACTCCAAGGTCTCTATGTCATTAATTTCCGGACCTTCCCATGTAATTTGAGATATTTCCATATTTTGTGGGCGATCGTCAAGCATCACCCGATATCGGAAATGGCGTGGCTTTTGCAGAAGCCAACGACCAGGCGCTTCAGGTGGTCGGGTGCATGCGCATGTTGGTTTTTTCAGTCTGACAGCAAGAAGAGTTCATCAGCTCTTTTTTTTGTTTCATCTCTAAGGCACTGGTATGTACCCATGCCGGAGGCACCGGAAATATACATCCAATTACATTTAAGATCGCGGTATTTTATCCACGCCCTTTGAATTTCCATTAATTGGACTCGAACATTTTTGTCCTCATTTCCCATAAGCTCTTGATAAATATCATTTAACCTTTTATCATGCCTTTTAGTATCCGCATCAATACATATTTTCCATCCGCCGGCTGAGGCACCAACAAGACTCATGCACTCTTCAAGTGTAACTGTGTATAGGAAATCACTATTGACACTATTTGAATATTGTATCCTTAGGTCTTCCAAATCATCGGCAACCAAAACGGATGGGAAGAATAGTAATAATGCTAAGAGTATGATTATATTTTTCATCTTTTAATCTAAAACCTAAAGAGGTTATCCACTGTCCCGCACAAGATTAGACCACAACTTACCAACTGCGAGGCAAAGCCCGAGCCGATGCAAGAACCCCGTCGAAAGGGAAGGTGGATAAAATCCTGTTTAACTTTGCCGCCATTAATTTTGAAAAACCCTACCAATATATAATGAAGTTGTAAATATGAGATTGGTGGGGTAAAGCCGGCGGGCTTCAAAAGGGGGGCTGAAGGACGCTGGAGCGCAGGGACGCGTAGACTCCGAACCCATGAGCCGGCGAACAGAAATGTCATACAAGTCGCTCGGCTTATTGGGGGCTGCCTTTAGCGGATTGTTGTACACCAAATAACCTCACATCAAATTTAGAAAGCCCATACTCATTAGGACTCCAAATCCGATAGGCAATAAGCAGTAGAGTAGCCGATCCCCCCA